>Ga0131853_10000439_pt1 | contig 76600 bp, 79 predicted proteins | sample TergutLab28metaG_FD_92764 | JGI IMG/M metagenome (GOLD analysis project Ga0131853, IMG submission 92764) | Labiotermes labralis P1 segment gut microbial communities from Petit-Saut dam, French Guiana - Lab288 P1 (version 2) (version 2) | ecosystem: Host-associated > Arthropoda: Insects >...
AGTTCTTGGACTTGCTCATAAGACAGCTTATACTTTTTTGGCATAATCATCACCTCGAATGTTGATGATTAATTATAGCATACTTTTGAAAGTTAATCAATGTTTTTTATTGTATATTAGTATTAATAAAATTGAGTTTATCGAAAAGGAAATTGAGCTGATGCATACAGCTTTGAAGCAATGGGAATTTAATGAACAACAATTGAAGGGTGCGCAGACTTAATAGTGACTCTGCAAAAATACACAAATCGCACCTCTGCGGAAAATATGCTAGCACAGATGCGCATTGCTCTTCATATTTAGTGATGACGATTTACGCAAATTTATGGAATACAAATTTAAGAATGGACTTGTAAAATATCTTTGGGAAGATAGGGCATAGCAAGTTGATTTGATAGCAACACCTCCCGAGCTATTCTATCAAGAATAAGGAGCATAATGATAAAAAATAATATATATAGTATTTGATGCTTTGCTTTATAATGCGCAATCAATCTGATACTTTTCTAATTTATGTTTCTCTCGATAAACAAGCAGTAAAAATATTGATATTACAAAACTAGCGGCAGATATTACAAGACCCCAAAAGCTGTATTCATCACCCGTTTGAGGGTTTGTGACCATTAGGTCAGCTAGGCTGTTTTGCGGCATAGTTTTAGGTTCATCCGCTTGTTCTCCATCTTGAGGCGTATCGTCATTATCCTCCACGTCCGCTTCGGCAATACCCTTCTCTTCCTCTTCGGTATCTTCTTTGTCGAATATCTCTTCATCATCTTTACTAGGCGGCAATATGAAATCAAAAGGCAAAATGTCATCATCGCTATCCTTAGCCTGCAATGATTTGACAAATTCCGCGCCATCATTTATGCTAAATCCGTCTCCATGACTATCTTCATCTGCAATAGGCCAATAATCCGCATTGGAATGATTATCAAAAATAACAGACAGCCCATCCTCGCCAAATTCTATCAAAATGCCCTCTGGATTTGGCGCACCCTGCGTTGGTGGCGCGAGATACAACCCGCCGCCTTGATATGCGGCATTCCCATGGATTTGACCACCTAATATAGCTATACTTGATGCCCCTTGTGCAAAAATGCCGCCACCCTGCCATGCTTGATTGCCATTAATTTCGCCATTATGCATAATGAGTTCACCATCGTTAAGAAACACTCCTCCGCCGTAGCCATCAAAACCATTATTCAAAACAGCCCCGCCGTCAAGCACAAGTGTTCCGCCATATACAGCAATACCGCCACCAGTGAAGCTGCTCACAACCGAACCTTCCCCCAAGGTTAGCACGCCTTGACCGACAAGAATGCCCGTGTTATCAACATAGGGGCGTTCACTATTATCGCTATCATTTACAATCTCAATATTCTCAAGCAAAAGGGAGGCGTTGTCCTGTACATAAATTGCCAACGAGTTAATGTAAGGAAAGATTAGCTGATGACCATTGCCATTAATTGCTACTTCAGCATCTTTTGGTATATCAAGAGTTCTAGTTAGTTCTATATCCTGCCCAAGTCCAATAATATCAATATCTTCATCTTCAATGGCATCTAGCATTTCTTCAAAAAAATAAACGATTGTCATTTCTGCATTATTGTAAATTTCTACGGTATAGGGGGCTTCTGGTTCATGTTCAAGCACATAAATTTGGGGTTGCTCTATAGGTGTTGCATCTCTTTCGTCTTCGCCTAGCATCATCCCATGATTAAACAGCGCGAAAACTAAACCATAGCACATTAAGTGTGCTAGAATTTTGTTTATTCGCTTGTTTTTGCCTTCAAACATTGCACACCTCTATTTGTGATATGGCTCATTATTTATAATCCTAAATGCTCTGTAAATTTGCTCCACAAGCATTATGCGTGCTAGCTGGTGCGGGAAAGTCATTGCGGACATGGAAAGCTTCATGCGGCATAACCTTAAGATATACAACGAAAGCCCATCTGCGCCGCCAATAACAAAAGCAATATGAGATGTTCCATCTATTGCCATGCTTTCTAGCTTTTGCGCTAAGCCCTCCGATGTTATAGTTTTGCCATCTATAGCAAGGGCTATCGGGTACGCACCATTCGACAAAGCCTTTTCAATCGCTCGCTCATCAGCTACCTCCACTACAGAAATTTTGGCATATGACCCAAGTCGCTTTAAATATTCAGCCTGTGCGGCACGTAAATAATCTTCGCGCAGCTTCCCTATACATACTATATCTATACGCATCATGATTGATAACCTTCGTCATTCAAGAATTCTCCGCTTTTCGTTGCCGCCTCTATTGCTTTGCGCGCCATCTCATCACAACGATTATTCTCTAAATTTGAAGCGTGACCACGCACCCAAATAAAACTCACCTTATGCTCCGCAAGTAGTGGCAGCAATCGCTCCCACATATCTACATTTTGCGCCGCTTCACGCTTGTTTCTCATCCATCCTGCTGCTTGCCATCGTGTAACCCAACCTTTTTCTATAGCATCCACCAAATAGCGCGAATCGCTGTAAAGATTGACTTCGCAAGGCTCCTTGAGTGTAGAAAGACCCTCTATAGCCGCCAAAATCTCCATACGGTTGTTTGTTGTGCGCTCATATGCCGCCGAAATCTCCCGTCTATGTCCGCTATATAACAAAACTGCACCATAGCCGCCAGCACCAGGGTTTCCAGAACATGCGCCATCTGTATAAATATCAATTGTTTTCATTTTTAACTCTTTTCATGATTTTTTTGACATCTTCTTCTGTTTTTGGCATTGCATCCTCTTTAAATAATTGCCATACTTCCATATGATGCACACTTTCGCCTGCAGCCAACATTTGCAATCTTCCCAATGTCTCGCTTTCAAGGCAATGTTCATTTGTGTATACTTCATAATTACAGCCAAAGTCGGTAAATAATCCATCAATCACGTCAAAATATTTAATAAAAACCTGACCTTTGTTAAAGTAAGCTGCCATGCCACTATGGTTAAACAAACCCATTTTAAAGGCATCTTTGGCATCTGGCATCTGGCTTAGCAAAATATAGTCTCGTCCTAACTTTAGCCGTGGGTCAGCTAGATTTGTATAGTCCCATAAAGCAATACGACGATTTGGTAAAACCCCTGTATCTAAACCGCTGATAGGGATGGTAGCAATCCCGCCAGCCGCAAGCATAGTGATAGCCCAAGGAGCAACCTCTAGCTCCCATAAGCTACGGTTAGTAATTTTGTGCATAATTTGGATGCTACTTTCTACATCACTCATAGAAACCATTATAGACTTCTGTAATCCTGAGTGCTTTTCAATAGGTGCAACAAAAATAACACCTTCGGAGGTTTTTTCGTATACCACTGGTTCATTATCTGGATGATAGCATCTCGGCAAAATCTCAGGCGAAGTCCATAGTCTATGCCCACCATAAAGCTTATGAACATCGCCGCCATATTCGGGGTATACCTCACCAAGCGGTTTATGCTCTGGGTCTTGGTACAGCATATTTTCATGCCCACATAGTGAGCAATATATTATACGCGGCCCAAAATCTAGTGTGACCATTAGCTCCACTTTGCCATTTTCTATTTTCAGAAATTTCCCAAATTGTTTATCCGTTACCTCTGTAATATTAATCATTTCCATCCTACCTCCTGTCAATATTAAAAAAATCATAAACCGCCTGAGCAGATTTTGTGTTCATACCATCAACAGCTACAAGCGCATCCATATCTGCCAATTTGATATGTTCCACAGTGCCGAAATGACGTAAGAGCGCACGTCTGCGTACATCACCAATACCTTTTATATCATCTAGCACAGATTTTACGCTGGATTTCTGCCGTAGCTTTCTGTGGTATTCAATAGCAAAACGGTGTACTTCTTCTTGAATGCGTGCTACCAACCTAAAGCCTTCGCTGTTTATTTTTAATGCAACCTCTTTGCCATTGTATAATAAGCCTCTCGTCCTATGCCTATCATCTTTAACCATGCCGCATATGGGGATATTTATATTCATACGCTGTAAAATTTCTGATACGGCAGAAATATGTCCTTTGCCACCATCAACAAAAATGATATCGGGAAGGCGCGAAAACTTTGCGATATTTTCTGCCACGCCCTCTTCTTTTTCTTTTTCGTAACGCCGAAAACGCCGCGAAATCACTTCTTGCATGGCGGCATAGTCGTTCGCGCCTTGCACAGAGCGTATCTTAAACTTACGATAGTCATTACGACGTGCTTTGCCACCCTCAAAGACCACCATGGAGCCAACATTCTCATAGCCCTGTATATTTGAGATGTCATAAGCCTCAATGCGAAATAAGGACAAATCATGCATCTCTAAGGCTTCTTTAATCTCATCCAAAGCACCCGTTGTGCGCTTCTCTTCCTTCTTTATGTGTTCACCAAATTGCTCCAATGTGATAATAGCGTTATTATGGGCTAGCTTCACTAGTTTTTGCTTTTCACCAACCTTGGGTACGGTTATTACAACCTTCTTGCCTCGCTCTTCTGCCAACCATGCCTTTATTGTGTCTTCATCGTCTATTTCATATTGCAAGATTAGCTCTTTTGGCACAAAAGGTGTACCGCTATAAAATTGTGTTATAAACTCCGTCATTATGCGTGATTCCGCAACGCCGTCCACGCCGTAAACCATCAAATGCTCGCGCCCCGTCATTTTGCCATCGCGGATAAAAAACACCTGAAACAATGCCTCATCCTTGTGTGTAGCAAAGGCTATAATGTCTTGGTCGCCTTTAGAAATTCTATCAGCTTTTTGGTTTTCGTTCATACGCTTTATGGCGGCTATTTTATCTCGTGCATCTGCTGCGCGCTCGTATTCCATGGCCTCTGCTGCATCGCTCATCTCTGCCTCTAAAAGTTTTAATATAGTGTCTTGCTTGCCAGAAAGAAACTCCATAACCTGCGCTACACGCTTGCCATAATCATCCTTGTTAATATGTAAGCCGCAAGGCCCAGGGCAAAGACCAATGTGATAATTAAGGCAAGGTCGTCCGCTTGGTACACCTGCTGTGATTTTCTTCGTAGTGCGGCGTAGCGACCATATCTTGTGTATTTGCTCCAAAGTCTCGCGTACAGCAAAGCTAGATGTATATGGGCCAAAATATCTGTTACCGTCATCATCGTGGTCACGCGTAGAAAAAACACGCGGAAAATCTTCGGTTAGTGTTACCTTGATGTATGGATAGCTCTTGTCGTCTTTTAAGAGCACATTGTATTTAGGTTGATGCTCCTTGATTAAATTGCATTCCAGAATAAGAGCTTCTACCTCAGTGTCCGTGATGATATATTCAAATCGTTGCGCTGTGCCGCGTATATTGCGCACTTTTGGGTCTACCAAATTTGCCTGCGTGTAATAACTTCGAACACGATTTCGCAGATTAATTGCCTTGCCCACATAAATAACTTCTTCTGCGCTACCAAAAAAGAGATATACGCCAGACTTTTGCGGCAATCTTTTTAATTCATCTTGTATATTAAACATATGTCACCTATTTATTAATTCAACAATTTTCCCTGCAATTTTATCTAGCGGTAGCTCATAATCAACAATCCCCAAATCAACCGCTGCTTTGGGCATCCCATACACAACAGATGTTTCCTTATCTTGTGCAATAATTTTCGCGCCTTTGCGTTTTAATTTGTACAGACCACGCGCGCCATCCGCGCCCATGCCCGTAAGCACAACGCCTATCACATTTTTGCCCATTAATATCTCCGCCATAGAATCAAATAGGATGTCGGCGGCAGGTCGCACGCCATGCAGCTTGTCTCCTCTAAAGCATTCTATTAGTAAGCTATTTTTGTGACGTGCCATCTTCATATGAAAATCACCAGGAGCTACAAGGGCATGATTTGCCCTAACAAAGTCATTAACAGCTGCCTCTTTTACAGCGAATTTACAATCCCTATCTAGTCTTGCGGCAAATTGGTGGGTAAAAACAGAGGGCATGTGTTGGACTATCAAGATAGGCGGCATATTTGCTGGCAAAGAAGAAAGCACCTTATGCAAAGCTTCTGTGCCACCTGTAGAGGCAGCTATGGCCACCACCTTGCTATTTATGTCAGCGGCATTTTGAATATCTCTTGGACACACTGGCAGATAATTTCGTAAAAAAAGCTCTATACGGTCTATTACATTACGTACAAAAATTTTCTTTGCAAAAGTACTCTCACTATCTGGCTTACTTAATGCGCCCTTTACGCCGCTTAGAAGGAAAGGTGCGGCGTTTTTTATCCCCAAAAGCACAACAAATAGTCCTTTATGGTCAGTTAGTTGCTTTAAGTATTCTGGAGGCACAATTATGGTATCTGTATCTAAAATAAGCGCATTTACTTGCAGAGGATTCATTGTTTTTTTGACATCTTGGAGCGTGGCAAGATTAACGTCTGTTAAATAGCCATGCTTGCCTAATTCAGATGCTAAGAAAATCTTGAACTTTACGTCAGTTGACAAAATAATAACTTTTGTATTCATAGCCTTCTCCTGAAAGTAACATCTCCTAATACTATCTATTTCTATTTTACCAATTTTTGAGGAATTTTACAAGCCTGATTAATAATTTATGAAATATGGAAGAATAGACAAAATAATTAGTTGGAGGAGAATATATGTATATTAATAATGATACTGATGAAAATACAAATGAAACACAACAATCACAACAGGCAAATGATAGCTTAGAACAATATGGTCAGCCAAATATGGCACAAATATTGGAAGCAAAAGGTGATAATCCACGTGGTAATATATGGTATTTACCTATTATTGGGCATATAGAAGGACATATGGTCATGCCGCCATCAAATAAAACTACCAAATATGAGCATATCATACCCATGTTGTTGCATGTAGCAGAAAGGCGAGAAATAGATGGTCTTTTGGTGGTGTTAAATACAGTAGGTGGTGATGTAGAGGCTGGCTTGGCTATAGCGGAACTTATTTCGCATTTTTCTAAGCCTACAGTGTCTCTGGTGCTTGGAGGTGGTCATTCAATAGGAGTGCCGCTCGCTGTGGCAGCGCAATATAGCTATATCGCCGCATCGGCAGCAATGACAATACACCCCGTACGCATGAGCGGTACGCTTGTTGGTGCACCGCAGACCTATGATTATTTTGATAAGATGCAAGAAAGGATTATGGAGTTTGTTATTGGTAATTCGAACATAAGCAAAAAGCGATTGCATGAGCTTATGTTCGACACAACAACACTCGCTTTGGATGTAGGGACTTTTTTGATAGGGCGGGAATGCGTAAAAGAGAAGATAATAGATGCGGTAGGTGGGCTGGATGATGCCATGGAAAAACTATATGAAATGATAGCAAAGAATCGTGACAAGGCTTGACCTATAATCATCTAATGTGGTAAAATCGTTAAATGACTATATTTGAGAGTTTTTCACAAAAAGAAACGGAAAATTTTGGGTGCAAAATGGGACAATCCTCTAAACGAGGCGAGGTCTACGCCCTTATAGGTGATTTGGCTGCGGGCAAAACGGCTTTTGCGCGCGGCTTTGCGCGCGGTCTGGGTGTTGATGCAAATGTAGATATTACAAGCCCTACTTTTGGTATCCTTAATGAATATTATGGCAGATTACCCCTTTATCATTTTGATGTTTATCGCATAGAACATGTAGATGAAATGTACGATACAGGCTATGAAGAATATTTTTGGGGCGAAGGTGTTTCGCTTGTGGAATGGGCGGATACTATAGAGGAACTTTTGCCAGATGAGAGTATAATTATACATTTTACCAGATGCGCAGACAAAGGCGACAGTTTTAGGCAAATAGAAGTGAAAAGGGGATGCGCAAAATGAATATTCTTGCTATAGACACCACAAGCAATGTCTCCAGCGTTGCCTTGGTTCGCCCTAATAAAGTAATATCAGAATTTTCTGCAAATTGCGGCTTGACACACTCGCAAACTTTAATGCCCATGATAGACTATATGCTTGCCGTCACAAATTTTGATAAGTCAGACATACATGCCATAGCAGTATCTAGCGGTCCAGGTTCTTTCACGGGTTTGCGCATAGGTGCGGCTTGCGCGAAAGGGCTAGCTTTCGCGCTTGGTCTAAAAATTGTACCTGTTTCGACATTGGATGCTCTGGCATATAATGCTGTTATGCGGGAGGGTGCGGTGGTGCCTATTATGGATGCACGCAGAGGGCAAGTGTACACTGCGCTGTATGATTGCATAGACGGTAAGGTTGAACGAAAAAGTGAATATCTTGCTTGCGACTTTGACGAAATAGCAGACATTGTGCGCGACACGGGCAAAAAAGTCATATTTTTAGGTGACGGCACAACTGTACACCGTGAAAAAATTTTAGACAATGGCTTTAGTATAGCACCAAATACTATGATTTTGCAAAGCGCAGCTAGCATAGGAGCTATCGCGCTGGAGATAGCTGACCATTCCGCTGTTGACACAAACCTTTTTGAGCCATACTACATTCGTCTTTCCCAGGCAGAAAGAGAGATTGATTCAAAACAATGATGGATTTTAATATAGAATATATGGCTCGCAAACATTTGCGGCAAATACATACAATAGAAAGCGATTGCTTTGCGATACCTTGGAATTACGAATCCTTTGAGGAAGAATTGAAAAATCCACTGGCAATATATGTTGTAGCTGTAGCTGACGGTGAAGTTCTTGGTTTTGCGGGTATGCATCATATAATAGACGAAGGACATATCACAAATGTCGCGGTATGTGAGAAAAGCCGCAGGCAGGGCATTGGTGATACATTGATTAATGAACTAATCAATATCGCTATGAACGAAGGTATGTCAGGGCTAACGCTGGAAGTGCGCATGGGCAATAAAGAGGCGATAAAGCTATATGGAAAGCATGGATTTGTTTTTGAAGGCATACGCAAAAACTATTATGCAGATACAAAAGAAGATGCTATAATTATGTGGAAAAGATTTGGAGGGCTACGCGATGAGAAGGCTTGAATATCATGAGTTAAAGAGATTTTGCGATAGAGACACATTAGGTTTTGATACTACGGCGGCAGATTCGCTTCGCCCATCCAAAAGCATTATAGGTCAAGACCGTGCCGTAGCTTCATTTAACTTTGGGCTAGCTACGCGCCGCAAAGGCTACAATATATATGTTTCTGGCATTTCTGGTAGCGGTAAGACTTCTTATGCAAAGCATTTTGCGGAAATAGCGGCAGCAAAAGAGCCTGTTCCGCATGATATATGTTATGTGTATAATTTTAAGGATGCCAAGCATCCTAAATTGCTGACCCTCAAGTCAGGAAACGCTAAGGCTTTCAAGGATGATATGGCAGAAATGCTAGATGTGTTGCTGGTTGAAATTCCAAAAGCATTTGAACAAAAAGATTTTGAGGAGCAACGTAACGATATCATCAAGAAATATGATAAAAAAAGAGACGACTTAATGCGTGCTTTTGCCAAAGAGGCAAAGGAAATGGGTTTTGAGGTGCGATATTCTGAAAAAGGCATGGCTTTTTCTCCTATTGTTGATGATACTGTGCTTAGCGTAGAAGATTTTGAAAATCTGGATGATGATGTGCGCGATGACATAGCTTCAAAAACTTCTGATATTCAGATGGGGGCAACAAAGATAATGACAAAGATGCGCTCATATGACATTGAGGCACGCAAACTTGTGGAAGAGTTGGAATACAATGTCGCACTTTTTGCTGTCGGGAGGCTCGTAGCTAAGCTACAAGAAAAATATGAATATGAACAAGATGTGCTTGATTATCTTGTATTGCTAAAAGAAGATATTTTGGATAATATAAGTGGCTTTCACCCAGACCCTGAAGCGGATGACGAAGAAAGCATACAACAGCTATTGCCGTGGATAGTGAAAAAGGCTAAAGAAGACGTGCTTAGCAAATACAAGGTGAATGTGCTAACAGACAATAGCGAAGCTACTGGCGCACCTGTGCTCATTGGTGTAAACCCTACCTATGCTAATATTTTAGGTGAGGTAGAGTTTGATAGCGAATTTGGTAATCTCACTACAGACTATATGAAAATCAAGCCGGGATTGGTGCATAAAGCTAATGGCGGATATTTAATTTTACACGCTAAAGATGTGTTGTCTATCCCATTTTTATGGGAAGGCATAAAACGCATGATACGTACATGTGAAATTACAATAGATAATCCGAAGGAACATGCTGTAAGCATCCCAGTAGCGGGTATAAAACCAGAAGCTGCACCTTTTGATATAAAAATAATTCTCATTGGCAGCAGTTATTATCATGAACTTTTACGGGGATTTGATGAGGATTTTTGCGACCTCTTTAAGGTAGTCGCGCTTTTTGACTATGAAATGGATTACAACAATGAACATATCCGCGAGATTTGCGGGTTTATTAAACGCTTTGTAGTAGAAGAAAAGACACTCGATTTTGATGCAGGTGCTGTCGCCGCAGTGATAGAATATGGCACAAGGTTAGCTGGTAGCCAAAATAAACTAACAAGCCGCTTTGACCGCATTTCCGAAACCCTAACAGAAACATATATATGGGCAAAAAATGCAGAAGAAGACATCATTACAGAAAAATATGTGAAAGAGGCGATAAAACAGCGTGACTTTAGGCTTAATTTGTATGAAGAAAAAATGGGCGAGATGATAGAAAATGATATAATTATGATAAATACGAGCGGCAATAAGGTAGGGGAGATTAATGGATTGGCAGCTATAGATACAGGCGACTATGTTTTTGCTAAACCCACAAAAATAACAGCCACCACATATGTAGGCAAGGCTGGTATTGTAAATATTGAAAACGAAGCCCAAATGAGCGGAGAAATTCATGATAAAGGTACACAAATAATCATTGGTTATCTAGGGCAAAAATACGCACAGTATTTCCCGCTTTCGCTTTCTTGCCGCGTATGCTTTGAACAAAATTACTCCAGCATAGATGGTGATTCGGCATCGTCTACAGAGCTATATTGCATACTGTCCTCACTTGCACAAATACCAATAAACCAAGAAATAGCAGTTACAGGTAGCATAAACCAGCGCGGCGAAATTCAAGCCGTTGGGGCTATCACGCCTAAAGTTGAAGGCTTCTTTGACCTATGCAAAAAGCGCGGACTAACAGGCACACAGGGCGTAATCATCCCAAAGCAAAATGTACCAGACCTTGTACTAAATGATGCCGTAATACAGGCTGTGCGGGACGGACAATTTCATATTCATGTGATATCAAGCCTTGATGAAGGCATAGAAATTTTGATGGGCATGAAGGCGGGCGAGGTTACGGAAGAGGGTAGCGCAGATACCATACATGGCTTGGTTTATAATAGATTAAGGGATTTTTATGAGAGGTCTTTGGAGGAGTAGATGATGTCGTCTTGACATTATCTACTTAACTGACCAAGATTGGCGTAGTCAAACTCAATACGACACGAGCGGAATGTTCTTGATATTTGCCTAACATGCCATTCATTAACAATGTCACGATTCCAAATAAACAAGTCGAAGGCATGAAAATTTCCATGCCCTATATCGTTTTGCAAATGAATAGAATGATGTTCCTGTACTCTGCCATTTATTGTATATTCATTCAGACTGAAGTCCCCAAAGTTGCTATGAATAGTCAAACTTAAACGCTCGCCCCTTTTTACTCCGTCAAACACTTCGTAAGGTCGAATTTCGCTTCCTCTATATGTTCCTACAATATATATTGTATAATCACCATCTGACATTTGCCTATCTGTGATAAATAAGATGCCTTCTTGCTCCTCTACATTCCATTTTGATGGAATCCTGAAAGTTCCGATACCAGTAATGGTAACATCTTGCCAAGACCCAGTAGTTCTATGCGGTAACTGAAAGATACCTCGGATTACTATGTCTATAGTAAAAAACATAGTTATTACAATTAGTATAAATAGTATGAATGCAATCAAGTAAACCTTGCTGTTTTTCAATTATAATACCTCGTCTTTTTTCTCCGCAAGTCGCAAAATAGGCGCAAGTGGCTTACGCACAAAAGGAATAGCTTTACCTATAAGCACGGCGGATATAACAGTACCCTCGCGTATAATCTCCCATGGATTATCCAGAAACACCATAGCCAAAGCAATAGCTATAAGCACAAGCGCGGAATCTACCACAATCTTCACATTGTGAAATTTCGCGCCTTTTATTTTGCTGGCAATGGCTAAACACAATGCTTCTGGTGGTAAGGCGACAATTTTCGCACCTATAATAAGAATAAGCCCTGTAGCTATTAGAATAATGGAGATTAGAAGCATTGCTAGCTGCCCAAAATACGTAGGAATTTGAAAACCTTGTTGCAACCATAGCGTAAAATCAAGAAAAAAACCAAACACAAACGAAAATGCTAATTGCACAACATCAAATGGGCGGAACTCCTTGCGAAGAATTGCGATTTGAAGCAGTATAAAGAATGCAAACATACCTGTAGCCCACATGCCAGGCTCTGTGCCAAAAATTGAACCAGCAACAGTGGGTATAGAATTTACTGGCGACACACCAAGACGCGAATTTATGGAAACTGCCACACCAAAAGCTAAGATAAAAAGACCCACAATATATATAAGAATTTTTTGCGGTATACGGTTTTGTAATATTTTGTCAAGCAATGCAAACACCTCCATTCACATATTTTAACATAGTAATTGAAGATATGCAATAAAAATAGTTGCAAGCAATGTCTGTATTTGGTATAATCCTTATTAACAAAATAATTTTTATTAATTGGTCATATACGAAAGGAGAAAATGCAATGGGGAAGATTATTAGCTTTGGAGAAATCATGTTAAGATTAGCACCACCTCACACGACACGTTTTGTGCAAGCAACCACTTTTAATGCCGTATATGGCGGCGGTGAGGCAAATGTTTCTGTATCTTTGGCGAACTATGGCAAAGATGCGGCTTTTGTAACAAAGCTACCTAAGCATGATATAGGACAAGCTGCTGTTAACGCACTTCGTCAATTTGGTGTGGATACACAATATATAGTGCGCGGCGGCGACCGTGTTGGCATTTATTTTCTTGAGCGCGGCGCATCACAAAGACCATCAAAAGTCATTTACGATAGAGCAAATGCGGCTATAGCCGAAGCGCAAATTGGCGATTTTGATTGGGATAAAATCTTTGATGGCTGCGACTGGTTTCATTTCACGGGCATAACGCCCGCTATTAGCGAAAATGGTGCAAAGCTCGCGCTAGAAGCTTGCAAAAAAGCTAAGGAAAAGGGCATAACCATATCTTGCGACCTCAACTATCGCAAAAACCTATGGACAACGGACGAAGCAAACAAGGTTATGAGCGAAATTGCTCCATATATTGATGTATGCATAGCAAATGAAGAAGATGCAGATAAAGTATTCGGCATTAAAGCTAGCGGTAGCAATGTAGACCATGGCGAGCTAGAGCATGATGCATACAAAGAAGTTGCGGCAAAGTTAAAAGAGCGCTTTAACTTCACGCATGTAGCTATTACTTTGCGTGAAAGCCATAGCGCGGATAATAACGACTGGGCGGCGATGTTCTTTGATGGCAAGGACTATTATTTTAGCAAAAAATACCCAATTCATATAGTTGACCGCGTAGGTGGCGGTGACAGCTTTGCGGGCGGCTTGATTTACGCAATGCATGAGGGTTATGGCTCGCAAGAGACCATAGAGTTTGCCGTTGCGGCATCTTGCTTAAAGCATAGCATAGAAGGCGACTTTAACCATGTTTCTGTGGCGGAAGTTAAGGCTCTTATGGGCGGCGATGGCTCTGGGCGCGTACAGAGATAATGGATAATTTTGACTTAAGCTTTCAATGTGGCGACATTACTTTTCTTTACAGAGTTACCGCACTTATAGTACACAAAAGAAAGCTACTGGTGGTTAGCCATATCGACCATCCCGACCTGTATTACACAGTGGGCGGACGCGTACATGCAGGTGAAACTTCACAAGAGGCAGTTTTACGTGAGGTCGTGGAAGAAACTGGTGTGGTTATGGAAATTGACCGCTTGCGCTTTGTGGGAGAGCAATTCTTCGAAATGCAAGGTGCGAAATATCATTTGGTTTCTTTTTACTATCAAATGAAATATGACGACAAAACTGATATAGCAAATGGGAAAAAGACAGACCAAAATGAAGAAAGCCTTCATTGGATAGCCATTGATGATTTGATAAGCAGTGGTTTTGAGCCTGCCTTTTTGCCCGAAAGATTACTTGAGGATAGCTTTAAAGTAGAGCATATTATTCATAAGGGGTAATGATAGATATAGGAAAATTTTTGGTGACAAGCAATATGTCGTCATTGAACTGGAGGAGTAGCAGGATGCACAAAAAAGTTAGCACAGACCTTAATTTTGCACAAAGAGAGCTAGATGTGCTGAAATTTTGGGAAGAAAACAAAATTTTTGAAAAAACTGTAGAAGCTAGGGAGGGCGCGGAAGTTTTTAGCTTTTTCGAAGGACCTCCTACCGCCAACGGCAAGCCGCATATAGGTCATATTATTACCCGTGCTGTCAAAGATATTATTCCGCGCTACAAGACCATGAAGGGATATAAAGTGCCGCGCAAAGCGGGCTGGGATACCCATGGTCTGCCTGTGGAGCTTGAAGTAGAAAAAGCCTTGGGCATTTCTGGCAAAGGACAGATAGAGGAATACGGCATTGAGCCTTTTATAGCCAAATGCAAAGAGAGCGTTTGGAAATATAAAGACGAATGGGAGAGAATGTCTAATCGTGTTGGTTTTTGGCTTGATTACGACAATCCATATGTCACATATGATAATACTTATATAGAATCTGTATGGTGGGCTTTGAAAACTATTTGGGACAAAGGCTTGCTATACAAAGGTCATAAGATTTTGCCATACTGTCCCCGTTGCGGCACGTCTCTTTCTAGTCACGAAGTGGCGCAGGGCTATAAGGACATCAAAGAAGCATCCGTTGTTGCGCAGTTCAAAGTAAAAGGTAAGGATAATGAGTATATCCTAGCTTGGACGACAACGCCATGGACACTGCCGTCCAATGTGGCATTATGCGTTAATGGTGATGAAAACTATGCTCGTGCAAAGAAAGATGGCAAGATATACATTCTGGCAGAAGCTTTGACGGAAAAGATTTTAGGTGAGGGTTACGAAATAGTGGAGACTATGAAGGGCAAAGCCTTGGAGGGTCTGCATTATGAACCGCTTTTTGATTTTGTGAAATTTGATGTGGATAGCCACTATATTGTTTGCGATGGCTACGTTACACTTTCTGACGGCACGGGTGTGGTACATCAAGCCCCTGCTTTTGGCGAGGATGATAACCGTGTTGCGCGTAAATATGGCTTGCCTTTTGTACAACTTGTAAATGATGCTGGTGAAATGACAGAGGAAACCCCATGGAGTGGCATTTTTGCAAAAAAAGCTGACCCGCAAATCATCAAGTATATGAAAGAACGCGATAATGTGTATCAAGTGCTGCAAACAGAACATAATTATCCGCATTGCTGGCGTTGCGACACGCCGTTGCTTTACTATGCTCGCTCTGCATGGTTCATAGAGATGAGCAAACTTCGTGAACGCTTACTTGCAAATAACGAAGGTGTAAATTGGATGCCAGAAAACGTGAAAACGGGGCGTTTTGGCAATTTCCTTGATGGCGTGATAGATTGGAGCTTGAGCCGTGAGAGATATTGGGGTACACCTCTGCCGCTATGGGTCTGTGATTGCGGTCATATACATGCTATAGGTAGCATTGCGGAACTTAAAAAATTGAGCGGTCAGGAGATAACCGACCTGCACAAGCCTGCCGTAGATGAAATTCGTATACCTTGCACCAAATGCGATAGCACTATGAATCGTGTGCCAGAAGTTATAGACTGCTGGTTTGATTCTGGAGCAATGCCTTTTGCACAACATCACTACCCATTTGAAAATAAAGAAATCTTTGAGAGAAACTTTCCTGCGAATTTTATTTCCGAGGGCATAGACCAAACACGAGGTTGGTTCTATTCGTTGATGGCTATATCAACCCTGCTTTTTGATAAAAGCCCATATGCTAATGTGATTGTGCTTGGACATAGCCAAGATGAGCATGGGCAAAAAATGAGCAAAAGCAAAGGTAATGTTATTCCTTGGGAAATCGTGGATGAATTTGGCGCGGATACCGTACGCTGGCATTTCTTTTCCGCAGGTGCTGTGTGGTTGCCCAGCAAATTTAGTCGTGATGCGCTTGTGGAGGTTCAGCGCAAATTCCTTGGCACTTTCTGGAACACCTATGCTTTTTATGTACTGTATGCCAATATTGATGAGTTCAACCCGCTAGAGTATACATTGGATACAGCAAAGTTGCCCGTAATGGATAGGTGGATATTATCGCGCCTTCACGCACTAGCTCGATATGTGGATGAGGGTCTGGAGCAATACAAAATCACAGAAACAGCACGCGAGATAGCTAGTTTTACAGATGACCTTTCTAACTGGTATGTTCGCCGTAGTCGCGAGCGTTTTTGGGGTTCTGGCATGTATAAAGATAAAATTGATGCTTATATGACACTCTATACAGTTCTTGTGGAGCTTTCTAAAATATCTGCACCATATGTGCCATTTATGTCAGAGGAAATATACCAAAATCTGGTGGCAAATATTGACGATACCGCCCCCAAGTCCGTGCATTTATGCGGTTTTCCTGCTTATAATGAAAGCATAATAGATTTGTGGCTTGAGGAAGAAATGGGCAATACTGTAGATATAGTTGTGGCGGGTCGTGCTGCACGAAATGCTGCAAATATCAAGAATCGCCAGCCTTTGGATAAGATGCTGGTAGAATCCAAGGCGAATCTTTCTAATGACTTTATTGCCATCATCTGCGAGGAGTTAAATGTAAAAGAAGTAGCTTTTGAAACTGATTTGAGTCAATACGCGGCATATAAACTAAAGCCGCAACTAAAGACATTGGGGCCACGTTACGGCAAAGTTTTACCTAAGATTTCTTCATATCTATCAGAAAATGGTACACAACTATACGCACAATTGCAGCAAAACGGCGAAATTTCGTTTGATATAGAAGATGTACAGGTTGTACTTGGGCATGATGATTTGCTGATAGAAGCAGAACAAATGGAGGGCTATGCTAGCCAGTCTGTAGGTGGTCATTTTGTGGTGCTAGAAACCTCACTTACTCCTGAACTGATAGAGGAGGGTCTTGTAAACGAAATTGTGTCAAAGATACAAACAATGCGCAAGGAGGCTGGCTTTGAAGTGACTGATAAAATACGCTTATCCTATGCCGCCGCTGCAAAAATTGTACATGACATTATGGACAAACACGGCGATGACATTCGTCTGGAAGTGTTTGCGGAAAGCCTTTCAAAGAACGAATCTTTTGGGTATAGCAAACAATGGGATATTAATGGTGAGCAGGTGCTTTTATCTGTTGAGGTGTACAATGAACATGGCGAGGGCTGTAGTTGTGGATGCTAAGCATGAATATTCATGAGTATAAGTTTTGTTTTAAGGCTTTTCTAATATTTTTTAAGACAATTTAAAGACCTACTACATCACGTACTTCGTGATGTAGTAGGTCTTTAAAATTTGTTGCGAGGTTGCTTCTCGAAATCTCAGGCTACAATATTATTGCAATACTTCTAAGAATCTAGCAAGTATGGCCGCGACCTCACTTCTCGTGGCTGTTGCTTGAGGGTCGAAGCTGCCATCTGTTCTACCAAATATGATACCCATTGTCTGTATCACTGTAACAGCCTCTGTTGCTCAAGGCGAAATTGTATCTTGGTTAATGAATGTAACTATATCCCTCATAGGGATTTCAATTCCCATGATTTGGATAAATCTAAATAGCATAACTGCCAGCTGCTCGCGACTTATAGGTGTGTTTAGAGCAAATATGCCCTCGCCTAAGCCTGACACAATGCCAAGCGATGCCGCCCACTCTACGGCTCCAAAATACCAATCATCAGGTGAAACATCGGTAAAGTCAGGAATGGAATTGGAGAAAGCTAACAAATCAACACCTTCTAAATTAGCGAATACCTGAACGAACATAGCTCTCGTCATGGTCTCATCTGGGCTAAATTGATCTACACCCGTACCTTGGAATACCCCTGCTGACGTTACAGCAGTAACATATCTTACATACCAAGAGTTTTGATTTATGTCGTCAAATATTGGAGGCAGATTTGGAGGTGTTAAATTTGGTCTCCATGGAACTGGTAGTTGTGGTTGTTGCATTGGAGGAGCTTGCTGAGGTGCAGATATTTCTTGCTCTTGCTCAACAAAAGTGTCAGGTGTATGCGTTACTCCTTATCTTGGTGGTGCAGGTGGTTTGTTATTTACTTCATTTTCGACATCCTGACTGTCTCCGTCCGCACCTGCCGATGGTGGTCTCACACCTTCCACGACGAAATTCATAACAGAACTTAGCTGAGAATTTGCAAAGTTTCCAAAACCAATTGCCCTAACTCTCACAGAGTATACCCCGACACCAAGGTCTAAATCTGCCAAGTCGAAGCTTGTTGATGTGATTATATCTCCCGCGGCAACAAGGTCTATGTATACGCGATAGCCAGATGCATTTTCAACTGCACTCCAACTAAGTGTAGTTCCAACTATGCTGATAATTGGTGCTACAAGCTGCTGCTGTGTTGGGGGAGGTGGGGTTCCTGTGTCTGTAACTGTTGTCCAGTTAGCCGTGATAACCACAGAATTACTAGGCATGATGAATGTGGTATTTGGGTTACTATCATCGGCAAATATTACGCTTGGCGAAGCACTCCAGTGGCTAAACTCAAAGCCAGCTCTTGTGCCTGCTACCAAAGATACACCTAGACCCTCGCTGCGACCACCAGAGGCTGTTTGGTCTGTAGGAACAACGCCTGCTGGAAGGTCGTTAACGGTCATCATATGCTGCGGCAAAGGGAATTCGTAGAAATACCAACCATCGGCACCATTTATGCCACCCGTGCCGCCCGTTATAGTATTGAATCCGCCCCAATACCAATCATATTGTGACATGGTTGCGTTATTGGCAACAGGTAAGCTAAATGGGTCAACCAAAAGATGCGCTTCTTGCTGTGGAGTTATCGGATTTCCATGTATGAGATGACCTGCAACTACTGCATTAGGAACTTGACCTGCAGTAGCTCCGTGTGGGTCACCAGTGGGAGCAAAATTGGCATAATTAAAGAATACATGGTCATCTAGGTCTACTCCAAGTACCCTGTAAGCGGTTCAGTTAGGGCGTGTTTACACTACCGCAACGCCTTAACAATAAACCCAAACATGACAAATCCCATGTAAACAACATCAAGTTTGTCGTAACGGGTAAACACTCTCCTGTATTCTTTAACCCTGCGAAAGTTCCCTTCGATTTCATTGCGGCTCTCGTAAAGTTCTGCATCATATCCCCAAGGCTCTTTGCGATTAGATTTGGGCGGTATGCACAAATCGTAACCTAAGCTGATTGCAAGTTTACGGGTTTTATCGCCTTCATAGGCTTTATCTGCAATCAAGGTTATGGTCGATTCAGGGTCTTTACCATATTTGTTCAGAAGTTCCGTCACATGACCGCAATCATCAAGTAACTTACGGCCTTGGGGTGCATCGTGCATGTGACCCTCTGAAAGAGAAAAGGCAACAGGGGTTCTCTCATCAGCGGCAAGCATGTGTATTTTCGTTGTATTTCCGCCACGAGAGCGACCTATGGATTGTTCTCCGCTTTTTTTAAAGCACCGCATCCATTTGGATGAACTTTTACAATAGTGGAGTCAAGGCAAAGTCTATCCATATCGAGAGAGGTTATCTTCTCATGATAGAGATATTCGATTATATTTGCCAATAACCCTGTTTTGGCCCATCGATTGACCCTCCTGTACAAAGCATTCCAATTGCCATAGCTCTTGGGGAGTTGTCTCCATTTCCCTCCGTTTTCAAGAGCATATAGCATAGCTTTCATTACCTGGTAATCATTATATACAACATTACCGCGCTGAACAGGAAACAAGTGCTTTATTCGGTTAAAATGTTTTATTGTAAACTTTTTTGTCGGTTTCATGTTGTTATTTTAGCATATTTTGGGGTTTGTGTAAACACGCTCTAGATTCAATTCCGTTTTCATAACCAGCCTCATCCGCAAAAACAATAACTGGATAGACTAAAAGCATCATTATGAATGTCAAAACTAATGCTACAAATCGGTTTTTGCATTTTTTTCAAATGGATTACCTCCTTTAAACCTTTGCATATATGGTTTCTAATTAGGTCATCCTGGCAAAATACAACTCCTATATAAGGTTGATAGCGGTGAACAAAAACAGCATCTTGCCTCCTTTCTCTTAGTGAAACCGCATAGAAAAATTGGAAATTTCTGAGCCTCACTTTTTATTTTTAACTTCAGAGCCTGTATTCAAATAACTTGCCACATGTCTTTTCAAGGGGCTTTACTATAATCCACATATGCAATTTGAACATGTAGCAGGCTTACCCTTCATATAATAACAAAATCAAGTTCGGCAACTTATATAGCCATATCAAAATTATCAGTCTGACAAAAATATTCCTAAGACTACCAACAAAGTAGCCCTAACAATTAGTTACTAGACTTTTAAGAAATTTTGCTAACATTCAGCTTTTTGTCAAAATACTAGAAAGTGTTTGCGGCAAAATCACATAAAACTTACAGATACACTCAATTTGTGTACATTTATGATGTTAAAATTCTAACATAGCCATAATAGTATAAAAAAGGATTATTTTCGTCGAAATTACAGACTATTCTTATGCAAACTATATAATAGTATGATTGTTAGCTCATGTATGAAATCAAATTATTGCTATTACTATAAAATGTATGTTTGCCTGTTGTCATGTTGATGCCTACACCAACGGCTAAAGACAAACTGCAAAGGCAAGGAGCGAACGCGAATATAGATAACGAAAAAAAGCGAAACTTTTGCTTGACACGAAGCGGTTTTTGCACTATAATGGTTAATTGTATAGTTATGTTAATAATCCATTAGCCCCGGATTATGATATATTTTGGAGGAAAAAACATGAGAAGCACGACTATCACCAAGCCCGCCGATGTCACGAAAAAGTGGTATGTGGTGGATGCTGAAGGTCAAACACTTGGTCGCTTGGCATCAGAAATTGCCAAAGTTTTGCGCGGCAAACACAAGCCTATATACCAACCCCATGTGGACACTGGCGATTATGTGATTGTTATTAATGCCAACAAGATTGCTCTAAGCGGCAACAAAATCGACCAAAAGCAATACTTCCGTCACACTGGTTGGGTTGGCGGCGACATCAATGTACCTATTAGGGTTATGATGCAAAAGAAGCCTACTTTCGTGGTTTCCAATGCTATTAAGGGCATGTTACCAAAAGGTGTTCTTGGCAGACAAATGTTTAAGAAATTGCATGTGTATGCTGGTTCAGAACATGCACACGAAGCCCAAAAACCAGAAGTTTTGGAATTTGACAAAAAAGGTGTTAAACACTAGAAGGAGGATTTATTATGGCCCAAGCGAGGTATTATGGCACAGGGAGACGTAAATCTTCCGTAGCTAGAGTGTACATCATGCCAGGTAATGGCAAAATCACAATCAATAAGCGCGATATGGATGAATATTTTGGTCTTGAAACGCTTAAAATTATTGTCAAGCAACCACTAGAGCTAACAGGCATGACAAGCAAGTTTGACGTTTCTGTTAATGTGCATGGTGGTGGCTACACAGGTCAAGCTGGTGCTATACGCCACGGCATTACACGTGCCTTGGTAGAAGCAGATGCTGATTTCAGACCTGCCCTTAAAAAAGCAGGCTACCTAACGCGCGACCCGCGCATGAAAGAACGTAAGAAATACGGTCTTAAAGGTGCTAGACGCGCTCCGCAATTCTCTAAGAGATAATGTTTTTATCATAAATACCGAATCATTTTATGGTTCGGTATTTTTTATTTTTGTCTTGCAAAATTCTGTGCGTTTGATATAATCATTGTATAGGTAATTTTGTGAAATATAGTGTTTTTACTTGAAAAGGGCCTTGTGTCGAGTCCGCATCGTGCGGCATCGGGCGCGTTGCGAACCTCGTTGATGCAAGCATCAACATAGGCAGAAGCCCATTTTCAAATTAAACAACTATATATACCAATCGAGGAGGGCATATGACAACGAATGTAAAAGTGAATGAGTGGGTTTCTTGGGCTGCTGATTTGTGTAAGCCTGATAATGTGGTTTGGGTAGATGGCGATACAATGCAACTGGACAAACTTAGAGAAGAAGCCTTGGCATCTGGCGAGTTGATAGAGCTAAATCAAGAGGTATTGCCTGGTTGCTATCTACATCGCTCAGCCATAAACGATGTGGCGCGTGCAGAAGACAAAACCTTCATCTGCACACATAATGAGGCAGATGCGGGACCTACAAACAATTGGCAACCGCCAAAAGAAATGTACGATAAGCTTACGCCGCTCTTTGATGGTTCTATGCGCGGCAGAACGATGTATATTATCCCATTTTGCATGGGTCCTGTAGGCTCGCCATTTTCAAAGTTAGGCGTAGAAATTACAGATTCTATCTATGTTGTTCTCAATATGGCTATCATGACACGCATGTCAAAAGATGTGGTTAAAATGCTCGATGCAACTGATGATTTTGTAAAATGTTTACATTGCACAGCCGACCTAGATATAGATAAGCGTTTTATTGCTCATTTTCCAGAGGATAATGCCATATGGTCTATCAACTCTGGTTATGGCGGCAATGCGCTTTTGGGCAAGAAATGCTTCGCACTTCGCATAGCGTCATACCAAGCGAAAAAAGAGGGCTGGATGGCAGAGCATATGCTCATTATCGGCATAGAAAATCCACAAGGCGAGGTGCGCTATGTTTGCGCGGCATTCCCATCTGCTTGCGGCAAAACAAATCTTGCTATGCTTATTCCGCCTGAAATCTACGCTAAAAAAGGTTATAAAGTGTGGTGTGTAGGCGATGATATTGCTTGGCTTAGAATAGGGGAAGATGGTCGTCTTTGGGCTATCAATCCAGAAAATGGATATTTCGGCGTTGTGCCTGGCACAAATGCACAGACAAACCCCAATGCTCTCACAGCTATAGGTACAAACACTATTTATACAAATGTGGTGTATAATGAAGACAATGCAACAGTATGGTGGGAAGGGCTTGACAAAAATCCGCCAGAAAATGCGATAGATTGGAAGGGCAACCCGTGGAATGGCAAAACTTCTGAAGAAAAAGGTGCGCATCCAAATAGCCGCTTTACAGTACCTGCTGCCAACTGCCCAGTAATCAGCCTAGAAGTTGAAAATCCAAAAGGTGTGCCTATTGATGCCATCATTTTTGGCGGCAGGCGTGCAAAAACCGCACCGCTTGTTTATCAAGCCAGAAATTTTGACCATGGCGTATTTGTCGGCTCTATCCTTGCCTCAGAAACCACAGCAGCTCAAATGGGTGCTGTAGGCGTTGTACGTATAGATTCTATGGCAATGAAGCCGTTCTGTGGCTATAATATGGGCGACTATTTCACTCATTGGCTAGAAATGGGCAAAAAACTAGGTAACAAAGCACCTGCTATCTTTAATGTAAACTGGTTTAGAACTGATGATGAAGGGAAATTCATGTGGCCAGGTTTTGGCGACAATATGCGTGTGCTAGAGTGGATTTTGGCTCGCTGTGCTGGCGAGAAAGATGCGGAAGATACTGCTGTGGGTTATATGCCAAAAGCTGGTGATATAAATGCTGAAGCCCTTGACCTTTCGCAGGCGGAACTAGCCGAACTTCTAAGTATAGATAAAGACCTGTGGAAGGCAGAGGTTGCGGGCATCAGGGAATACTACGAAGCCTTCGGGGAACATCTTCCAAAAGCCCTTTGGGATGAGCTAGACAACTTAGAGAAAAAATTGAACACATAGTTTGTACACAGAAATAATACAGCGTAGTTGGACGATTTTTGGAATCATAAAGCAAGGGAGGCAAAACATGAGTACAATAAAATGCAATATGTGCGATTGGGTTGCAAAAAAATCTCGCGGAGAAGCTGTGCCGTATTGGGGTGAGGTAGTTTACGAATCTGAACATTTTTTGGCTGCTCACTCCACCAAACCCTTTGCGGAAGTCCATGTTTTTGTAGGTGCAAAGGCGCATGTCCCAACAATTTTTGACATACCCGAAAATGACAATGAGTTGATGTTGGATATGATGAATGCCATCAAGGAGGCTGCCAAAGAGGTAATTTCGTTAAAAGGTGCTGCCAAACTGGAAATGTACTTAGGTAACTTCCAAAAGGGTGAACATATCCATTGTCATGTTATCTATGATTCATCTGACGGAGAATAGTTTGCGGCTAAAACCTGCGAACGAAATGCAATCCTTCGAACAACACTAGGTTGACTTTATGAGCAAGTCAACCTAGTGTTGTTGGGGTGTCTCTCTGAACTCAAAACAACCTCGCTTAAAAATCAATTTTAGCGTACAAAGCTCTGGTGATAAACATAGAAACTATGAAAGCAGTCCCAGTTGCCGAAACACTTGTCAATGAAAGAAAGCCATCCGATAGTCCATGATTATTTCCTATCATAAAAAATCCAGCAACTATCGCGGTAGCAATAATTAAGCAGATAATGAATATTGCCTGCTCGCTGCGCCCTCCTATCTTTGTGCTTCCAATGGGGTAGAGCAGTGCCGCCATAAGAAGCACTATGCTAGCTACAAGTGAGATAGACGAAAGATTGCCAAGCAATATAAACTCTAAAGTTTTGTTGTTTACAATAGACCCCACACTCCAAACAATTCCTAAAATTGGAATAGCTAGCAATAAAGCAATAAATACATTTAGATATAAAGATGTTACCAGGTTTTTTCTTTTTATGGGTGTAGCTAATAGGTATTGCTCCCATTTTGCAATGCCTCCTGATTTTGACATAACTATATATGGCACAGAACCTATAGCGTACATGGGAAATAATTGCAATACTATTTCAATTTCTGTAATTTGAGCTATGATGCCTACCATTAATGCAAAGACAATGGTAAGTGCCAAGCTTCCGCTTGCAGAATGAAAGGAATACTTTAGCAGTCCTAAATGCGGCTGTCTAGTTTTCATAGTTGTTTATCTCCTTTTTTGTGAGAATTTAGATTCATTGGAAGACTGAGCTTAGCCCAATGAAAAAAATCTTGCTCTTTTTGTTCTTGTTTTGGTAGTTTATAATAATAGAAACAATACGTAAAGTAAAAGAAACACATTGTCACAATCGCTGTTGTAATGTAAACATCTTTTAAATCAAATGTAAACTAATCAAATTAATGACCCACCCCAAAAATATCGTCGATCAGCTTACAAATTACGCCAGATAGCATAAGTACGAAAATAATAGTAGATGCATGATAGTATTTCCTTAGTTTTGCTGCAAGAAATACCAGATATCTATAAAGCACTATCACAATTATGATTGCTACTATATTGATAACAACAGACCAATGGAGCGGCATCATAAAGTCGAGCATATTCCATGCCCATCGATAGCTTTATCACCTGGTCTATCGCTACTAGCAAGGCAATCATTGTGAGAAATCGCCATTTCATTGTGGCTTCTCTCCTTTTACTAACATAAGCATTATTTCTTCAATGGATATATTATCAATTACGACATCGCGATATTTTTTTGCCGTAGACTGCTTATCTGAAACAAGCACATCTATTTGATATTCATGTTTTCTGTAAGAGAGCATATCGACTTTATCAATTTCTTGAAATTGTGCCGCTTTGCAACGCATAATTCCGTAATTATATATGAGGTTGTCCTTTGCCTCACTAAAAATTATACTGCCATCATGGATGAAGGTTATATAATCCGCTACTTTTTCAAGGCCGCTTGTTATATGTGAAGATAACAAAATAGAATTGTTTTCGTCCTGAACAAAATCCAAAAATACATCCAAAATATCATCGCGCACAATAGGGTCAAGTCCGCTTGTTGCCTCATCCAAAATTAATAGTCTAGGTTGGTGCGATAATGCTACAGCAACACCTAATTTCATTGTCATGCCTCTTGAAAATTCTTTAATTTTCTGCCTTTCAGGAAGCTTGAATTTCCTTAGATGCTCCTTGAATAAATTATCGTCCCATTTTGAGAAAATATGACGCATAGCAGAGGATATTTTCCTTGGGGTTAGGTGCAGAGGGAAAGCGTTTGTGTCATAAACAACCCCTATGTCATCACGGATATCTGTGCTATCATCAGACATATCATGTCCAAAAATCTTAACCTCACCACCATCTTTTATGAGTGTATTAAGTATGCAGCCTATCGTAGTGCTTTTTCCTGACCCATTTTCACCAACAAAACCCATGATAGCCCCGCTCGGTATCGAAAAAGATACATTGTTCAATTGAAATCCCGAACCCTCATAGTTTTTTGATAATCCCTTTACCTCTAAAATATTACCCAGATTAATCATCTCCTTCATAAAATATTTTCATCATTTCGGAAAGTGTATCGATGGATATATTGTATGTTCGTCCAATTTCTGCCGCCTGCTGTAGGTGCTCCTCGGCTCTGCGTTGTTGCTCCTCTTGCACAAAATCCTTGTTTTGTGCGGATACAAAGCTGCCGCGCCCAATGGTAGTTTCTATGAACCCATCACGTTGTAGGTTCTCATATGCAGTCTTGACGGTAATGACACTAACATGAATCGACTTTGCCAAAGCGCGCATTGATGGTAATAATTCACCTTCTTTTAGCTCGCCACTCATTATCATCGCTTTTATTTGTGTTGATATTTGGTCGTATATTGGCTTGCTTGTGCTACTGCTTATAATAATATCCAGCGAATCCACCTCCCTAATGTTCTAAGTGTATATATTGACTATATACACTATACCATGATAAAACATATCTGTCAACACCTATTTTAAAAATTTTTGCATTATAAAAGCAGGGTAGGGGAAATGCCCCAGACCCTGCTTAAATCAACTTCACATAACTCTAATTAGACACACCATCCATAACCTCTTTAATTTGGGTCGCTGAATGCCTTAATTTGCCTAACTCTTCATCAGAAAGTGGACACTCCAGTTGCTTTACCACGCCATCTATGCCAACTATGCTAGGCACACTTAAAGCCACGCCATCTATGCCGTGTACACCTTCCATCATAGTGCTTACGGTATGTATTCGGTTGGAATTTCTTAGGATGGATTCTGTTATATCAGATAAACAAGCGGCTATGCCCATATTAGTAACACCTTTGCGCTTGATGACCGCTCCGCCGCCTGTTTTTGTGTCTTGTGCTATTTTTTCTTTTATTTCATCATTAAATTCTTTGCCTACCATTTTGAAATAGCTAGCAATATCCACGCCAGAGATATTGGATAAATCCCAAGAAACAAATTGCGAATCGCCATGTTCACCTAGGATATAGCCATGAACACTCCTAACGTCAATGTCAAGATATTTTGCTATTTCATGTTGTAAGCGTGCATTGTCTAGTGTGGTGCCAGAGCCTACAATTTTGCCTTTTGGCAAGCCCGTCCATTTTGTCACTAGAGATGTGATAACATCCACAGGATTTGTTGCAATCAAAATAACGCCGCCATTATAATGCTTCATGATATTTTCTGTAATTTCTTTGCAAATTGCGGCATTTTTTGCCGCTAGGTCTAGCCTTGTCTCGCCTGGTTTGCGACCCACGCCTGCCGTCATAACGATAACATCGGCATCCTTGCAAGCCTCATAACCTGCATAACTCACCCTCATGCTACCCAAAAGCGGCATGGAATGGCTAATATCCATTGCTTCACCCTCGGCCTTTTCTGCATTAACATCCACAAGAACCAATTCATTGCAAATCCCACGGACTGCAATATTATAGGCGGTGGCAGAACCAACAGCACCCACACCAACAACAACTACCTTTGAATTCATAATAACTTTCCCTCCTATTTATCATTCGCTTTATCTTCTGCTGCTTTTTTAAACCTTCCAAATTTGCTAAGTATCCAGCAAATCAGTAATCCAGATGGGAACGCAATCCATGATGCCATCCAGAAGTTCAGCGTGACCCCTAAAGCCAAAAGAATTACCGAAAAAGCATAATACAATACATCAAAAACCGCATCTACCGAATCAATCTTTTCACGTATAGCACCTATAAGCTTGATTGCGCAAATAACAAGCCATGATAACGGAAAAGCAACCCAGACCCCTGTTATAACCTCAGCAATGATACCTATTGCAAATATGGCCATCAATAACCATGGCATATCGTATGTATCTGTTTTCCCATTCTTCTTTCTCAATAACGGAAAAATAAAGATAAACAAAACCCATGTTATGGGCCCAGCCAACCATGATGCATACATTGCACCAAGCAGTATTGCGCTGTATACCATGATTGTTGTAATGGTCATGTAGATTGCATCTTCAAGCAATGATTCAAAGGTATGGGTAAAAACCGACCCTTTATAGCCGCCACTTTTTCTTGCATCTGCTGCATCTTTAATAAAAACTATAGCGGTGGTTAGAAGAAATAACATGGGCGATAAGGCACGTAGCTCGCTTATGGTCCATGTAATATTTCCACCTTCTATGTCCTGCACAAAATCATCTGCAAGCTCTGCAAACCCTCCGCCTAAAAAGCTAATACCAAACTGACTATACAATATTTCTGGAACAACCAAAAGAAACCCAACAAGTATCCCTGTTATTGTATAGGCATAGTCTTCAAATTCCCATTTGTCATCTTTTTTCACATCATTTTCATTCATTAGAAAACTCCCCTGCAAGCGATGAAATAGTTGCCTTTGCATCCCCGTATATCATCAATGCATTGCTCATGCCAAATAGCTCGTTTTCTATCCCGCTAAAGCCTTTACCTTTACCGCGCTTTAGCACAAAGACCGTCTTTGCCTCGTATGCCTTAATTATTGGCATCCCATATATAGGCGAAGACTCGTCTGTCTCTGCCGCAGGGTTCACCACATCATTTGCGCCTATCACTATGGCTACATCTTGCAACGGCATGGACGGATTCATCTCGTCCATTGTTTTTAGCTGTTCATATGGGATATCAGCCTCTGCTAAAAGTACATTCATATGCCCAGGCATACGCCCAGCAACAGGATGAATAACAAAGCTGACCTCAGCTCCTGCCGCCTCTAATTTTTCTGCTAATTCTTTAACGACATGTTGTGCTTGAGCCACAGCCATACCATAACCAGGTACAAACACCACGGATTGAGCCGCCTCTAATATCAAGAAAGCATCTTCAACAGATACAGACTTCGGCTCCACGCCTGCACCTTGCTTGGACGTCAAATCTTTCGCTCCAAAACCTGAAAACAACAGGTTTTTGATAGAACGGTTCATTGCCTTGCACATGATGAGTGTGAGCATAAGCCCAGATGCACCAACCAAAGCACCAGCAACTATCAAAACTGTGTTTGATATAATGAAGCCAGCCATGGCTACGGCAATACCAGAAAGGCTGTTGAGTAGCGAAATAACAACAGGCATATCACCTCCGCCGATAGGCAAAACAAGAGTCAAGCCAAAAACAAGAGAAATACCCGCAAGCACCAAAACAGCAACAAATCTGAAACCATTATCAATATTAGGCATACTAAAAATTACCATTGCAGTGATAGAAATAAGCATCAAAAACAGATTAAGTATTTTCTGACCTTTGAAGACAATGGCTCGTCCAGAAATCTTTTCAGAAAGCTTACCCCATGCAAGCATAGAGCCTGTGAAGGTAATAGCTCCCGTGAATATGGTAAGAACTATAGAAATAGCAACTATCATCTCAATAGCACTAGGCTCGTCACGTAGCAATTGCGAAAAAGCCACTAGAAATGATGCAAGACCACCAAAGCCATTATAAATCGCAACAAGCTCAGGCATACCTGTCATTTTCACCTTTTTTGACCATACAATGCCGATTATTGAACCCAAAACAATAGCTAAAATAACCCATACATAACCATTTTGCATCCAATTATCCGTATTCCAAGATTGAACAACTTCGTTCTCAAATAACGCCGCAATAACAGCGATAAGCATACCTAGCATGGATAAGAGATTGCCCTGTCGAGCTGTGTAAGGCTTGTTTAGCCGCTTTATGCCCATAATAAACAGCACACAAGCAATAATATACGCAAAATTGTTAATCATTTGCTATCACCGCCCTTTTTCTTACGAAACATACCAAGCATACGCTGTGTTACTAAATATCCGCCTACCACATTGATAGTAGCAAGCACAATTGCAATAAAAGATAGTATCATCCCCAATGTGCCTGTGGCAAACATGGCAACAGCAACGATAGCACCAACAACTGTAATACCGCCAATAGCATTCGTGGCAGACATAAGTGGTGTGTGTAGCTGGGAAGGCACTTTGGATATTAGCTCACGCCCCAAGAATGCCGCCATAACAAATATAAAAAGTAAAAGTATAATTTCCATATGCTACTCCTTTGAATTATTGAAATCTCTCGTGAATGATTTTTCCGCCTGATGTTATAAGGCATCCGCGCAATATGTCATCTTCCATATCTATTTTAAAACATTTATTTTCATCATCCCAAAAATGTGTCAAAAATGCCTTGATGTTACCAGAAAACATATTCGATGCATCCCTAGGTATAAAACGTTCCAGGCTGTCGCCGCCAATAATGGTCACACCATTATCAAGAACAACATCCCTATCCGGGCTAGAACCTTCTACATTGCCCCCTGTACCCACGGCCATATCTATTATAATAGAACCAGGCTTCATTTGGCTTATCATATCCTTGGTGAGAAGCAGGGGAGCTTTACGACCAAAAACTTTTGCGGTAGTTATTACAATGTCCGATTGTGAGCAAACCTTAGCTTGTGCCTGACGTTGCAACTCTATTTGTTCTGGGGTCAGCTCTTTAGCGTAACCCTGCTCCGTCGAGCCTGTCTCGCCCAAGTCTATTTTTACAAACTTTGCGCCAAGAGATTTTACCTGCTCCTCTACCTCTGGGCGTGTATCAAATGCCTCAACCCTTGCACCTAGCCGCTTTGCAGTAGCTATGGCCTGCAACCCTGCTACGCCAACGCCAATAATAAAAACTCTTGCAGGCGATATATTGCCAGAAGGGGTTGTCATCATTGGCAGTATCTTGGGTAATCGTGATGCCGCAAGCAACACAGCATAATATCCTGCCAAAGATGCCTGCGAGCTTTGTATGTCCATTTTTTGAGCAAGAGTTGTGCGTGGTATCATCTCCAAGCTAACAAGGTTTATGCCTGCCTTAGCAAAATTTTCCATGGCGGCTTTTTCTGAGAAAACATCAAAGGAGCTGATGTGTAATGTGTTCTTGCGAATACCATCGACAATATCAGGTTTATTTACGCGCACCACAATATCAGCAAATCCATACCCCTCATCTAAGTTGTCAATAATTTTTGCGCCCACGCCCACATACTCTTCATCAGTACAACCCATGTTCTTGCCTGAGCCGTTTTGAACTGTAACCTCATAGCCCATCCCTATCAAGACCTTGACATCAGAAGGTACAAGAGCCACACGAGTTTCGCTTGTGGCGGTTTCTTTGCATAAAAAAATTCTTTTCATTATTTTGCCTCTTTTCAGTCTGTGAATAGTTCTATTGAATAAGTATAACGCAATCTGCCTATTTTTACAATAAGAATATATAAAGTCAAATTGTTGACTTTTGCGTAAAAAAATGATAGTATTTTGTTAGTGAAAGCAAAATCGCATAATTAATGAAGCAAAATTATACGTTTTGGAGGGCAAGATATGGAGTCTTACATCACATGCATCACACAAGCTATTGGCAAAACGCCGCTTTTGCGACTAGATAGGCTAAAGCAGCATTTGGGTTATGAAGGGCATATTTATGCCAAATTAGAATATCTCAACCCTACATCATCCAAAAAGGATAGAATAGCCCTAGGCATGATTGAGCTTGCAGAAGAAAGGGGCCATCTAAAGCCTGGTCAGCCCGTACTAGAAATGACCAGTGGCAACACAGGTACAGCGGTGGCCATGGTATGCTCTGCCAAGGGTTACCCATTTATCTGCGTTATTTCTAAGGGAAATTCTGTGGAGCGCGTTAGGATGATAAAGGCTTTAGGTGGGCAGGTGGTTTTGGTAGACCAAGCCCCTGATTCCGAAAAAGGCAAGGTTTCTGGGGAAGACATGAAGCTAGTCTCAGAGGTCGCCGACCGCCTTGTAGCAGAAACGGGAGCGTTTTACTTCAATCAATTTCATAATCAAGATAACGCATTATCACACGAGGCGGCAGCATTGGAAACTTGGGTGCAAAGCCGTGGCCAAATTCAAGCCTTTGCGGACTTCATAGGTACAGGGGGCACATTTATGGGCTATTCGCGTGCGTTAAAGAGGCTAAATCCCGCTATACGTTGCTATGCTGTAGAGCCGCACGGTTGCGCACATTACAAAGGCGAGATTATCCCTGGAGCCAGCCACACCATACAGGGCGGGGGATATGCAAAGCATATGGATATAGTTGACAAAGACTATATGGATGGCTTTATCACAGTTACTTGCGATGAATCTGTAGAAATGTGTGAGCTATTGGCAAGGCTAGAAGGTATATTTTCTGGCATCTCTTCTGGGGCGAATGTTGTAGCAGCTATAAAAATGCTTGAGGATAAAGAATGCGGAAATCATGTTGCAACAGTTATAAACGATTGCGGACTAAAATATATGAGTACCGACTTATTCTCCTTTAGTGAAGTTTAGCGCGCTGCAAGCCTTTCGACAGCTACATAAACCTCCGAAATTTTGTACCATGTACCTAAGCCAACTATGCCATCATCAACCAAATTAAATATCTGCTGAAATACCTTGACAGCTACCTCTGTTCCTACTCCAAAAACGCCATCTACAGCTTGTTTTGGAATGGCGGGGTAGTTGTTTGCTATGGCATTAAGCTGGTTTTGGATTGTGCGCACTGCATCACCGCTTGAACCACGCCGCAAGGCTGTACCAGGGTAAGAATTTGGTATGCCCGCAACCTTAACGGCGGCATCCAAATAGATGGAGCTTCCATAATAATTTTTTAATATATTAATCGCGGAATATCCTTTATCAGCTAATTCCTTGCTGCCCCATTGAGAAAGCCAGCCCTCATTTTTTACACGCTGACCGTCATTATATTGGGTAAAAAGTGGTTGGCGTATATCGGGTTTTGTAATATATGTTGTGAAAATATCATCCACAGCACGTGAAATTTCCGCGAAAATATTGCGACCATGAAAATATGCTTGGTCGTATGCAGTGCTAGATGTAATTGTGAAATTTTTACCTTTGTTACGATACCATTCTGTGAAAACACGATTGAGCGTAAATGATAAAATAGCTAGGATATTCGCCTTGATGGCAGCATCTGGCCAAGTTGAATATATCTCCGACGAGGCAACATTTTTTATATAATCTCGGAAAGGGATGTGGTAATTTGGGGCTTTGGCATCAGGTGCGCCCGCATGTATTACAATGATTTCAGGTACAACAACTCGGTCAAGCACAACAAAGCCTGTTGGGGGAGGTAAGGGCTTGACCGAATCCTCGGGGTTTTTCGGAGGATATTCGTAATACAAGGTATGATGCTCTATTGTAATGGTTTCTGCTTCTTGCTGTGCTGAAATTTCTTCTGACACAAGGGGGCAGTTTTGTAATGCAAGAGAATTTGGCAAAATTTGAATATCGTTAATAGCTAATGGAGCAAAGCCATCAGCTACAATGCGAATATCATACTGTGAATATGGCATAGGGCTACCAGGAATCAAAGAATAGTCCAGTGGCGGGGCAGGCAACTCGAGCTCTGTTGTTTGACCGCTATTGTCTGTTGTGACATCACCAATTTGCGCTTGATTTCCATCTTGGTTTGTATGAAATACAGAAATCTTTGCGCCAGATATGGGGCGCGCCCTATCATTTTGCGTTGCCGAAAGCTGTAGCCGTCCTGTACCTATAAAATTTGTTTGGGTTGAGCGCATAATATACCTCCTAAAGTTCTATAGATAAAGTATATTGTGGGCTGTTTGGCTAAAATGCAAGTTACCTTTGTCTGGCTTGAGCATAATAGGTCGCAACTGCACGCTCTACTGTTTGCTCATATTGTGCCGCAGTTTCAGCGGCTACGCGGTTTGCTTCTTGTTTGCTGCGCTTATAATAATCAGAGGCGGCAGGTTGCGGATTAGTAGTAGGGTTTGGCGAGTTAGGGCGAGAAGGTAACACAGTTGATTTGTTTACATTTTTAGCATAATAGTTTGATGCAGATTGTATTGCGGCTATAGGCTGTGCATTTTGTGTTACATGTGGCTGTACATAATGAGAAGGGGACGTCTTTGATATAGCCTTTGCAATTTCTTTTCCAAAAATATCTTCCAAGGTCTGGTTGTTGCGCCGCCTTGCCTCGGTGTTATATTCTTCTATGCAATCATTAGCTAGCTTTCTGTATTTTGAATGATTTCTGATTTCTGGTGGATGCTCCTGCAATTTTTCTATGAATGCAAGTTTTGTAGGATGATTTAACTCATTATAATATCCGCGCAATTCTTGTATTCGCACATCAGAATTATGCCGTCTTACTTTCTCGTTATAATCCTGAATGCATTCATTCACAAATTTTCTGTATTGCGGAAAGCCGCCTGCATCTTCTGGCAAGGTTGAGCGCAATTTCTGAATAAACTCTAGCTTTCTCGGTAGCTCCAATCCACCAAAATACCATCGCATCTGCTCAATTTTAGCAACAAAATCGTTCGTTTCAAAATAAGCCATGTTATATACCTCCTGTATGCAAATACTCCCGATAAATTTATGTAAATAAATTAAAACAAAAAACCCCATCAGCGCGGGATGGGGTTACACAAGCACGAAACGGGATTTGAACCCGCGACCCTCGCCTTGGCAAGGCGATGCTCTACCACTGAGCCATTCGTGCGCATAGAGGCTGGAATAAAGCGCATTAATCACAGCCTCTAAAGTATATTATACACTTTTTTCGGAGATTGTCAACCCCTAATTTTAATTTTTTTTGAAAAAACTATGAAGGTTTATTTTTCGCCATTTACAAGCACTTCATAGAGCAAGCCCATACGAACATACATACCATTTCGCGATTGCTCAAAATATTTTGCACGTGGGTCATTATCCATATCGGTTGCTATCTCATCATTTCTTGGCAACGGATGCAAAATAAGCGTATCAGACCCAAAATGTGCCATAGTGGCCTTGCTAAGCACGATTTCTTCTGCCACAATACCTTTTTCTAAGAAACGCTCCGTTTGTGTGCGTGTTTGGTAGATAATATCCAAATCGCTAGGTAAATCGGTCAGGTTTTTGACAGGCACATATTTTACACCTTTTTTCTGCATAAAGTCAATATATTCTTGCGGAAGGGTGAGGCTCTCTATGCTCAGACCATAGATTGTTACATTATCAAAGAGCGACAGCATCTTTACAAGAGAGTGTACTGTGCGTCCATACATGAGGTCGCCTAGGATGGCGCAAGATATGCCATCTAGCTTACCTTTGTTTTTGTAAATAGTGTATGTATCCAGCAAAGCTTGCGTTGGATGCTCGCCACTGCCGGCACCAGCATTAATAATAGGCACTTCGGACACCTTTGCCGCATCAACAGCACTGGCAATACTGCCATGGCGCATAACGATAGCATCTGCATAGCCATGCATAACGCGTATGGTGTCTTCCAAGCTTTCTCCCTTTATAGCACTGGACATTTCTTTTGCATTTTCTGTGCTGATGTTTTTGCCGCCCAGACGCAAAATAGCGGCTTCGAAGCTAAGCCTCGTGCGGGTAGAAGGCTCATAAAAAATTGTTGCAACAACCTTGTCGGCGATAGCACCACTATAGGCTGCCTCGTTGAGACGGATGTGGTCTGTTAGTTTAAACAAGCTCTCTAACTCTTTCCGTGTAAACTGCTCGCTGCTCAAAACATGCTTCATAAAACATCACCCCATGATAATATTTTCGTGCAAAAAATTACATTTCAGCACAAATTGTCTTATTATACACCTATGTTCAGCGCGTGTCAACCCCTTTTTAAAACTTTTTTCTGTTGGATTTTTTATCCATATTTTTTTCCTTTAGCCGATTGCGCATTCTTGCCCCCTCTGCTTCACGTTCCAGCTTTTTGTGGCTTTTTAGCCGCTCTGCTGGTAACTCTCCACGCTCTATAGCTGCAAGCACAGCACATTCTGGTTCTGATTCATGTTTACAGTCTCTGAATTTACAGTCTTTTGCAAGAGCATCCACGTCTGCAAAGGCGGTAAGTTCCCCATCGCCTACGGAAAATTGTAGCTCACGCATACCAGGAGTATCTATGATGCAAGCACCATTTTCAAGCATAAACAGCTCTCTATGGGTGGTTGTGTGTTTACCTTTGTCGTCGCCCCCACGAACTTCCTTAACCGCTTGCACATGCTTGCCCAAAAGATAATTGATAATAGATGATTTTCCGACACCAGATGAGCCGACAAATACAGCGGTCTCGCCATGGGAGAGTAGGGTGGCTATATCCTCAAAACCCCTGCCATCCACGGAACTTGTCACAATAATGTCGCCGTCAAGCCCCAAAGCTCGCGACTGTTCTGCATAAAATCCTATATCATCGCATATATCCGCTTTAGTAAGCACAATATGGCAGTCTATGGATTGCATTTGTAAAAATGCAATATATCGCTCTAGGCGGCGTGGATTAAAGTCGTTGTTCATCGATGTTACGATAAAGGCATGGTCTATATTTGTTGCTAACACCTGCTCGTCAGCTTTTCTTGCGCCTGCGGATTGACGAGCAATTTTATTTTTGTATGGTAGAATTTCTGTAATATAGCCATCGCTATCTAATTTTACAAAATCACCCACCACAGGCAATTCGCCACAAGATGTATCGACAAACCCTGCCAGTCTGCATGAAATTTCTGATTGATTCAATATGGCTTTATAGCCACTTCTGTGTACACTGCTAATTCTTGCTATATTTATCATTTATTTCTCCTTAAATTTTTGCACAAAAATAACACACCCAAAGGAATGTGTCATAATTAAGCAATTATATCATACTCATAAGGTATTTAAAAGATGACACAGCAAAGCCAAACTTTGCCGTGTCGATGTTCAATTTTAATTCTCAATCACCATAAACTTTTTCATATTAAATCACACTCCTTTCGGAAAAGAAATTGTTCTTCGAAAAACAAGTACATTGTATCACACCCAATGCATAAAGTCAATTACAAATATATTACAACATTTCTAAAAGTCATTTCCTGATTGGGAGGTAATTTTAATGCCCAGATGCTCTTTATCTAGAAGCTATCAATATACATTAATCCTGTGCAATATTAATGTATAGCACCACAACCGCCGCATCTGTTACCGTACACGAGCACCCAAAGTGGTGGACTTGTGCTAATTTGTACATATCCTATACGTTGCCAGCTCACATGCATATTCCAACAGCAGAAAAATTGAAGGGACACTGTGTCGAGGTCTGAGTAGTATGCACCATGGCTAGAAGATGACATAAAGTCCAGTTGCAGTTGTTCCACGCTAAGAATGTTGCCTTCACTAAGTAAGTAAAGCAATTCTTCTAGTTCTACAACAACGAAATCTATACTTTCCTTGGTTGGTGTGTCAGTGACTGGCAGAAAGAAACCTAGGGGCAGTGCTTCATTGAAAGAAAACTTAGTAGAAGCATCAAAATCGACCGTGATTTCTTCTGATTCAAAAACAGTGCCGTCACGGTTCATAAAAAGTTGATTATCGGCCGCAACCAGTGTCATAAAGGTCGAAAGAGCCATTATAACAGCCATTAACACGAATGAAGCTCTTAATTTATTTCCCATAAGTCAAACCTCCTTTTCTATAATTCTATTAGCATCGGGGCATTCGCTACCTCTGCTAGTAAATATTAACATAAAATTTACAATTAGTCAATAGAAAAATAGCAACATGCAAAATTAAGCGAAAAATATAATAAAACACATTGCATAATTAATCCAAAAATGTAAAAACTAGACCTGTTAAAAAAAGAAAGGAGGGTATAGAGAATATGCCTAATTTAAGTACAATGGAATATAATTCCATCAGAGAAGTTGCTGGCGCACATATAACATGTGCCAACAAGCTAAACGAATATGCACAAAAATGCACAGACGGTCAAATTAAGCAGATGTTTGAAAAAGCAGCGCAAGATGCCACAAGCAGCGCACAAAAACTAGCAGGAATGCTATAGAAATGGAGGAGATATAATGCAGGAAAAAGATATGGTAAATGATATATTGTCTGGCGTTAAGGCAAGCCTTGGCTCATATGCAAAAACTATAGCAGAAACAAACGACCAACAGCTACGCCAAACCTTTCAACAAATACGCGATGGTGACGAAAAATTCCAATATGAGCTATATAAAATAGCACACCAAAAAGGTTACTATCAGCCTGCGCCGCAAGCTGACCAAGCACAATGCTTGCAGCTTAAAAATCACTTAACCTCAAGTATGCAATAACAAAACGCCCTGCAAACATTTTATTTGCAGGGCGTTATCATTTTACCAAGGAACAACAGTCAAAGACGGCCATTTTTTGCACCATTTTTGCACTTTCACTAAATAGATTTCTTCTGTAATCAAGGATTTGTTTGGTCTTAAAACCATATTAAAGAGGTCGTCAATACCAAAAGGCGCGTAAATCCGAAGGCTCTCGTTTTCTAGCCTTACGCCTATGGCAGTAGCCATAGTGGACCAAGAAGATATCGCGCTTTCTACAGAATCATATGGCGCGATATCAAAGCCATTATGTTCTCTGTACCACAGATGCACCCTAGCTTGATTTTTGATATCAATATCAAGCTCACATGGCTCTAGCATGCGCTTTACGCGCTTTATTGTAGCATCTTCTGCCTCATAAGATAAATCTGATGCATCATAATAAACCAAGTCTATATCAGAAATACCGTGCATCAAATTAAATCCACATTGATAGTTCCAGACTGTCTGTGTTATACAGCCTGCACCGATGTAATAGTTCGGCAAATCAATATTAGCCATTTTTTCAATAACGCTATATATGGGCCGATTTTTTAGCAAAATATCATGAATATTAGTCATGTTGCCAAAGCTCCATCAAATGCTTTTCTAATCTACCCGTAGCATCCAAAATAGGCTCAATGGACTTGTTCATATTCAGATGATTAACGATTTCTGCTGCAAAAGGTGACATATCTACATATTTGAACCATGGCTTTGCTATGATGTCATTAGGTACATAAGTTAAATTTGTAGAGTATACCGCAGTCAGCATACCATTATCATGTAATTCTTGATACGCCGCAATGCCCTTTGTGAATAACGCGAAGGTTGTTGCTACAAAAATTTTGTTAGCGCGACGTTTTTTAAGGTCATGGATGATTTCGAGAACGCTTTCTCCCGTAGAAATCATGTCATCAATAATAATGACATTTTTGCCCACTACATCACGCCCAAGGTATTCGTGCTGAACAATAGGGTTGCGCCCATCCACCACACGTGAATAGTCGCGACGTTTGTAGAACATGCCCACATCTATCTCCATGACAGTAGAGTAATAGATGGCACGCTCCATCCCGCCAAGGTCAGGGCTTATTATCAAGAAGTTTTCTTTATCTGATATAATTTCGCTTTCATCTTCTATGAAATTCTTTACAATCTCATATGTAGCATAGAGATTTTCAAAAGACATAAGCGGAACAGCATTTTGTACGGCTGGATTATGCACATCAAAAGTGATGATATCCTTTACACCAAGACTTTCTAGCTCGCGCAAAGCTAAGGCACAGTCCAAAGATTCGCGTCCCTTATTCCTATCTTGACGCGATGCATAAAGCATAGGCATAATCACATTGATGCGCGCTGCCTTGCCGCCAATAGCAGATACGGCACGTTTTATGTCTTGAAAATGTTCATCAGGTCCCATGTAATTTGTGTGTCCATACAGGCTGTATGTGCAATTATAGTTACCAATATCGCAAATGAGAAAGACATCCTTGCCACGCACGGTTTCATTCAAGATGATTTTGCCCTCTCCGTTGGTAAAGCGGATTTCTTGCGCATCTATCATGAATGTATCTGGACAAGGTATGCCTGCCTTGCGGCGCAAACGCTTAACATGCGCATCCAACTGCTTGCCAAATTCTTTACTGCTTTGTAGCGCAATTATGCCCAAATCTCCAACAAAGTCTATATCGCTAAACCTTCTTCTTTCGATGTTTGACATATTTCGTCCCTTTCTTTTGTGCTAAACACAGATTTTAATACTGAATCACAGTACGAACATCATAGTCTTTTAATATATCACGACCAGATATGGCGCATAGTTCTATCAAAAATGCCACACAGGAAACCTCGCCACCCAAATCCTTTACAATATCACAAATTCCCTTGGCTGTACCACCTGTGGCCAAGAGGTCATCAATAACGACTACTTTTTGACCAGGCTGTATAGCATCTTTATGAATTTCTATAGCATCAAGACCATATTCCAAGAAATAAGTCTTGCGAATTACTTCGCCTGGCAATTTGCCTTTTTTGCGGGCTGGTATAAAACCTTTCTTCTGACGTGCTGCTATTGGTGCGCCAAACATAATGCCACGAGCTTCAGGGGCAATAACCAGGTCATACTCAATACCTTCTAACTTCTCCTCAAGCTGAGCAATAGCTTCATGAAAATACGTCGGGTCTTTTAAAATTGTAGTGATATCCCGAAACAATATGCCTGGACGCGGAAAATCAGGGAAATCTCTAATTGCTTGTTTTAAATCCATTTTCGTACCTTCCTTTTTAAATGAGATTTTATATTATGAATTTCAAAAAACAAAGTCTAAAATACGCAACTGCAAACTAGAATTGCCATTGTATGTATTTATTTCTATATGGTAAGCAATATCCATTTTTATAGCCAAATTTTTAATGCGCCCAACAGCAAAACCTTCACGAACCGATTCACTATAGGATTTTGCTAGCATTTCTTTGAATTTATCTACGCTTTTAAATGCCACTGTACGAATTTTGCGGCCTGTATCTGTACGGAAAGCAAGCCGCAAGGTATTTCCGCTTTGTCCTATAATTTCCACATTTTCTGTATATACTTCACGCGTCACAAAAACGGGTTGCTTGTTTGCTTTGCCAAAAGGTGCAAGCAATTGTAAGGATTGTGCAAGTTCAAAGGTAATGTCATCCAGCACAAGTTCTTTTTCGATATAAATTATGGGTACAAAGTCTTCTCTTGTTAGCTCACAAGTGTCATTAAGCCTTTTTCTCAAAACCTCGATATTTTCTACAGGCAGACTAGCACCAGCCGCCATTTTGTGACCACCAAAACGGAAAAAGAGGTCTTTATTTTTTTGCATTTGCTCAAAAATATTGTATGCCTCTATTGAGCGGGCAGAACCCTTGGCGATGTCTCCACTATTTGTAAATACAACGGCGGGTTGATGCAGAGCTTCCTTTACGCGCCCAGCCACAATCCCCGCTATGCTCTCGTGCATATTAGGTTGATATGCCACAAGCACCTTATCCTCGGATTCAACAAGCTCTGACATAGTCTTTTCTGCATATTGCTCTGTCAGGGCTTTACGCTCATCATTTAGCTCTACAAGTTTAGCCGCAAGGCTACCCGCTTCGCTTTCGTTCTCTGTCAAAAACAACTTGACAGCAAGCTCCGCAGAAGCAAGCCGCCCTGTTGCATTTATACATGGTCCAAGTATAAAGCCGATATCAAAAGTGTCTATCTTATTATATTCCAAATTTCGAGCTTTTACAAGAGCATTTAGACCAATATTTTTGAAAGCTTGTTTGCGCAGCGTGGTCAATCCATTTGCTGCTATTATGCGGTTTTCATCTACCAAATCCACCACATCACAAAAAGATGCAATTGCAGCAAATACTATGAAGTCACCATTTTTGTCAAAATTTCCAGCAAAATCTTTCCCCGAAGATTCATGGAGATATTTTGCAAATCTATATGTCAGCCCTGCTGCACACATTTCTTTGAAAGGGTAGGGGCAATCTTTGCGTTTAGGGTCAATCACGGCATCAGCAGGCGGCAATTGTTCTATATTTTTGCCGTTTTCTTCTATATATGCCGCCTCGTGGTGGTCTATTATTATAACAGTTAAGCCTAGTTCTTTTGCTCGCGACACCTCGGTTATGGCGGACACTCCATTGTCCACAGCTATCAAAATATCAGCTTGCCTTGCAATTTTTTCAACGGCAGCTACATTGAGACCATAACCCTCCTCTTCACGGTGGGGTATATAATATGTACTGTTTCCACCCAGAGCTTGTAGGGATTTATGCAAAATCATTGTGCTAGAAACACCATCCACATCATAGTCACCATAGATGCAGAAACACTTGCCATCCGCTATGCCTTCACGAATAATTCGGGTAGCCTTATCCACATCCATCATCAATCCAAAATCTTGATGCAAAAAATCAAGGGAAGGTTGCAGATATTTTATGGCTGTATTCTTTGTTCTAATATCCCTATTTGCTAGAATTTCACATAAAATAGGGCTAATGCCTAGCGTTTTTGACATCAGTTCAATATTCGCATCATTTTCCTTGATTATCCATCTTGCCATGTCCACACCTCCTGAACCATTTTATCAGAAATATTTGCACTTGACAAGTGGGCAGGAGTGGTGATAAAATTATTGCAATTGTATATAAAAAGTTTCAGGGCAGGGTGAGATACCCGACCGGCGGTGATAGTCCGCGAGCAAAGGCTGCATAGTCTACGCATGATTTGGTGAAATTCCAAGACCGACAGTAACCCTATTTGGGAAGTCTGGATGGAAGAAACTTACAAGACCATTATGTCTTGTGTTTTCCTGCCCCTTTTGTGGGCTTTTTTATTGCAAAAATCATTACTTGTCCTAGGAGGAAAATATGGAAAACAATTCTATAAAAACAAAAAAAGTGTTAAACACACAAAACATGATAAAAATTGCTCTATTATCAGCTATCGCTTTTGTGCTATCACTTCCGCTATTTACCTTAAGACTGCCAATTTTTCCTAATTTTTTACAGCTTGATGTTGCTGATATCCCAGCCATTATCGGCGCGGTTGTGTTGGGTCCTATACCTGCCGTTTGGATAATGGCCTTAAAAAACTTGCTTGATGTGGCTATCACAGGCACTATATCTGCTGGCATCGGGCCTTTTGCTAACTTTATTATTGGCACAGCCTTTGTGTTGCCCATGGGTCATCTATATCACCGCCTAAAAGGCGGAAAAAAGCCCTTTCTTATATCCTGCGCTATAGGTATAATAACAGCCACAACGGTAGCCGCCCTTTTCAATGTAACCGTGCTTATCCCCGCATACTCCTATGTGCTCAATATTGATACGGACATAATTATAGGTATGGGCAATGCTATAAATAGTGCCATCACAGACCTAACTACGCTTGTACTTTTTTCTATCGTACCCTTTAACCTCTTAAAGTTTGGTCTAGTATCTTTTGCAGGGTTTATCATCTATATTACTTTTAAGCCAGTGCTAGCCGCAATATCAAAAAAATAACCCACATCACTGTGAGTTATTTTAAATCTAATGTCTTTAGTGTATGTTGCGCCGCACCAACCATACCCTCTAACACAACGGCGGCACGTTCTTGCAAAATCATTATAGCACCCAACTCTTTTTGTGCCACAGCAAAGCCGCCTACATTTTTTCCTGACTTCCTATGTAGCCGCTCCACATATAGCGTTAATACAGCCGTCTCTGCCTCATAAAATTCAGAAAATTCGCGATACTCTAATATCTGCAATTCGTTCAAACTATGACCTTTTTTGGCTTTTGCGTGCATTGTGTTATCAATGTCACGCATTAGCCTGTTTTTTGTCTTAATTAGGCTCTTTAGCTTATTCTTGTTTTTGCCTATTTGCAATATCAATCCATCTATATCTTTAGCAAAATAAATTTCGCTATATAAGACCATAATTTACCATTGCTTTCTTTATTTTTTCCATGCTTTCTGGTTCTAAGGTAGTAAGAGGCAATCTGCCTTCGCCCACAGCATAGCCCATTAGGTTAAGTGCATACTTTACAGGCATTGGGTTATTCTCGCAAAACATTGAATCTATCAATTCTATAGCATCTAGCTGTGACTTTCTGGCATCTTCGACATCTCCGCTTGCAAATTTTGCATATATGTCATGCATGGTCTGTGGAATTATGTTGCCTGTAGTGGATATACAACCCTTGCCGCCAAGTGCAGTTACAGCTAAAACTTCAGCACAATTTCCAGCGTATATATCCAAATTATCTCCGCAATATGCCGCAATATGAACAACTAAATCAATATTGTGGCTCGCTTCTTTAATGCCGACTATGTTCTCAATTTTAGAAAGCTCCGCTACAGTTTTTGCTTCCATATTTAGCCCAGTACGGCTAGGAACATTGTACAAAAGTATTGGCAAATCCACAGCCTCTGCAATGGCTGTGTAGTGGGCTATAAGACCTTTTTGTGTGGTTTTGTTATAATACGGTGTAACTGCCAAAATAGCATCTGCCCCCGCTTGTTGCCCTTCATGGCTCAGGCGTATGCTATTTGCAGTGGAATTACTTCCGCCTCCCGAAATAACGGGTACACGCCCCGCGACTTGCTGCACTACAAAGCGCACAGACTCTCGACGTTCTTCGTATGTAAGTGTTGCCGCTTCGCCTGTCGTGCCGCAGACAATGATGGCATCTACGCCATTTGCTATCTGAAATTCGATTAATTGGGCATATAACTCCCAATCCACCTGGTCCTTTGTGTTAAACGGCGTAACTATAGCCGTACCGACCCCTGTAAAAACTGACATTCGTTCTCCCCCTTATGATATTTGGCGGCTAATAGCCGCCTACATTTTACAAACCAGCTCTGCTATTTGCACTGCATTTGTGGCGGCACCTTTACGCAAATTATCCGCTGTAACCCACATATTTATGCCGTTTTCTATACTTTCATCACGTCTAACGCGACCGATATATACGCTATCTGTACCACTTGCCGTAATTGCCATGGGGTAGCCTTTCGACACATCATTTTGAAGCACCACACCAGATGCATCCCTAAGCACTTTTTCTATATCCTCAATATCAAATATATTTTCGAACTCCACATTTATGCTTTCGCTATGACCATTAGAAACGGGCACTCTTACGCATGTTGCAGTTACTTTCATATCAGGAACACCTAAGATTTTGCGCGTTTCATTTATCATTTTCATTTCTTCGCCCGTGTATCCATTTTCTGTAAAAATATCTACTTGCGGCAAAACATTATCGGCGATAGGGTAGGGGAAGTTTTTTGGCGGCATACCTTTTAAGCCATCCTGCAAGTCCTTTATGCCTGCCATGCCAGCCCCAGAAACTGCTTGATATGTGTTATAAATTATGCGACGTATGCCAAAAGCACGATGCAAAGGTGCTAGCGCGACCATGGCTTGTATTGTAGAGCAATTAGGATTAGCGATGATGCCTCTATGGCTAGTAATAGCATCTGAGTTTACTTCGGGTACAATAAGTGGCACATCAGGATTCATGCGAAAGCGCGACGAATTATCTATGGCAATGCCACCGCGTGCGACCAAAACAGGTGCATAATGACCAGATGTTGCACCGCCAGCGGAAAATAGAGCTATATCAATTGGTTTATCAAAGGATTCTTCTGTTAGCTCTATAGTTTCGTATGTATTACCAGAAAATTTAATTTTTGTACCAGCGGAACGACTAGATGAATAAAAATAAATGTTATTAAAAGCAAAATCGCGCTCCTGCAAAACCTCAATTATCTGTGCTCCTACCATGCCAGTTGCGCCAACCACAGCTATATTGACCTTTTTCAACCTATCATCTCCCTTGTTGTCACAGTGTAATTCCATTATATACTATCTGGATGCAAAATAAAAGACCAAATTGTGGGCAAAATTTTGATAATGACAAATGTAGATTATGGAGGTATAATGTATTATGAAGGAAATAGATAGTATGAAATACGAAATAGCGGCAGAATTAGGCTTAATGGATAAAATAGAAAGTGGCGGCTGGAAATCGCTTACCGCTAAAGAAAGCGGCAGGATAGGCGGCATTTTAGCTAAGCGAAGAAAAGATTTGCGAAAGGGATAATATGAATATTTACGGGGATTTTGCAAATATTTACGACAGATTTATTAATGCGCCATACGAAGATTGGGCGCATTACATAGAGGAATTGTGGCAGATGCATGGAGCTTTACCAAAATCCGTGCTTGACTTAGCTTGCGGCACAGGTGGTTTAACGCGCATTTTAGCGAAAAAAGGTTATGATATGATTGGCGTAGACATTTCAGCCGAAATGCTTACAGTAGCAAGACAAAAAGGGATGGGGATTGACTCCCAAATTCTGTATTTGCAGCAAGATGTGCGAGAATTTGAACTATATGGTACTGTTGATGCTATTGTTTGTGTTTGTGATGGAATCAACTATTTGACAAAACCAAAAGACCTTATACAAACATTTTCTTTGGTACGAAACTATCTGAATCCTAGTGGCTTATTTGTATTTGACATAAATTCAGAATATAAATATAAAAATATACTATCAGATAACACATTTGCACAAACTGATGAGAATGCTGCTTATATCTGGGAGAATTATTATGACCCTAATGATAGAATTAACGAATACGATATAACTTTCTTTGTGAAGGAAGGTAAACATTACCGCCGTTTTGAGGAAGTGCATACACAGAAAGCCCATAGTGTAAAAGAGATAAAGTCTGCGCTAATTAGCGCAGACTTAGAATACATCACACACTATGGTGAACTAACCAAAAATGAACCGAAACTCGACAGCGAACGCATTTTCTTTGTAGCGCAGAAATAATCTATCGCAATTTCTCGACATCACCTCATTGCAACTATGGTGTCAACAAATTCTGCGTTCCTATTTGTCTTGGCGAGCATATCTGTCACTTGCTCGTTAAACTCTTGTGTAGACACATTACCCATTCTACGGCGCAATATAAACAATGCATCCAGCTCACGTGCAGTAAGTAATTTTTCTTCACGCCTTGTTCCTGATTTATTTATATCAATAGCAGGAAAGATGCGCTTTTCAGATAAACGCCTATCTAGCACAAGTTCCATATTGCCTGTTCCTTTAAATTCCTCGAAGATAACATCATCCATTTTACTGCCTGTATCCACAAGGGCAGTAGCTAAAATAGTCAAAGAGCCACCATTTTCAATGTTGCGTGCAGCACCAAAGAACTTTTTTGGCATATAGAGGGCGGCGGGGTCAAGACCTCCAGAAAGCGAGCGACCACCAGCGGGAATGGTAAGATTGTATGCGCGAGAGAGGCGGGTTATAGAGTCCATGAGAATGACCACATTCTTTCCTTGTTCCACCAAACGCTTTGCGCGCTCCAGAACCATCTCTGCAATTCTCTTATGATGCTCTGGTTGCTCATCAAAAGTTGAGGACACAACATCCGCCCTGTCACTAGCTATAGAGCGTTCCATATCCGTAACTTCTTCTGGTCTTTCATCTATTAAAAGCACAATCAACTGTACATCGTCATGATTTTTCAAAATAGCATTCGCGACTTTTTTGAGCAAGACAGTTTTACCTGCCTTTGGCGGCGAAACTATCATGCCGCGTTGACCAAGTCCAATTGGTGCTACCAAATCTATCAAGCGTGTAGCAAGGTCCGTGGAGGATACCTCTAAAGAGAGCCGACGTTCTGGGAAAATTGGCGTTAGGTCTTCAAAATTGGGTCTTCTTTGTGCCGCATTAGCATCATCACCATTTACGCCATTTACATATAACAATGCCTTAAACTTCTCATTTTCCTTTGGCGTACGAAGGTTACCACGAACATAGTCACCTGTTTTTAGGTTAAAACGACGGATTTGCGCAGGAGATACATAAACATCATTTGGGCTTGGCATATAATTTTCCACACGCAAAAATCCATAGCCTTCAGACATTATATCCAAAACACCCATGCGCTCTATCCCGCTATCTAATTGCACTAAGTAATCTGCTTTATGACCTACTTTTTCTGGTCTTTCCTGCGCATCAGATTTTGTAGGTCTTTTTTCGGTAGGATGTGGAGGTATTATCTCTATAACTTCTTCAATTTTTTGTTGCTCTTCAACAACTGGTTCTTGCACCGCTTCTTTGCGACTCTCCAGAATCAAACTGACTAGCTCCGCTTTTTTATACTTTGCGATATTTATTATCCCCAAATCCTGCGCTATTTCGCGTAATTCAGGAAGCTTGGCTTTGGATAGGTCATCCGAGCTTGGCGGGGTAGATTTTTTCGAACCCTTGCCACCTTTACTTTCTTTTTCTTCAATGAGCTTCAAAAGCTCGTCTTTTTTGTATTTCGGAATGTTTGCGATACCAAGTTCTTTGGCTTTTTTTCTGGTGTCTGCCCAAGAAAGGCTAGCATTTGCTGAATTTTTCAAGATAGATGTCCTCCTAAATCCTAAATCAAGACGAAAGTGTATTTGATGAAAATTATAAACAAAACGAAATTAATGCGGTTGCTGTCAATACATACAAGTATAGCAATGCCCAAGGGGGCATTGTTTTCAAAGCAGAATCACATTAAAACTAATCTGGTATAAACAATATTTGTCCAGCCTGTATATTACCTGCTTGCGCTTCTGTCAGGTTGTTTGCTTCCAAAATATCAGGCACTCGCGAACTATCCTCATAGACCCGAATGGCTATGTTCCAAAGGGTGTCGCCTGATTGAACTTCATAGATACGACGACCTTGGGCATCCAATCTTGTATACGGCAAATCGCCAGCTACCGCAGTGGTAGGGTTTTGCGCAACATGTTCTATGTTATCTGGTTCATCGTCACCTTCGTTATCAGTGGCGGCATCATTGCCCAAAATGGCCTGGCTGGTCTGCCAGAACTGTATGTCACGATATAGTTCATCTATATAGTCATCACGCTCAGAAATATCACTTACAAGTCCAGCATTTGCCATATTTAGCCTATTGATTTCAATATCTTGTTCTTCAATTCGTTCATTTGCCGCCGTCAAATCAGAGCGCGCAGAAAGCATGAACCATGTTAATGTGGCACAAATAAGCAACATAACAAACACACCAATAGCTATCAAAATTCGCGGATTAAACTGATCAAAATCGCGACCTCGGCTCATTGGCATATACATATTACTTTCTTCGGTATTTCTATTGCGCATTTCCGCTTTCAAAGCGGGCTGAAGAGTTGGTTTTTTAGGATGTGACTGTTGAGGGACTGGCTTCTGAGATATTGGTGCTGGTCTTGCTGTGCGAGAATTATCGCCAAGCTTTTCTTCGCGCTCCATTATAGCCTGCTCTTTATCAACGCGTTGCCTCTCCTGTTCCATGCGGTTAGCTTTTTCGGCTGTACGAATATAGCGTGCATAATCCTCATCTGGGTCAGCATCACGACCAAAAGAACCGCCAGAGCCAACTGGTCTGGAAGGACTTTTGCGTACAGGTCTCGGTTCTTTTGGAGCAACAACAGGTATAGAGGCATCTTTTTCACTACCAACATCGTTATCGTCGTCAAAAAGACTTCCGACAGCGCGTTTAGAAAAACCTTCAAAATTACCATATATTTCATCAAAACCATCACGTAACTCGCCCAAAGCATTGTTTTCAGGCTTTTGCGATGTAAATCTCTTTGGTGTGTCACTCAAAAAATATCACCCCTAGAATAGCTATTACTACTTCTACTACTATAATACTTTTTTGCGAACTTGTCAACATTCAAAAAAAATACTAAAAAAGTGATGCACTTTTTATTAAACTATGTTATAATATTGTCAAAACTACTTTAGGGGTGAGAATATCAAGACTTTTGCGGAAATTTTTAACATGGCTAAAGAAAAAAAAGGAGCAAAGGTGGCCGTTGCTTGCGCAGCAGATGCGCATGTATTACAAGCAGCCATTGATGCCGCCAGCCAGGGCATAGCAGATTTTATTCTTGTCGGTAATCAAGCTAAAATCAACGAAGTTGCTAAAGAAAATAATTTGGATATTAATAGTTTTGAGATTATGCACATTGTCGATGATGAAGAGGCATGTGCGGTTTCCGTTATGCTTGTTTCCACCAGTGCGGCTTCTGCCTTAATGAAAGGCTCTATTGATACATCTGTAGTTATGCGTGCGGCTCTTGCGAAAGAGGCTGGAATGCGTACAGGCAAAAAACTAAGCCATATTGCGGCATTTGAGCTCTCCACATATCACAAACTTCTGTTTGTCACTGATGCTGCTATAAACATAGCACCTGACATCGATGGCAAAAAGGATGTCATTGCTAATGCCATAGAAGCTTTGAGTAACCTTGGAATAACTACGCCTAAAGTAGCGTTACTGGCCGCAAAAGAAAAGGCAGACGAAAAAATGCCTGTAACCATGGAATATGCCGAGCTGGTAAAATTGCACAAATCAGGCAATTTCGAGAGTAAAAATGCTATTATAGATGGGCCTTTAGCTCTTGACAATGCTGTTTCGACTGAATCTTGCCAAATAAAGGGTATAGATAGCCCTGTGGGCGGAGATGCCGACCTTTTAATATGTCCAGACATTGAGGCTGGCAATATTTTGTACAAATCTCTAGCATTTTTAGCAGGCGGCAAAAATGGCGGTGTAGTGCTAGGTGCTAAACGCCCCATAATCCTAACATCTCGTGCAGATTCTGCTGAAAGCAAGCTTATCAGCATTGCTCTCTCGGTTCTATTTTAAATACAAAATTATCTAACATACAAATTATCTAACATACAAGAGGAGATATTATAATGAAGATTTTGATTGTTAATCCTGGTTCTACATCCACAAAAATTGGTCTTTTTGAAAATGAAACATCTATCTTTGAAAAAGTATTACGTCACACAATGGATGAGCTAGATGGCTTCGAAAAAGTTAGTGACCAATATAGCTTTCGTATGAAAATTATCATGGATGCATTAGAAGAAGCAGGGGTCACAGCCAGCGAACTCTCTGGTGTATGCGGAATGGGTGGCTTGGTAAAGCCTATTCCATCTGGCACATACTATGTAAACGATGCCATGAAAACAGACCTAGCTAGCGGTAATTTTGGCGACCATGCCAGCAATCTTGGCGGACTTATTGCGCGTGCCATAGGAGATACTGCAAATATTCCTTCCTTCATAGTAGACCCTGTAGTGGTAGACGAGTTCATCCCTATATCCCGTATTTCTGGGCATCCTGCACTTACACGCCGCTCCATTTTCCATGCCCTCAACCAAAAAGCAACCGCCCGCCAGTATTGCATAGCCGAAGGCAAATCTTATAATGACGTAAACCTTGTTGTGGTACATATGGGCGGCGGAATTTCTGTTACAGCTCATGAAAAAGGTCGTGCTATAGATTCAAACAATGCTCTTGATGGTGACGGACCATTCACACCAGAGCGTAGCGGAACATTGCCTGTGGGTGATTTGTCAGCACTATGCTTTAGCGGAGAATACACCCATGCCGATATTAAGCAGCTAATAAAAGGCAAGGGTGGAATGGTAGGCTATTTTGGTACAAACAACCTTATGGAGCTTGAAGAACGCTCTAAAACTGATGACGAAGTAAAGCTTGTAATTGATGCCTTGGCATTACAAGTAGGCAAAGAAATTGCTTGTCAAGCTGTAGCGTTAAATGGCAAAGTTGATGCAATTATCTTAACAGGCGGCATTGCTTACAGCGATTATATTACAGGCGAAATTGCAAAGCGCGTGGAGTTTATAGCACCCGTAAAACGTTTCCCTGGTGAAAATGAGCTGGCTGCACTCAATGCGGGTGCGTTGCGTGTATTACGTGGAGAAGAAGAAGGCAAGCAATACGAATAAGAAACAAAGTGTGTATAACCCAAAACAGGAGGGCATGAAAACGTGAAAAAATTAGGCATATGGACAGCCATAACGGGCGGTATTGTTATTGCTCTTTTAGGCATAGTAATTATTATGTCTGTGTCGCTATTTAGCAACTCTGGGCTGCTTTCTAATGAGCCTCGCGAGCAACTAATCAGCGGCTCAACAGTCCATATTGCAGAAAGTGGCTCACGCTCAATATACCTCGAAACTTCAGGACGCTTACCCTCCTTGCATAACTATGACTTTGCATTTATAAATATCGCTACAAGCGAGCGGATAAATAGCCGCTCATCATTTATTAGTTCCTCATATCATATAGGCAACACGAATGGCAGATGCATGGCTGATGTCGACTTGATTGTAGGCAGCTATATTATAGAGTTTGAGCCATGGCATGGTGGAGATTATTTTGTTTGGGGCGATGGCATGGTTATAAATGCTATTGGTAATATTTTTTGTCATTATTGGTCTTGTTGGATTTTGGTTGCTAGTCCCCACAACTTTCATAGTCTTGCTTGTTTTCTATATTATTGGCAGAAAGAGAGTGGCAAAGAAGGAGGTCTTGCATGAAACAAATCACACGAGTATCTAAAAGATTTTTTGTTATTTTGCTTGCTTTGTTGATGGCTTCTATGCCATCGGGTATTTTTGTGCAAAACTCAGAGCTAGGTGAGGTCTCTGTTTATTTCGATGGCATCAAGATGGAGTTTGACCAGCTCCCCGTTATTGTAAATAGCCGCACAATGGTACCATTTCGTGCCATTTTTGAGGCTTTTGGTGCTGAGGTAGAGTGGTCTCAGGAATACCAAAGGGTAATGGCATTTCATGACGTGATTGGCAGCGTTGCCCTTTACATAAACAGTGTGGAAGCATTTATTAACTGGAACCTTTTTGAGCTAGATGCAGCACCTTTTGTCGTACCAGAAACCAGCCGCACCCTTGTACCCATCCGCTTTATCGCTGAAACTTTTGGCGCAGATGTACAGTGGGATAACGATGCAAGAAATGTTATAATCACGCCAGATTGGAATTTTGGTCGTGAATCATGGGACTGGGAAGAGCCTACATGGGAAGAAATAGAAGATTTTGGTGGCGGCTCTGCTTTTATAGACCCATCCGAGGATGGTGATTTCGGTAATTGGCATCCTGATTTTCGCAATCAGATAGTTGGAAATTATTATTATAATTCTGTTGGCTGGCGCATGTCGGTTGCCACGTATAGTGAAATGATTGCCGAGCGTGACAGGATAGTTTCGCAAATTATAAGGTCTGGTATGAGCGAATTTGAAATAATTAGAGCGGCGCATGACTGGCTGGTTGATAATGTATCCTACAACGATGATGTCTGGAGCTGGGAAAGACAAAGAGCAACAGGTAATGGTTGGAATCCAAATTTCAGACCCATTAGATATGATTTGGAGCATCAATTCGCTTGGTCAGCCCTTGTGCTCAGAACCACCGTATGCGCTGGATATTCAGATGCTATGATTTATCTCCTTGAGCCATTTGGGATAGAGGCTCTATATATTTACGGTTCTGTAACATTCCCTGGTTCTGGCACATTCAATCACGCATGGAATTTAGTGCATTTAGGTGGGCAATGGTATCATATAGATTCTACATGGAATCGCCAATACTTTAGGTTGCAGGGTCATAGCACACATCATCTTGTTATATATGATTGGTTTTTGGTTTCTGATTCTGTTGTTCGCACGCAAGGGGCATCATCAAGGAATTGGAATACAGCCAACTTTCCTGCTGCCCCCAATTCTCTTTCGTGGGATAGACCACAGTTAATTGCAGATTGGTCAATTGGTCGTATGCGTCATAGAACCCCACAAGATGACATGCCTTTTAACATCAATGTTTCTTCGAACATGCAAGGGGCAGGAACGGTGACAGCAAACCCAAGCTCCTCGCAGTCAGGTCAATGGGTTACAATAAATGCACACGCAAACCAAGGTTTTGGGTTTGAGCGTTGGGAGATTGTTTCTGGCAACATAAGCTTCCATCAAACACAGGGTGGCTGGGCATCCTTTATGATGCCGACCAACGACGTGACACTTAGGGCTGTGTTTACACAAACGCATCAAATAAGCAATGTGACCATCAGTGTAAGTGACACTCAGGCTGGCACAGCTACCGCCAGTCCCCATTCAAATGTAATGCAAGGTAATTGGGTGTCGCTACAGGCTCGTGCAAATACTGGCTTTGAATTTGACCGTTGGGAGATTGTTTCTGGAAATCCAAGTATTTTAGAACCACATTTCGAAAATACAGGCTTCAATATGCCATCAAGTAATGTTTCTATCCGAGCAGTGTTTAGAAGAGAAGGGGAGGCGGGTAGCCAAACGGTCACCACTTCCGCAAATAATGCCGCATGGGGTGCAGTCAGTGCATCTCAAAGCGGCAATGTACAACAAGGTACAACGGTATGGCTGACAGCAACTCCAAATTCTGGTTACAGCTTTAGTCACTGGGAACTAATTTCTGGCAATACCAATATTCAAAATGCGAACTCGCAGTGGGCAGAATTTGTGATGCCATCTGGTGCGGTGTCTGTTAGAGCGGTGTTTATAGAAACCCAAATATTTACTGTGACAGTGAGTGTGAATAATAACTCTTGGGGTATCGCAACGGCTTCACCTAACACTGGTCTATTAGGGGATGGGAGAGATTGGGTAAACCTAATTGCTAACCCAAATACTGGCTTTGAGTTTAGTCACTGGGAGGTTATTTCTGGTAGCGCAAATCTTGGTCACGACAGATATTCGCCATCAACATCTTTTGCCATGCCCGCCAGCAATGTATCAATAAGGGCTGTATTTAGAGAAATACAAATGTTCTCGGTTAATGTTAGCGTAAATGATACGCGCATGGGTACAGGGTCTGCTGAGCCAAATACCAATTTGCTCGGCGAAGGATGGGAATGGGTAGGCTTATCCGCCAACCCAAATACTGGTTTTGAGTTTAGCCATTGGGAGGTTGTTTCTGGCGGAGTAGCCCTTACGTATACCAATCTCATTATGTCTAGCTTTTTAATGCCAGCAAACAATGTGTCGATACGCGCGGTGTTTAAAGAGACTCCAAGTTTTTCTGTGAATGTCATTTTGGAAAGCGGTGGGTGGGCTGTAGCATCTCCTGACTCCAACCTAAGGGGTGAAGGAGAATGGATTAGCGTACAGGCACATGCCGATTTTGGATTTACTTTTAGCCATTGGGATATATTATCGGGCAATATTAGCCTAACAACTGGTAGCAATTCATCATTCAACTCATTTACTATGCCTAGCGAAAATGTTACACTTAGGGCAGTGTTTGTACCAGACTAAGGGAATAAAGTTCCACAATATAAAAATTATTTTATTTAGGAGGCTTTACAATGGACAAATTTGGTTACATGCAACAGTATGGATATGAGCAATTATGCTTCTTCCATGACAAAAGCACAGGGCTTAAAGCCATCACAGCTATTCACAACACAGTGCTTGGACCTGCCCTTGGCGGTAGCCGTTTTTGGAACTATGACAATGAAGACCAAGCAATAGAAGATGCATTGCGTCTTGCTCGCGGCATGACTTATAAAAGTGCGCTTGCTGGTTTGGCTCTGGGTGGCGGCAAAACAGTTATCTGGGGTGACCCTAGCGTGCTGCGCAAAGACCCTATCAAGCGTGAAGCTTTCTGGCGCGCTTTCGGTCGTTACTTAGAAGGTCTTAATGGTCGCTACATCACAGCCGAAGACGTAGGAACATCCACACAAGACATGGTTTATGTAAATATGGAAACTGACCATGTAGTTGGTCTACCTGGCAGAAGTGGCGACCCTTCCCCATATACAGCGCGTGGCGTGTTCAAGTCTATTTTAGCTTGTTGCAACCATGTTTATGGTAGTGATGACCTCACAGGCAAAGTTGTAGCTGTGCAAGGTGTTGGTAATGTAGGCTATTATTTATGCAAATACCTACATGAAAGTGGAGCAAAGCTCATTATCACTGATATCAAACAAGAAAGTATCGACAGAGTTGTTAAAGAATTTGGCGCGACCGTTGTTGCTCCAAATGAAATCTATGGCGTAGAATGTGATATTTATGCACCTTGCGCACTTGGTGCTATTGTTAATGATGATACGATTCCTCAGTTTAAGTGCAAAATAGTTTGCGGCGGCACAAATAATGCCCTTAAAGATGCGCCTGTACACGGCAAAGCGTTGCAAGAAAGAGGTATTGTATATGCACCAGACTATCTAGCGAATGCTGGCGGCGTTATCAATGTATCTTATGAGCGTGCAGAAGGCGGCTACAACGAAGAGGCATCTTTGCGCGATATAGACTTTATCTACACAAGAATGTTGGATATTCTTACAATCGCTAAAGAAACAGGTCGCTTGACATACGAAGTGGCAGATGATTTGGCAGAAAAGCGCATTGAAGCCGTCAAGAACATCAAAAGCATTTACACCAACTAATGGGGCATATCTATATTATCACTGGATTTTACGGAAGTGGTAAAACCGAGTTTTGTGTGAATTTGGCAAAAAATATAGCAACTACAAGCGGTGAAAAGGTTACGATTGCTGATTTAGACGTTATCAATCCCTATTTTCGTAGCAGGGAAAAGGAGGCGCATCTCGCAGCATACGGAATCGAAGTTATGGGGTCTGCCCTGAGCAATAACACAGGGCAAGACCTGCCCGCCGTTAGTTACGCGTTTTTATCTCGTGTTGTGTGTGGCGAAAATGTCATAATTGATTTGGCCGGTGGAGAAGCAGGTGTCAAACTTCTTGCATATTGCTATGATGCTATAGGCAAAAGCAAAGCTCCTGTGGATTTTCTGTGCGTAGCCAATCTTTTTCGTCCAGAAACTAATTCTACTGATAAGATTGTAAGTTTTGTACGCAAAATTAATGCCATGAGCAAGCTTGATATAACAGGTCTTATTAACAATGGGCATATGCTTCATGATACGACCAAAGAACATTTGCTGATGTCACAAAAAGCAGTGGTCAAGGCAGCGAAAATGCTAAATATACCGTTTCAATATACTCAACTAAGGAAAGATATCTATAACAAACTTGCAGATGAGATTGTATCAGAAAAAGTGCTGACTTTTAGCAAGCTAACAATGCGTGAAATCTGGCAATAAGTTAATGATTATCTCAAAAGAGGAGTTGAGACAATGCCTTTAGATAAAATTACACAGAACGTTAAGCCAAATCAACCGCTCTTCGCAAAGCTTGCAAATGACACAAAACAATGTGCGACAAATGACCATCTGGCTGTCGGTTTGACTAAAAGTTTAAAAATCTTGGCGACAAAAATAAAAACTAAGAGCAACTGACACAACAAGAGGTTTCTGTGAGCTGGAAATGTAAACATGGTAAATGAAGTATAAATAATTCAAAATGAGGAATTTATTGTGAAAACAAAACAAGGAATTTATGTCGTTATTGCGGCTGTTGCTATTCAGCTAACCCTTGGGATTATATATATTTGGAGTGTGTTCCAAACAGGAATTGCTGATATTATTTTTGATGGCGACAATGCGGCGGCAGGACTAGTTTTTTCGTTAGTTCTTATGGGTTTTGCTGTAGGCGGCATCATTGGTGGTCGATTAACTGTTAAATACACAGTTCGTCGTGTTGTGTTTATAGGCGGCATTATAATGGCCATGGGTACATTTGTCGCCTCCTTAACACGCCCCGAATTTGGGTGGCTTTTATGGCTTTCTTATGGCGTTATGGGCGGCTTGGGTATGGGTTTTTCATACACCACCACAATTGCTTGCGCACAAAAATGGTATCCGCATAAAAAAGGCTTAATAACGGGGGTTATTGTAGCGGCATTAGGTTTTGGAGGTGTTATCTTCACGCCCCTAATCGAATGGCTAATAATTTCTTTCGGTGGCTTTAGCGCAGGTGAGCTTGACACATTTATGGTTTTGAGTGTCGTTTTCTTTGCGGTATGTTCTGTGGGTAGCATATTTATGGTAGACCCTCCAGAAGGGCATATGATGGACAAGGTTGGCATAGGTGCTTCGGCATCGGCAACAAAAGCCACCACGCGTAATTACACGCCGCAAGAAATGTTAAAAACGCCAGAATGTTATTTGGTCATCTTTGCCTTTATCTTCGCCGTTATTGGCGGACTTATGATGATAGGTTTTGCAAGACCTATAGCAGTTGCCCGCGGACTAGAATCCACTGCAACAATAGGGGTTCTTGCTATCGCACTATTTAACTCGATTGGTCGACTGTTTTGGGGTACGGTATCTGATAAAATTGGACGTATCACTACATTAACGATATTGCTAGTGGCATCAGGAAGTCTTTCGCTATTGGTAAATTCAGTACCAGGCTATTTCATCTATGTGCTAATAGCTATGATAGGCTTTAGTTTCGGTGGAATTTTAAGTACTTTCCCTGCGCTTACATCTGACCTTTTTGGCTCGAAATATATGGCGGCAAACTATGGCTTTGTGTTGCTAGGTTTTGGTGCAGGAGCCATCATATCCTCACAGATAGCAGGACATTTTGCCAATATAGCAGGGGATGATATTGGTTTGATGTATCCCGCATTTATTATCGCTGCGATATTTGCTGCTATGGGTGTCGGAATAATGCTTATTTTAAGAGCAAAGGCAATAAAGGCAGCAAAATCAGCAAGTTCATAATGTGTTTTTGTAATGTCAATATATAAAATCAAATAAAAGAGGAGGAACAACATGGTTGTTACTGCAAAGACGACCCCGCTTATTGTGGAATATGCGGCCAAACACAGGTTGACCTTTGATGAAAACTTGTGCAAAGGCTGTAATCTATGCGCGTGGGCGTGTCCAAAAAAAATATTAAAGCTAGATATGGATAGGGTTAATGGCAAAGGGTACAACCCCATCGTATGTATCGACATAGATGCTTGCATAGCTTGCGGCATTTGTGCAAAAATCTGTCCAGATTCTGTGATAAAAGTGGAGCGTGATATTTAATGAAGATATTGATGAAAGGTAACGAGGCAATATGTGAAGCTGCTATTGTAGCGGGATGCAAGGCATTCTTCGGCTATCCTATCACGCCTCAAAACGAGATTCCTGAGTATATGTCATTTCATATGACAAAAGCTGGTGGTGCCTTTGTTCAAGCCGAATCCGAAATTGGCGCAATCAATATGTGCTATGGTGCGGCGGCGGCTGGTATACGCGTTATGACTAGCTCTTCTTCGCCTGGTATTGCATTGAAGCAAGAAGGTATGAGCTATCTAGCGGGTGCTAACCTACCTTGTGTCGTTGTTAATGTGTCCCGTAGTGGTCCTGGTCTTGGTGGTATTTTGCCAGCTCAAGGCGACTACTTCCAAATGACACGTGGTGGTGGCAATGGCGATTATTATACACCTGTGTATGCGCCGTTTTCTGTGCAAGAAGCTGTTGACCTTATTGCCAAAGCTTTTGATGTGGCGGACATTTACCGCACACCTGTACAAGTGGTAGCGGACGGTATGCTAGGTCAAATGATGGAGCCTTGCGAAATCATAGCGAGACCAGCTGTACAAGTTGATAAATCTTGGGCAACAAATGGCGAAAGTGGCAAGCGTCCGAAAAATATTGTAAACTCTCTAAACCTAAGCGCAGAAGGTCTTGAGCAAATGAACCGTGACCGTTTTGCTATATACGAAGAAATCAAGAAAAAAGAAACAATGGTGGACAATCGTGTGAAAGATGGCGACGAAATTGCTATCGTAGCCTATGGTGCACCTGCTCGCGTAGCTGTAAACGCCGTGGACGAGCTTCAATCTCGTGGTGTAAAGGCGGGTCTTATCCGTCCCATCACATTGTGGCCATACCCTTATGATGTCTTCCAAAGCCTGCCTGCAAGTGTAAAACATATCCTTGTATGTGAACTTTCTATGGGTCAGATGTTGGATGATGTAAAAATAGCTGTAGCTGGCAAATATCCTGTTCATTTCTATGGTCGCGCAGGTGGTGTAATTTTTGAGCCTAACGAAATTGCAGATGTTGCCGCAAAAATTGTGAAAGGGGAGGGCGCACAATATGTCAAATAATATCGTATATGAAAAAAGCCGCGGTCTGTCTGATGTGCAGTTGTCATACTGCCCTGGCTGTACCCACGGTATAATACACAAACTAATAGCCGAAAGCCTAGTAGAGCTTGACTTGCTGGAACGCACTATTGCTATTTCTCCTGTCGGTTGCTCTGTTATGGCATATGACTTCTTTAATTGCGATGGCGTACAAGCCAGCCATGGACGCGCACCTGCCGTAGCTTGCGGCATAAAGCGCACAAATCCTGACAAGATTGTATTTACCTACCAAGGTGACGGTGACTTGGCCGCTATAGGCACAGCGGAAATCATCCATGCAGCACATCGCGGCGATAATATTACTGTTATTTTCGTAAATAATGCCATTTATGGCATGACAGGCGGTCAAATGGCACCTACAACGCTTATTGATATGAAGACAAGCACTAGCCCTGTAGGTAGAAGCCAAGCCCTTATGGGCAAACCGCTTTTAGTAAGCGAGCTTTTGGCACAAATTCCATCCGCTACATATATCGAAAGAGTGGCGGCTCATGACGTACCAAATCTTGCGAAAGCTAAAAAGGCTATAAAAAAAGCATTCCATTATCAAGCTGAAGGCAAAGGATTTTCTATGGTAGAAGTGTTGGGAACATGCCCAATCGGTTGGAATATGACCCCGCCAGATGCCATGGGCTTTGTAAAAGATACTATGTTGCCATATTTCCCGCTTGGCGTGTATAAAGACGAAGGAGGGATGGCATAATGGCTACAACCAGAATTCTTTTTTCAGGCTTTGGTGGTCAAGGTATTTTAACACTGGGTCAATTAATAGCCTCCATCGCGCTTAATAAAGGTAAAGAAGTAACATGGATGCCATCTTATGGCGCAGAGATGCGTGGCGGCACAGCAAATTGCTCTGTTATTATCTCTGATAAGATGATAGGTAGCCCCATAGCATCTACGAACATAGATATTCTTTGCGCTATGAATATCTCGTCTATTGTGAAATTCCTTAATAATGTAAAACCAGATGGCAAAGTATTTGTCAATTCTTCTATCGTCAAAGAACCTGTCGACCGCACAGATATCGATGCAACATATATTGATGCATCAAATATCGCTGTAAAAGTAGGTGACCTACGTATGGCTAATATGGTGATGCTGGCGGCTTTCCTAAAGAAAACAGACCTCTTTACCTTTGATGACGTAGAAAAAGTGCTTGAGCAACGTTTTTCATCAAAAGGCGAGAAGGTTGTTAAGCTTAATGTAGAAGCTGTGAAGCAGGGTCTAGAGACAGTGTAATAAAGAGCAAAATCAAAAAACCGACAAGTATTATGACGTGTCGGTTTTTTGTTGTATTTTACTGCAACTTTGGACTTTCCGCTGGACACAGAGGGCTTTCGTTATTGAAATCAAAGGCGTAGCGGTCAGGATTATCTGGGTGTAGCAACACTTTAACATGAGTGTTCTCGCCTATATTCGCCAAAAGGCGATTATTTACAGGTTCACTCTCAAAGCGCATTGTTCCGTGGTTGGCAACGAGCACGGTCATAGGGCGACCGTTTACTTGCACTCTCCAATCAACACTCGTACCCTGCACCTGAGCCCATATAGGTTTGCCGTTTTCTAGTAGCCATTTACGAAATCTGCGCTTAAACAGGGCTATTATCAAGAAAATTGTGCCTAGCGCAAGAAATATCATGCCAATCCCAGGAAACAGCAATACCAGGTGGTTTTGGTAAAAATCATTGCCCGAAGACGGAGAGTTGAACAAATAGTTAGCCATATAGCCAAGCCCAATCACAAGCCCTAAGCCCACTGCGAAAAATACTGAGCCAATAATCGTAAATATCCTTGCCATCATTAAAATTTCACCAAAGGAGCAATATCAACAGGCAAACCACTTGCTATAGATTTATTAGCCGCAACACCCGTAAGGATAGACATAGCACCATCCACATGACTGGCCGCACGCTCAAACGGGTCATGTTCTGGCACGCCAAAGATATCGTTTAACAAGATAGGGTCGCCGCCGCCGTGGCCGCCTTCGCCACGCACTATATCGACCTTATATGGCTCTGCATGTAGCGGATATACCATCATATTTTCCTTATCAGTCGCACCTTGGTGTACAATAGAATCGCGCCCACTTACATAAGAACGCTCCATAACTTTTAGCTCGATACGCCCCTTTGTGCCATTAAAGACCACATTAAAGCCTTCCCATGGCAGATATGTGTTCAGGGAGTAAGTGAGCAGCGCACCTTTATTATAACGCACAAGAACACCCATCACATCCTCTATCGCAATATCATCAGAAAAAACAGAGCGGTCACGCACATAACCGCTGTCTGCTTCGGCATCAAGGTACATAGCCTTTAAGTCTGCTTCAGATGTGAGGTCAATCGCAAATGGGTCGTCTTTGGCAACAGAATTGCCATGTGCGCGGTCATAAAATTCTGTAATGCCGCGCTTTTCGGCATTTTTCATGCCATAAAACATTAGGTCACCCATAGCAAACACGCGCTTTGGCTTGTCCGCTAACCAGAAGTTCACCAAATCAAAATGGTGGGTAGATTTATGCACAAGCATTCCGCCGCTGTTGTGTTTGTTGCGATGCCAACGGCGGTAGTAGTCCGCACCATGTTGTGTATCCAAGAGCCATTCAAAATGTATAGAAAGCACATCGCCAATTACATCATTCATAATAAGCTCACGGATTTTTGTGTTATGCGGAGAATAGCGGTAATTGAAAGTTACACGCAAGCTACGCCCCGTGCGCTTTTGTGCATCTATTATATTTTGTGCTTTTTCTTCGTCAATGGTCATAGGCTTTTCTGTAATAACATCCACACCCATTTCCATGGCCTTAATCAGATAATAGTCATGATTGCGGTCAACAGTAGTCACAATCACATAATCAGGCTTTACATCATTAATCATTTTCTCGAAATCTGTGTGCTTATAGGTAGGCACAATCGCCGCACCGCACTTTTGCAAAAGAGTATTCGCAAAGTCCATTCGCGTTTGCGAAATATCGCAAAAAGCTACCATCTCACTCGTCGCGCTATATGTGGATGCCACAGATTCATAAAAAAACCTAGCGCGGCTACCACAACCCACAAGCGCATATTTTTTCTTCTTTGTTTCTGCCATAGTAATATCCTCCCAAAAATTATTTTGACATATCCATACCCTTTATGCTATACTAACAACGGCAATATGTCAAGCCCTATATGTACACGCTCCTTTAGCTCAGTGGATAGAGCGTCCGCCTCCGGAGCGGAAGGTCGCAGGTTCGAATCCTGTAGGGAGCGAGAGGAATGGCATAAAGAACACAGATATTACAACTGTGTTCTTTTTTTGAAGTTTTTATATTTTTATGTTATGCTGTATATAGTGTTAAAATTATTAATTTTGGAGGTTTATATGGGAAATTACATAGTTTGCACAATTGGCGCGGCTATCACAATTGCTACGGATTGGTGGATTTTTATAGCGACTATAGGCGCAGGTATTATTGCAGGTCTTGTAACTTTAATTGCTGTTTGGTACACAAATAAAAAAACTATAGAGCTATATGAAAAAGGACGAAGAGACGAAAAGCTCAAGGAGTCTCTAGTTTATCTTAAAACTAGGTTTATCAGAACAACCCCTCATCTCTTTGCAACCAAACTTATAAATAACGATATTCACGACAATGTCTATGTCTTTTCTGGTGATGACGGTTTTGGCTTTTATGATAGCGGTGACTATTCCACAAAATATACTATGCTTCTTTCTTTGCGAAATGCCAGTGCGAAAAGTATTCATAATGTCATTATGACAGTGGAGTCAAAACTTTTGACCAAAGAGGACTCTGTTATAGGTTATGAATTTGAAAATCGTATTGACTTACTAGCAGGAAATGAGGAAATTTTAATAAAAATGTTTTCTGATGTTCAAGTTACAAAAGCATTTGAAGGGCTTAATCAAAGTTATTCACCAAAATTGGAATTCGTATGCCAAATAATGTACTTAACAGAAGGTGGGCAGGAGATTTACCACGAACATACTAGGCATATGGTTTTTCATGTTGATGTAAGCGAAAATGGAGAACTAAAAAGCTTCGGGATTATTACAAAAAAATGTGAAGACAAGCACGAAGTAAAGGAAGTGATTTCTTCTCTTATGCAAAAAAATATAAAGAACTGGTCTAATTCGAATTATCGCAACTTGCAGGATCGTATTGCAACCATAAGGTGGGATCGAGCTATAGCACAGAAGGGTTCATCACATAATTAACCAAGACAACTTGTATCAAAATTTGACAAAAAAATAATATTTCGCCCGCAACCATAATATACTTTTAAAAATGCAAAGTGGGGAGATTAAATGGGAAGCGGTACATTACGATTTGAAATAAGAACGGCAAATGGAGATTTGCCTGTAGAGGGTGCTGACATCCTCGTTAGCGATGGTGCAGGAGCTACACTATTTAGACAAACTAGCAACGAGGGAGGGTTGACAGACAGCATCACATTAAATGCACCAGATGGTATTTTTGCCCAAGACCCAGACTATACGGGTTCTGTTTTTGGTTCGTATAATGTTACGGTTAGTGCTGGTGGCTTTAGGCAAGTAAACATAGAGGGTGTACAAATCTTTGATGGCATAGACTCTGTTTTGCCTGTCATTTTACATCCCCAAACGGCGGCAGGCACTAAAGCCCTATCTGAAAGCATATCAATTTTGCCAAATGCCTTAAAAGATCCATCACCGCGCCATCAAGTTACAGAGTCACCAAATCCTAGAGTGTTGCGCGAAGTTATTATTCCAGATACCATACGAGTAAAGCTAGGGCGACCAGACTCGCATGCCGTAGTTGTTCGTGTACCATTTATTGACTATATAAAAAATGTCGCCTCATCGGAAATTTACCCAAATTGGCCAATTTCCTCTTTAGAAGCCAATATTTTATGCCAAATTTCATTAACGCTTAATCGTGTTTATACAGAATGGTATCCAGGTCGAAATTATAATTTTGATATCACGAATTCCACTACCGTGGATCAATACTATGTACATGGGCGCAACATTTTCGATTCTGTTGCACGGATTGTAGATAGGATTTTTAATCACTATATTCGCAGAACTGGTTTTAAAGAGCCTTATTATGCCGAATATTGTAATGGAACTACAGCTACATGCCCTGGGCTTAGCCAATGGGGAACTGTAACATTAGCAAACCAAGGATATACACCAATAGATATCCTAAAATATTATTATCCCAAAGACATAGAAGTTGTGGTCTGTAATCGCTTTGCTGGTATAGAGGAATCTTACCCAGGATATTCGCTGTCAGTAGGCAGTAGTGGCGAATATGTACACGCTATGCAATTATTTTTAAATCGTGTGAGTGGAGATTTTCCGAATATCCCTAGAATCCAAAATGCCAATGGCATCTTTGGTACAGACACAAGAGCCGCAGTGCAAGAATTTCAACGCACCTTCGGTCTTAGCCCTGATGGCGTAATAGGTCGTGCTACATGGAATTACATTTCACGCATATATGTTGCTGTTAAGAAGATGGCACAACTTGTAAGCGAGGGTCAGCGAATTGGTGTTGGCAACACCCCTCCAACAACAACTATTCGCCAAGGCGCACGTGGTGAAAATGTGGTATTGCTACAATATTTATTATCCACAATAGCAGAATTCTATGGGTCGGTAAGCCCTCCGCTACAAACAGGCGTGTTTGACACCTCCACCTTACAATCTGTACGGGATTTCCAAGCAGAATTCGGTTTGACACAGGATGGTGTAGTGGGTTCAGGTACATGGCGCACCCTGTATGATGTTTACAAAGGCATTGGCGGCAATGTACAAATCCCACCTTTTGGTAATCAAGAATATCCAGGCTACGCATTGCGCAGAGGGTCTTCTGGCAATGCCGTAAAACTAATACAGAACTATCTAAACGCCATCGGAGAGGTATTCACTGTTATACCAAAAGTTACGGTCGATGGCATGTTTGGGTCTGCTACCGAAGCTCAAGTACGTGCTTTTCAAAGCATCTTCGGACTTACAACTGATGGCATAGTGGGTCCTAGTACGTGGCATAGTATAATAGACCAGTTTAACTTGCTTAATGTGGACACATATCCTGGTACGGCATTACGAGTGGGTTCACGCGGGGAGGATGTACGCAAAATCCAAATATGTCTCAACATAATTTCTACCAAATATCCTAGTATACCACGCTTAACAGAGGATGGCATATTCGGTAATGGCACTGCTGCTGCCGTTCGTGAATTCCAAAGGATATTCAAACTATCGCAAGATGGTGTAGTAGGACTTAATACTTGGAATGCAATTATGCGAGAATATAGAGCTATTGCTATGGGGCAAGGAACAGGTCGCGAGTTAGGCGAGGGGGGGAGTAGCGAAGAACGGCAAGTGGAATATATATCTTCTGTATCATATGAGAATGTAAGTTACCCTGGGGCATTAATAAAAATCGGAGAAAACAGCGACAATGTGCGTATTATGCAAAATTATTTAGCCGCTCTTTCTGCAAGCTATCCAATACCAAAAATAAATACAGATGGAGATTTCGGGCAAAATACTGAGGATTGCGTACGTGCTTTTCAACAGCTTGTAGGGCTTGATGCCGATGGTATAATAGGTCAGGATACATGGAAGGCTATAAGCGATTCTTATTGGAATTTGACTAATAGGGATGCCATGATATCAGCTATGGGTAGGGCAATTGTTGGAAAGATGTTTCTTGGGTAGATAGCAAACTACGAACCGCGTCAAGCTTGGCGCGGTTTTTATAGCTTGCTTGACTTTAATTTTCGTGATATAATCGTAACAAATTATTTTTTAGGCGGCGAGAGTTTATGGATAAAAAAAGTATAGCTAGTACCAGATTCATTCCTGAAGCCATTTTTAGCGATGAAACAGCTAATTTTGTTAGCAATCCCGAACCCAAAGTGGGTGATATATTAGAAATAACCTTGCGCACAGCAAAAAATAGTGCAGATGCAGTTTTTTTCCACGAACTGCGCCTAGGTATTGCTATGGAAAAAGGAAGCTCCGATGATGTGTTTGATTATTACGGTGTTAAACTTGTTATAACGGATGCTATAAAATATTATTTCACTATAGAAGCAAATGGTCAGAAATATTATTGCAACAAACGCGGGCTGTTTTCAGATGTCAATATCGAATACTGCTTCACGATTGTGCCAAGCTTTAAAACACCAGATTGGGCAAAAAATGCGGTAATGTATCAAATCTTTGTAGATAGATTTTACAATGGAGATACCACAAATGATGTTATGGATTGTGAATATCTGTATCTTGGATATTTATCACGCAATATTTCTAATTGGAATGAACCTTTGCAAAATATGGATGTATGCAACTTTTATGGCGGTGATTTGGCTGGCGTGATGCAGAAAATGGACTATCTAGCAGATTTGGGCGTAGAGGTTATATATTTCAATCCTTTGTTTGTATCTCCTTCCACTCACAAATATGACATTCAGGATTATGATTATATCGACCCACATTTTGGCGTTATTGTAAATGATGGCGGCAATGTGTTGAGTTTTGATAACTTGGATAATCGCCATGCAACTATGTATATACAAAGAACCACAGATAAAGAGAATCTGGAAGCCAGCAATGAGCTGATGATAAAGCTGATAAAAATAGCTCACGCACATGGTATGAAGGTCATTTTAGATGGTGTATTTAACCACAGCGGTGCTTTCCATAAGTGGCTTGATACCGAGGGTTTTTATGGCAGGCAAGACGGATATGAGGTTGGTGCATTTTATTCAGAAGAAAGTCCCTATAAAGATTATTTTGTGTGGCACGAGGGTGGTAAATGGCCTAAAAACAAACACTATGATGCATGGTGGGCGCACGATAATCATCCTAAACTTAATTTTGAGGGCAGTCAGGAGCTATATAATGAGATTTTGACCGTAGCAGCAAAGTGGGTCTCGCCTCCGTTTAATGCTGATGGTTGGAGACTAGATGTAGCGGCTGATTTGGGGCGCAGCCGAGAGTTTAATTTGCAATTTTGGTCGGATTTTCGTGATGCAGTGAAAAAAGCAAATCCCGAAGCTATTATAATTGCGGAGCATTATGGCGACCCATCGGATTGGCTTTCTGGCGATGGCTGGGATAGCGTAATGAATTATGATGCCTTCATGGAGCCTGTTTCATGGTTTTTTACAGGTATGCAAAAGCATAGCGAGGTCTTTAAACGCGATATGCTCGGCAACGCAGGGGCTTTGGAAGGGGCTATGTTACATTGGATGGCAAAAATGCCATATCCCGCGGCACATACAGCTATGAATCAATTATCAAACCATGACCATAGCCGCTTTTTAACGCGCACAAATAAAAAAAGTGGTCGCCTGCACACCATAGGTGCTGACACAGCTAATGCAGGGACACAAAAAGCCGTCATGTTAGCCGCTATTACAATGCAATTTACATGGCCTGGCTGCCCCACAATATATTATGGCGATGAAGCTGGGCTTTGTGGCTGGACAGACCCTGACAACCGCCGCCCATACCCCTGGGGTAATGAAGACAAGATTTTGCTAGATTTTCATAAATGCATTATAGGTATACACAAAAAATACAGTGCCTTGCGCGGTGGTTCGCTTATATTTTTGCTGACACAGCAAGATATATTGGCATATGGACGTTGGAATGCAGATGAAAGCATAGTTTGCGCTTTCAATAGTAGTGAGCATAAAAAAGAAATAAAAATACCTGTTTGGCAAGCAGAGGTTGCGCCAGATAGCAACATGGAAATGATTTTGAAGACAAATGGGGGCGATTTTTCCACCAAAGCACAGCAATTTAAGGTAGTGCAGGGGATTATAACCATAGAAATGCCGCCACAATCATCCATCATCCTCCATGCGAAAAAAAAATTTAAAAATAATGAAAAAAGTAGTTGACAAAATATGCGAGGTGTTGTATACTATCAAAGTCGGCAATTTCATTACCGACTTTTGGCCCAGTAGTTCAGTTGGTTAGAACGCCAGCCTGTCACGCTGGAGGTCGTGGGTTCGAGTCCCTTCTGGGTCGTTATCTACACAAATGAGGGTGCTTAACCACCCTCGCATATATGGGAGCATAGCTCAGCTGGGAGAGCACATGCCTTACAAGCATGGGGTCACAGGTTCGATCCCTGTTGTTCCCATTCATATGATGAAATCCTCTGACCTTTGGTTGGGGGATTTTGTGTTTTGTCAGAGATAAATGAATGATGGAGTGGTCAAAATGAGGTCAAATATTTTTGAGAGATTGCAAGAATCTGGTTATTGTATAGACAGTGAAATTCGTAAAATACATACCTTGTTCGATAGTAATGTTTTGCAAATAAAACAAGTAAATCATTATGCATCAAAGCCTGAAACATTTCAGAGAGCAGTAGATATGTTTGCGTTTCACTCATGGAAGCAAAGAGGTAGTCTGCTCAATCTTTACGAGTTTAAAGAGAAAGTCGGAATAATTGAAATTCAAGGCTTGATTGAAGCATACCCAAAACAAGAAATTACTGATGGTGACAAGATAATGCTGTATTTAGAATATATCTTAAATATATTTCTTTTAGCATTAAAGGTGCGCGAAAAAGAATACCATATTCACAACTTTGAAAATTATAGGGTGATATTCGATGATATAAAAATAAATATGTTAAGAGAAAACATTGATATAATGTTGGATAATTTAAACTTTGGGCATCACTTAATAAAAGATGACGAGAAAATTATTATCACTGAGAAGAATGCGGCAGTAACTGCTGCATCAGAGATTGTTGCCCAAGAGTTATTAATTCCAACCATAGAATATAACCATCATCTGCTGCAAGGTAATATCGAAAGAAAACAAGAAATCCTAAAAAAATTTGCAGATGACTTAGAACCAAAGCGCAAGGAGCTAAAAAATCTAAATCAGACTACCGAAGACACCTTGTTTTACATGTTCAATAAGCTAAATATCAGACATAATAATTCCGATATTGAAATTGTGGCAAACATGGATGATGAAGAGTTAGAGGGTTGGTATGACGAAATCTACCAATTGATACTTTACTGTTATTTAATTCTTGATAACAAACCTAGGGTTGATAAACTAAAAGATTTAAAAAGCAAAATAACGAGGTGAATATTTTGCGTAAATTTATTTTTTTACCAATATTGTTTTTGTTAATGTTAAGCTCTTGTATTTCAACCCCAATTCTTCACCGCCACCAAGCCCACCGCCTAAACCTCTTCGACACCATAATAACCCTAAATATATATACCGAAAGCGAAGAGGACTTCCAGCGTTACTCCAACATCATTTTCAACCGCCTAGAAACCTTGCACAAATACTACGATATTTTCAATGCCTATGAAGGCATAAACAACATCCACACCATCAACTCAAACGCTGGCATAAAACCCGTACAAGTAAATCAAGAAATAATAGACCTTTTGTTGGCCTCCAAAGAAGCCTATACCTTTACAGATGGCATGACAAATATCGCAATGGGTTCTGTGCTACGCATTTGGCATAGATATAGGGCGCACGGCATTACCAATCCCGATTATGCCACTTTGCCATCCTTAGAAACCCTAGCACAAGCCAGCCAGCTCACCAATATATCCAATATAATTATCGACACAGAAAACAATACCGTATTTTTAACAGAAAAAGGTATGTCAATAGATGTAGGTTCAATAGCTAAAGGTTTTGCGGCAGAATTAGCAATTGATGCAGCAGTTGAAGCTGGCGCAACAAATATTTTGCTTAACGCAGGGGGTCATGTTGTTGCAAGAGGGAATCCCGTAGGGCAGGCTTCATGGCATGTCGGCATCCAAAACCCAGACCGCACACCAGAAGCATCCCCCGCAATAGATGCGCTCTTTATAACCAACTCCACCATATCAATAAGTGGGGGGCATTTAAGATATTATTATGTGGATGGGCAATATTTTGGTCATATTATAGACCCCGCAACCGCAATGCCTGCATCAAGGTATCAAATGGTAATCGTCATACACCCTGTTTCATGGATGGCAGATATCCTGTCTACTGCCTTATTCATTCTCCCGATTGAGGAAGGGAGGGTGCTGGCTGTTGATGCGGGTGCTGATGCTTTATGGATAAATGCTGACGGCAGCCTATTTGCAACAGAAGGATATATGGAAAAATCAACAATAATATATCGAGATGAGGAATAGCAATTGAGAAGTCAAGAGCGCAAATTAGTTAATAGAATGGATTTTTGGATAATTATAGGATTACTTGTGATATCAATAGGTATATATATTTGGTATTCTGCGATATTTCAAGACCAGAATAGCTTAATATATGGAGAAATTATGGTTGGTGGAGAAATAGCAAAAACGGTCGAATTATCAGAAAACAGAATCTTTTCCTTGAATGAACTTCCGAATGTGAGTTTTAAGGTATCTGATGGAGCTATTGCATTTATTGAATCCGATTGCCCTGACCAAATCTGTGTTAATAATGGATTTCTAAGAAGGTCAGGACAGATATCTGTTTGCTTGCCCAATCTTGTTTCTTTAATTATACGAACAACGGAAAACAACGGAAACTTTGACACAATGGCTCATTAAGATTGTGGGAGGTGTAGCCTAAATGCCACTAAAAAAAATCGCATTTTTAGGAATTTCATTGGCTCTCATGATTGCACTTTCAATGCTAGAATCCCTTTTGGTTGCCTCATTCATATTTTTGCCTCCGCATTTCAAGCTTGGCTTGGCAAATATTGTGGTTATGTATTGTGTCCTTTGTATAGGTCGTCCTCATGCTGTGTTTCTTAATATGCTCAAATCCCTTTTCATTTTTGTCATACGAGGGCCAATGGCAGGTGCATTAAGTCTAAGTGGCGGCTTATTATCTATCCTAGCAATAATTTTGCTAACATCACTTTTTTCTAAAAATAAAATCTCTTATTCTATTATCAGTATCTGCGGTGCAGTAGCACACAACTTAGGTCAATATGCTATTGTCATACCAATAATGTCCTTAACCATGCCATATTTGCTATATTATTTTCCGATTCTTATAGTATCAGGGATTGTTATGGGTATATTAACAGGTATTATCCTAAAGGTTTTAATGCCAATAGTTTTGGACAGATTTTGACAACAAAAATCACCTGAATATAATATACAAAATAGTAAATAACTCATTTTCATTCGCTAGAATTTCAATATCAGTGCTATCATTAATATCTACATGTCTAACAAGTCCGCTAGATTGCCTTATAAACAAAGGGTATATTCGGTCGCGCTCTATCATGCCGTTTAGTTCAAGAGGCGTACCGAGTATAGCTGCGTGTTGAAAATCCACCTGTGTAAAATCAAAGAATCCAGAGGAAGACACACCGCCCGCACTTAGACTTGTGCGCAACTCCTGCCTTTGCCCTTCATGTGTGGTAATACCCCAGTGCAGATGTCCATTCAGCTCCGCAGGTTCAAGCATAGATATATTTTTGACAAGCTTCTGCGAAACCCGTTTGCCATGCTCATAATGCGCTATATAGACAGAAATATCGGATGTATGAATATTAAAGGCGATACCGCCATATGTATGCATATCAAAAAGTAAATCGAAATGACCAGAGCTCGTATCTAAAATTTGCATATGATTATCAGGCAAACCCACAACGCTACGGCCTTGAAAAATGCCATAGTTAAAATACCGCATATAACCAATTAAGCCTGATATTAAAAGCAAAACTATACAAATTATCGCCGCAATCTTCTTTTTCAACTTCAACTCCTCCGTCTAAGAAAAAATCAAATCAATCAGTTCATTTACATTACCCGCCCCATATATCTTTATGCCATCAGGACGTTTCAACCCCTTTAGATTAGCCTGAGGAATTACAGCCGCCACAAAACCAAGCTTCGCACCCTCATCTATACGACGCTGAGCATTATTCACAGCACGTACCTCACCAGCCAGACCAACCTCACCAAAAATAAGTGTCGAAGCATCTACCGCATGATTTTTATAGCTAGCGGCTATGGAGGCTATGGAGGCTAAGTCACAGGCAGGTTCTGTCAATTTCATGCCGCCAGCAACGTTTATATATGCATCAGATTCCGAAAGATTAAGTCCAACTCGCTTTTCAAGCACTGCCAATAGCATATTTACGCGATTATAGTCCATACCAGATACCACACGGCGTGGGTTTGGTGCTTTTGTACGAGCCACGAGTGCTTGCACCTCAGCCAAAATAGGGCGGCTACCCTCCATGGAGCAGGTAATGACAGAGCCAGGCGCATTAAAAGGTCTGCCAGATAGCATATATTCAGACGGATTCACAATAGCTACAAGACCATCTGATGCCATCTCAAAAATACCAACCTCACCTGTAGCTCCAAAGCGGTTTTTGACAGCGCGAACAACGCGAAAACCACCATTGCGTTCGCCCTCAAAGTATAGCACGCAATCTACCATATGCTCCAAGATGCGCGGCCCTGCTATGCTACCTTCTTTTGTTACATGTCCAACAATAATGGTTGCCATAGCACGCTCTTTAGCTAGTCGCATAAAAAATGCCGCTGTCTCGCGCACCTGCGTTACAGAACCAGGTGCAGAGGTAAGGTCAGGGCTTGCCATAGTTTGAATAGAATCTATGATAAGCAGGGCAGGGGAGATACGTGTAATTTCGGCATCTATAGCCATTATGTCCGTTTGTGCCAGCAAATGCAAGTTATCGCTAAATTTGCCTAGGCGCGATGCACGCAGAGCTATCTGTCCCACAGATTCTTCGCCCGAAACATATAGGATAGGGAAATTCTGATTTTTGCAGATTTGTAAGAGGATAGTGGACTTACCGATGCCTGGTTCGCCACCAAGAAGTATCAATGACCCAGGTACAATACCGCCAGACAAAACTCTATCTAGCTCCGATAGTTTTGTCGGAAATTTATCCTCTTCAAGCGAGGCAGTTTGATTTATGAGTGTTGCTTGAGATGCAGGCGGCAAAGTGTTGTTCCTGCGAGATGCAGGCGACTTTTTCTCTACCACACTTTCTTCAAAAGTATTAAAAATGCCACAAGAAGGGCATCGGCCTAACCAACGCCCCGCCTCGTGACCACATTCATTGCATGTAAAAACTGTTTTTCGTTTTGGCATGAACCGCTCCTATAATTTCTCCAATATCACTTTCTTTGGCTCTGGCGAGAGCTCTGCACCAAAAGATAGTTTGCCACTACGATTTGACACAATCTCCTCAGAAACTTCGCCTGTCACACGCAGATGATATGTTGCCTCTGGCGCAAGCCCCAAAGTAACTTGAACATTGGCACTAGCCGCAATATCAAAAGAACAACCCACTTCATTTGAAACAAAATTGTAGATAGTGGCTCCTGGCACAGTCTCCACAAGCATTTCGCTATTTTTTTCTAGTCGCGTAACAAGGTCATGGCTACGTAGGCTATATATATTGCCCATGTACTCAAAATCGTTAATTTTTATTTTTTCCTTGGCGGTGTAGTCTCCAAAGGTAAGGCCTCCGCTAGTTTCTACAATAATTTCTTTTGGTATGTTTGACATAAGTTTATCCCCCTAATTTTAGTCTTGTTCGCTATTTTCAATTACATTTGCAAATTTTATCTTCAAACTTTCTATACGATTTTTTTCAATTTCTTCTACAGTAAATGTAATATTTTTATACGATATTTCTTCGCCCTGCTTCGGTATGTATCCAAAAAGCCCCATAACATATCCCGCCATTGTATCATAGTCGTCCGAAGAGAGCTTGGTTTCAAAATATTTATTAAAATCATCTATGCGTGCGCCACCCTGAACCTCATACTCCTTGCCGTCAGCTATACATATAAACTCATCATCAATTTCGTCATGCTCATCAAAAATATCGCCCATTATGCGCTCCACAAGGTCTTCTATAGTTATAAGACCCGCACAGCCGCCATACTCGTCATTTACTACAGCTAGGGCAGCACCATCCTTACGCATATTAGACAAAAGCTTTTGCGCCGATTGGGTTTCGTAAGCATAAAAAGGTTCGCGTATATATTGTGCCACATCAAAATCTTCATCATCTTCAGCTTCAAACATAAAGTCTTTAAAATTAACTACACCGATAATATGGTCGAGGTCCTCTTCGTAAACAGGTAAGCGCGAAAAACGTTCGCTTTCAAACACTTCCATAACATCAGCATAACTTGCTGTATGTGGTATAGCAGTGATATCTGTGCGCGGCGTCATAATGTCGCTGGCATGTGCCTTGCGAAATTCAAACACAGCATCTATCATCTGGCTTTCTTCTTCTGGTATTATACCTTCTTTATGACCCATATCTAGCATTGTAAGCACTTCTTGCTCTGTTATGGTTTGCTCATCATTGCCCGAGCTACCAAAAAGCCGTAGCAACGCCTTGATAAAGATATCTAGCACAGCTACTACGGGCAAAAATACAAACATGACAAAAGCCACAGGGCGAGCAGTTAGTAGCGCAATCTTTTGCGCATACTTGCTAGCCATAACTTTAGGCAAGATGTCGCCAAAAATCACTATTACCACAGTTGTTATAAATGTAGCAATAGTGAGTGCTAGTGCCTCATTTTCTTCAGAAGAAATATTTATGGCATACATCGCAACCATAGATGACACTATAATTGTAACCAGATTATTTCCGATAAGTACCGAGGAAATAAACCTTTCTTTCTTTCCCATGATTTTTTCGGCTATTTTTGCTCGCTTCATCCCACTATCTGCAAGGTGCTTAATGGACAGGCGCGAGACGGACATAAGCGCGGTTTCGCTCATAGAAAAAAATGCCCCGCCAAGTACCAGAAAAAAGGCAAAAACCAGCGGCCCCGTACTGCCTGGTTCCAAAGAAATCACTCCCTATATATTTTAAATCACCTCTATATTATAACACATTTTTGCTTAAAGTCAAAAGGAGATTGTTGTTATTCAATTGCGCCGGCCACGGCATCCGCAATAATCCCTGTGTCCATCAGCACGCCAATTTTTTCAAAGTCGATATACATCTCCCTGTCGGCGTCGAGTTTTTCCACAAATTTGCGGATAATGGCATATGCGGCGGCAGTTCCGGCACCTAGGCCGCTGCCACCAACGCCCATGTCGATTGCCTGACATGCGGCCAAAAGCTCAATGCCCACCACTTTTTTGGCGTTGTACAGCACTTCGCCGGCCTTGCGCGCGGCAATAGTCCCCATGGAAACATGGTCTTCCTGGCCGGCGGAGGACGGAATACTGTCCACCGTGGCGGGATGGGACAGGACTTTGTTTTCAGACACAAGGGCCGCGGCGGCGTATTGGGCAATCATAAACCCGGAGTTTAAACCGCCGTCCACGGCCAAAAAGCCGGGCAAGCCCGATAAAGAGGGGTTAACCAGTCGCTCTATGCGCCGCTCGGACACATTTGCAATCTCGGCCAGGGCAATGGCCAAAAAGTCGAAACCAAGGGCCACGGGCTGGCCATGAAAATTGCCGCCGGAAATGGCCTCGTCCTCTTCGGCGAAAATAATGGGGTTGTCCGTCACAGAATTTATTTCGATAAGTAATTTTTCTTCCACAAAGGCCAG
>Ga0131853_10000440_pt1 | contig 76295 bp, 62 predicted proteins | sample TergutLab28metaG_FD_92764 | JGI IMG/M metagenome (GOLD analysis project Ga0131853, IMG submission 92764) | Labiotermes labralis P1 segment gut microbial communities from Petit-Saut dam, French Guiana - Lab288 P1 (version 2) (version 2) | ecosystem: Host-associated > Arthropoda: Insects >...
CATCTCTTTTCGGGTATCATTTTCCCGTTGTATTTTGTTTTTCACAACTCAATTTTACAACAAAAAACGAGAGTTGGCTTCCGCCTTCTCTCGTTTTTTTCGGGCTACTCGTGAGACAGCCCCCTCTTTCTTTTTTAATACTCCACGCTATAATTAGGCGCTTCCTTAGTAATCTGTATATCGTGAGGATGATTTTCTTTAAGCCCTGCACTGGTGATTTTCATAAACTGGGTTTTGTCTTGTAACTCGGTAATGGTCTTACAACCGCAATAGCCCATTCCGGCCTTTAAGCCGCCCATAAACTGAAAAATAGTATCAGAGGCAGATCCTTTATAAGCGGTACGGCCCTCAACGCCTTCCGGCACAGCCTTTTGAGCATGTTCCTGAAAATACCGATCCTTGCTGCCCTGCTCCATCGCGGCTAAAGAACCCATACCGCGATACACTTTATATTTACGGCCCTGATATAACTCGGTAGCTCCCGGGCTTTCGTCACAACCTGCAAAGATACTGCCCATCATACATACATTGGCACCGGCTGCCAAAGCCTTGGTGATCTCACCGGAGTACCTGATGCCTCCGTCGGAAATAACGGGTATACCATAAGGTTTGGCCGCATCGGCGCAGTCCATTACCGCAGTAATTTGTGGGACTCCGATACCGGCCACTACACGGGTAGTGCAGATAGACCCGGGTCCGATCCCAACTTTAACCGCGTCCGCACCGGCTTCGATAAGGGCTATGGTGGCTTCGCCGGTAGCTACATTACCGGCAATAACCTGCAAATCCGGGAAGGTCTTTTTGATTTCCCGAACACAATTGAGTACGGTAAGCGAATGGCCATGGGCCGAATCCATTACGATGACATCTGCCTTTTCATTGACCAAAGCCTGAACCCGTTCCATATATTTTTCGTCGGTACCGACAGCCGCCCCAACCAGCAGTCTTCCGTGACTATCCTTTGCGGAACTGGGATATTTAATCGTTTTTTGGATATCTTTGATGGTGATAAGCCCTTTCAAATTGTCCTTTTGATCAACGATGGGCAACTTTTCAAGTTTATGTTTCGTTAGTATTTGCTTGGCTTCTTCCAAAGTGGTCCCTTCCGGGGCTGTTACTAAACCTTCGCGAGTCATGACTTCATAAATTTTTTTATTATGATCCGTCTCAAAACGCAAATCTCGGTTGGTGATAATCCCTACTAATTTGTTATGCTCGGTGATAGGTACCCCCGAAATTTGATACCGCGCCATCAGGGCCTCTGCTTCGTAAACATAATGATTGGGAGACAAGGAAAAGGGATCGGTGATGACCCCATGCTCTGACCGTTTAACTTTATCTACCTCTGCAGCTTGTTCTTCTACAGACATATTTTTATGAATAATGCCGATACCCCCTTGACGGGCTACGGCAATGGCCATTTTGGATTCGGTGACCGTATCCATTCCGGCGCTCATGATGGGTATATTGAGTGGGATGCTTTTGGTTAAAAATGTGCCAACCTCCACATCCATAGGTAAAATTTCGGAATAAGCCGGGATTAACAGCACATCGTCGAAGGTAAGCCCTTCGCGTATAACTCTTTGCATATATATTGCTCCTCTATTTTTTTGGATAAAATTTAGTCCTGGTCAATGTTTTAGCGATGGCTTCCAGCAATTCGTTGTTGGGCTCTATAATGATTTTTTGACGCTTGCTGTTGTAATTGGTTAAAAAGGCATAAGAACGATCTGAAACCGTACCGCTGCTGTAGTCTTTTACTTCGTTTGCGGAAGCGAAACTGTTTTGATGGCTTGGATCGTCTACATGGGCCATCAGTTCAAAATTTTTGACATTACCGGTAAATACCCGTTTGCGGGCAGAACGATTGTATATGACATCTATGTCCAGCTCACCATTGGTAAAACTATATTCATATTCCCGTTTTAAGCGTCCGAGAAAAATATATGCCCCAAATCCCACAGCCACGGTAATGACCATACCAAAGGCAGGGATGATGCTCATAGAAATGAAGAAAACCAATGCAACTCCGGCGATAACGCCCACTTTGATCAATCTATCCGTATTGGACGGATTCCTTTTAATCAACTGCTCTTTAAAGATGTCTACCACAGTAAACCCTCCTCTAAAATACTTCAACTAAGCTATACAACATAATAGCACAAACGGGCAAAAACACCAAGCCCCGCAGGGTACAGAGAGTGGCCTGCGAGGCTTTTAAATGTGGGGACAGGATTTAATGAGTGTTAATTGCCGCTGTGATACACAGTGCCGGCTTCAAAGGCAATGCCTGAATAATATAGCAACTCTGAAACGGTAACAAGCTGGTATCCTCTGGAAATCAACCCCGGGATTACACGCTCCATTGCGTCTGCAGTCGTCCCGTGTAGGTCATGGGTAAGAACAATGGCGCGATTGGCTGCATTGTCCATGACCGCGTTATACACAACATCGGCATTTCTGTTTTTCCAGTCAAGGGTATCTATTGACCAATTGATTATTCCAAAGCCAAGCTCCCGAGAAACATTTTTTAATGTATCATTGACCGCGCCGTAGGGTGGCCGAAAAAATCGAGTAGGTGTGCCGGTAATGTCTTCGATGACCCTATTGGTGTTTAAAAGCTGTGTTTTTATTTCGCTACCGGACAACTTCGTAAGGTCTCTGTGATCCCACGAATGGCCCAGCACCTCATTGCCTAAGTCTACTGTCCGCTGTACCGTGTCTCGCTTGGCTTCCACAAGATTACCAACCACAAAAAAAGTGGCCCGGCCTCCGTATCGTTCTAATAAATCCAGTATATACGGTGTGTATTTACTGGGTCCATCATCAAAAGTGAGCGCGATCATTGGCTTAGATGGGTCAACATCGCCCCTTGAGGCTGACATTGGCGGCATAATGAGTGTCGGTAATGATTCCAGCACTACATCCGATGCCGGATTGATTGTTTGTCCAATTGCTTGCTCACCTGTGGACTCTGGCAAAATTTCCACTTCCTTTCCTAAAAGCAAAGCAAAATCCAGTTCGTCATAAGGTAACATGATGTTTAAAGAACCAAGGTAAGAAGGCAAGTGAACACCTCGTTCGAGTATGATATAAATGCCGTAAGGCCCGATTGCGATATGCTCCAGCCAGCTTTCATCCATGTTATCCAGTAAATTTGTATCTACTAATTCGCCGGTACCAGACCAAATTTTAAGAATATTGTGTCTGAGTAATAATAAAATATCTTCCGCTTTAGACAAATCCAAAATATCTGAGTTGCCCAGAAAGATTTCTTGATCAAGGTCAAGGTTGAATGTTTGGATTATATCCATGGGATGGGCAAGGGCGGTGCTGTTAAAAAAGCCCTGCTGCACTATCCCTACAAATCTGTCATAGACAAGATAAGAGTTGAAATTAATATTTAATTCTCCCGCCGCAGAGTCATGGGATTCGCGCAAAGTATCTATTTCATTTTCGGCATGCTGATGGAGCTCATGAGCCCATGCGGATGTGTAGCCGTCCGCAAAGCAGTGGGTGATAGGAAAGCGTATGTAAGTCAGCAGCGGGCCATTATTGTTTTTTATAATCCCGGCATGGCCGTATTGTATAGTTGCGGAGTGAGCAATGGGTAAAATCACGTCTGCCACCGTATCGATGATGATTTTGCCCCCTTCTATTGTTGCGCTAAATCTTGCAAAACCATGATTGAAAATTGAAATAGGTACAAAAGTGCGTCCGTCTATAATTTTGGGCGGCGGTCCAAATTCGCGAGTGGTTAAGCCGCCGTCTAGGCTAAGCTTGGCTTGTCCAATCCAAAGCGCATAGTTTGGGCCGATATTGACACGTTTTTCCGTTTCATCCCAAGAAAGTTCAAGCCCCAATTGTTCTGCAATCGAACGTAGCGGTAGCATGATGACACCATCCGTTACGGAGGGTCTTGGGGCCGTAATTTCCATGCCATTTACAATGATTTCGCCGGTGGTTTGGGTGGTTTGACCTAATGGGATTTGCCCCGATGGCAGGCCGGGCTCATTTGCAACGGTACTTGATGTTGTTCCAAAGATTAACGTGATGGTTAACGCAAGTGAAAAGAATTTTTTTAGTTTTTTCATATTACAAGCACCTCCTCAAAATATGCTTATGGCGTATAAGCAATGGCTTAAATTGATCCGAAAAATTCATCCAATGCAGGCAAAAGCATTTTAAATCCAACGATGTGATGCCAAAAGGATTTATCTTTGTTATTGATTACTTTTTTAAACTCGTCATATGTAATGAATTTTACGGCTTGTACTTCTTCCGCCTGAATCGTTATTTGGTTGACATCAAAATCAAATTTTAAAACAAAGACATCAATAATTTCATTATCATTATAGCTGCAGTCATCTGATGTGATATGTTCTGTAAATGTGTAGAGGTATTGAATAGAATCTGTGATATGAGAAATATCAAGTCCCAACTCTTCTTTAGTTTCGCGTATCAAAGTGTTTTTAACACCCTCGGAACTGTCAACATGTCCCGCAACGGATACATACCAAAAATCAGCGGCCCACTCGTCATCAGAACTGCGCTGTTGGATTAATATTTCATTTTGCATATTCATGAGCCATAAATGTATTGCTCTATGGTATGTTCCGTTTTTATGGGCTTTGTTTCTTTCGATTAATTCACCTGTTTTTTCGCCAAACTTGTCATATATATTTGAGTATTCCATATGTACCTCCGGCGGTTTGCTTTCATACCAATATCATTTTCAATCCTTCCAATGTTCCCTATGCGACGCTTCGCCTCTTTTCGGCGAAGCTGCTCCAGTCCATTGTAAGGTTTCAAATTGATATTGGTATCAAAATCTACTTTCGCTCTATTACTGACTTTGACCGCTTTTGATGTTTTGGGGAAAAGCGCTCCACATCACTATATCTTAAAGGCCTCAATCCATCAAGCAAAACACTTGATACATTGAGGCCCTTTGAATAATAAAATTTGCAATATTTACTCTGCAATATTATAAATCGACTTTACATCATACCCATTCCGCCGCCGCCCGGAGGCATCATTGGAGGCTCGGGCTCTTTAATATCCGCTACAATAGCTTCGGTGGTAAGGAGTGTAGAAGCTACACTGGTAGCATTTTGCAAAGCAGAACGGGTTACCTTTGTAGGATCGATAATACCTGCTTCAATCATGTCAACATATGTTTCTGTGAGCACATCAAAGCCGATACCTTTCTTTTGCTCTTTCATTTTGTTGACAATAACGGGACCTTCTAAGCCTGCGTTATCAACAATCTGACGTACAGGAGATTCCAATGCTTTAAGAATGATTGACGCGCCGGTACGCTCGTCTCCTTCTAAGCTGTTTAATACATCCTGAACACTTTTAGAAGCATGTACGTAGGCAGATCCACCGCCGTAAACGATACCTTCTTCTACTGCTGCCCGGGTTGCGGCCAAAGCATCTTCCATACGCAATTTCTTTTCTTTAAGCTCAGTTTCGGTCGCTGCGCCTACTTTGATAACAGCTACACCGCCGGCCAGCTTGGCAAGACGCTCTTGTAGTTTTTCTTTATCAAACTCAGAAGTAGTTTCTTCTATTTGTGATTTAATTTGAGCTACTCGTGCGCTAATGTCGCTTTTAGAACCTGCGCCGTCGATGACGATAGTGTTTTCTTTTTCTATCTTAACTGTTTTGGCGCGTCCGAGAGATTCCAAAGTAGTATCTTTAAGTTCCAGGCCCAATTCTGAAGAAACCACTTGTCCACCGGTTAAGATGGCGATGTCTTCAAGCATTGCTTTGCGGCGATCTCCAAATCCGGGTGCCTTAACAGCCACACATTGGAAAGTACCGCGCAATTTATTAACAACCAAAGTGGTGAGGGCTTCGCCTTCTACATCTTCGGCGATAATAAGAAGTCTTGCGCCGGTTTGCACCACTTGCTCTAAAACAGGCAGTAAATCTTGAACATTAGAAATCTTTTTATCGGTAATTAAAATATAAGGATCGTCAAGTACAGCCACCATTTTTTCCATGTCTGTTGCCATATAAGCGGAAACATAGCCCCGGTCAAATTGCATACCTTCTACTAAGTCCAGCTCGGTAAACATGGTTTTAGATTCTTCTACGGTAATAACGCCGTCACTGGAAACTTTGTCCATAGCGTCTGCTACCATATCGCCAACTTCTACAGAACCTGCGGATATAGCCGCTACTTTAGCAATATGATTTTTGCCGTCTACTACTTGGCTCATACCTTTAATAGCGGTTACGGCAGCCTCAGTGGCTTTGTGCATACCGTTACGCAAAATAATAGGATTTGCGCCGGCGGCAATATTTTTAAGACCTTCTTGTACCATGGCTTGAGCCAAAACGATAGCGGTTGTGGTACCGTCACCGGCGACGTCATTGGTTTTGGTCGCTACTTCTTTAAGCAATTGTGCGCCCATGTTTTCGAAGGCGTCTTCCAATTCGATTTCCTTAGCGATAGTCACACCGTCATTGGTGATGAGTGGAGTACCATACTTTTTGTCTAGTACTACATTACGGCCTTTAGGACCGATCGTTACATTGACTGTATTGGCCAGCTTATTAACGCCAATCTCTAAGGCGGCGCGGGCATCGATTGCATAATTGATCTGCTTTGCCATATTTTTCTCCTATTCTACTATTGCCAGAATATCACCCTGTTTAATGATGATAAACTCATCTTCGCCCAGTTTAACATCTGTACCTGCATATTTAGAGTATATAATGCGGTCACCGACTTTTACTTCCATTTTAATTTCCTTGCCATCTACTACTCCGCCGGGACCAACGGCAACTATTTCTGCCTGCTGTGGCTTTTCTTGGGATTGGGTTGGCAGTACTATGCCGGATTTAGTGGTTTCTTCCGCTTCCAGTTGCTTAATAACAACCCTGTCGCACAACGGTTTAAGCTTCATAAATTGTTAACCTCCTTATATTTTAATGGCTTATTGTATTTTATTAGCACTCGACTCGAGCGAGTGCTAATCGTGTGTTCTAGTTTAATATTTGACTATAGGATATGCAAATGTTAAAAAAAGGATTTTTTCATTAAAATGAGCGCTGAGAGATAATGAATAGAAAATTTTTCAAATATTCTTTAGCATACTGCTAATATCTCGTGAATGCTTCCTAATACGCCGTATGTTGACGTAGTGAGGGGTAAAAGTATATAGTTATGTAAGAGATTAGTGTAAATTTATAGTGATTTCGAATGAATTCATTATACTATAAACGAGGAGGCATACTTACATGAAATTGAATCGAACGAGTATCCAAAATCCAGCGGAATGGCAGGGATATAGCCTGCCGGGCTTTGAAGTGGCTCCTATGGTAGAGCGGACGAAAAAAGAGCCGGTTTGGCTGCATATGGGAGCGGGCAATATTTTTCGTGTTTTTCCCGCGGTTATGCATCAAGAATTGTTGGAAGCCAAGCTCATTGATCGTGGGATTACAGTTTGCGAATGTTATGACGAAGAAATTGTCCCAACGATTTTTACGCCCCATGATAATTTGACATTGGCGGTGACTTTAAAAGCCGACGGTACTACCGACAAAAAAGTGGTGGCCAGTATGGCAGAAGCCATTACTGCATCTTCTCAAAAGGCACGGCTGATGGAAATTTGTGCCGCACCTTCTTTACAGATGATCTCGTTTACCATAACCGAAAAGGGTTATAAAGTGTTGGATCCTTTAAACAGAGAATCGATGATGGGTTATGTAACCGATGGATTATTGGCTCGCTACAAGGCAGGAGCTTACCCATTAGCCCTTGTTTCTATGGATAATTGTTCTCAAAACGGAGCGGTGTTAAAAGCTGCCGTAAAATCAGTCGCGGAAGCTTGGGTAAAAGAAGGTTGGGCAGATCCCGGCTTTGTTCAATATACTGATAGCCTTGCATTTCCTTGGTCTATGATCGATAAGATCACACCCCGCCCTTCTGCCGAAGTGGCTGCCATGTTAAAAGATACCGGTTACGAGGATGCTGAAGTGATCACTACCACTAAGGGTACGTGGATATCCTCTTTTGTTGCCGCAGAAGAATGTCAGTACCTTGTTATAGAAGACGATTTCCCCAACGGACGGCCTCCACTGGAAAAAGCCGGACTGCTTTTTGCGGACAGAGAAACGGTGGAGCGGGTTGAAAAAATGAAAGTCTGCACCTGTCTTAATCCTCTGCATACTGTTTTAGCCATTTCCGGCTGTTTGTTAGGTTATAAAACCATAGCCGAAACGATGGGAAATCCGCATTTAGTGGCTTTAGTGAAAGAGATAGCTTATGTAGAAAGTATGCCTGTTGTAACAGACCCTAAAATAATTGATCCCAAATCGTTTTTGAGCGATGTTTTAGAAAAACGATTTAATAATCCTTTTATCGGTGATGCCCCTCAGCGTATTGCCATGGATACATCTCAAAAAATACCTGTTCGCTTTGGCGAAACGTTAAAACTTCGCCACGAAGCGGGATTGTCTGAGGAAGAATTAAAAGGTATCCCGTTTTTTATTGCGCTATGGCTGCGTTATTTAATGGGACTTAATGATCAGGGAGAGCCTATGCCCGTGGAGTCCGACCCCCGTGCCCCAGAGCTTACCGCCCATTTTGCCGGATTGTCTTTGGGAGACGCCGGTCCTTACAATCTGGCGCCTATCCTAACTGATACCACTATTTTTGGTATAGATTTATACGCCGGCGATGGGATTTTGGGCAAAAAAGTAGAGGCTTTCTTTGCGGAACTGATAAAAGGCCCGGGAGCCATATCGCGAAATTTAGCGAAAATGTGGAATTAATGACTGATTTTTAAGATTGCAATGCTCTGAAAATTTCAGTATGATATATCTAGTGGAAGTAGGACAAATGTAGAGAAGGGAAGACTAATGGACCCAGACAGTTTATTTAGCTTATTCATGATCGTTTTGATGCTTTTGCTGGGCACCTATTTTTCTGCAGCCGAAACAGCTTTTTCTGCTTTAAATCGTATTCGTATTAAAAATATGGCAGAGGAAGGCTCTAAGCGCGCTTCACTTGTATTGATGATGCATGACAGTTTTGATAAGTTGCTTTCTACATTATTGGTGTTAAACAATGTAGTCACTTTGATAGCTGCCGCTATTTCTACTTTGTTATTTATCCGGTACTTTGGACAGGAAGTTGGAGCGACACTGTCTACGGTAATACTCACGATAGTAGTCGTGTTTTTTGGAGATATTACCCCAAAAAGTCTTGCGAAAGAATCTCCGGAAAAGTTTGCCCTCTTTTGTGCACCGTTTTTGTATTTTTGTATGGTTTTGCTTACTCCGATCAGTTACTTGTTCCTTCATTGGAAAACCTTTCTTAGCAGGATATTTAAAACTTCCGGCGACGATGACCGTATGACGGAAGAAGAACTATATTCTTATGTAGAAGAAGCTCAGCAGGACGGGGTTATTGATGAAGAGGACAGGCAGCTTTTAGACAATGCGATTGAGTTTAAAGATCGCCGGGCCAGTGACATCTTAACACCTCGTATTGACGTAGCCGGTATATCCGAAGAAAGCACCCCGGAAGAGATTTCCAAAACGTTTTTTGAAACTGATTACTCCCGTTTGCCGGTATACAGAGAGTCTATTGACAATATTATTGGTGTGGTTCATATGCGGGATTTCTTCAAAGGCTTGGAAAAAAACTTAACTTTACAAGACACCATAACACCGCCCCTTTTTGTAGCCCCATCCACTAAAATAACGGATTTATTTAAACTGTTACAAACCCAAAAAAGCCATCTGGCTATTGTTACCGATGAATATGGTGGTACTGCGGGGATTGTGACTACCGAAGATATTTTAGAAGAATTGGTAGGAGATATTTGGGACGAAAGCGATGATATTATTGTAGAGTTTGCCGATTTAGGTGACAATCGTCATAAGGTCATATGCTCTGCTTATGTAAAGGATTTATTTGCCCATTTTGATTTGCCTGAAGATAACGCAGTCGAATCTACCAGTGTAAGCGGATGGATTATGGACATGCTTGGAAAGGTTCCGGAAGAAGGGGATACATTTACCTTTGAAAACCTCACTGTGGTCGTACATAAAACCGAACATAGGCGGGCTTTAGAATGTATTATTACCGTCGGCGAAAAGCAGCAGGGATCAGAAGAGACGGAAGGTTAAATAGTGAGTATCAGCTTAAAATTTAAAGGTGTTATGGCTCTTTCAACAATTCTATTTGTCGGCATTTTATTTATGCTGTCACCTCTTTTTCACTTTACGTATATTACCGTATCGGGAAACGGGCAAATAGAAGAAGAAGAAATCCTTGATAGGGCAGGATTAGATCAGTCCGTTAACTTTTTCTTGTTTGGTTCCGGTAGGGCGCGCAGGGATGTTATGGAAAATCCCTATATAGATCAGGTTAATTTTAGGCGGATTTTCCCAAATACCCTTGAAATTACTGTTCGAGAGCGCTTTATTAGCGGATATATTGAATATTTGGAAGGGATGTTTCTTTATATAGACGAAAACGGCCGAGTATTAGAGGTCCGTTCTTATATGAAGGAAAAATTGCCTGTCATAACAGGGTTGCGTTTTTCTCATGTGCGTGTAGGGCAGGTTTTGGAAGTGGACAATCCGGATGCTTTTGGCACGGTAGTCATTTTTTCGCAATTGCTAAATCGCCATGAGCTTACAGATGTAATATCCCAGATAGATGTATCCGATCCGAGTAATACACGTTTGCGTCTCTATAATATAGAAGTGTACTTGGGAGATACAAATCATGCCCACGAAAAAATATTAACCTTGAGAGAAATTGTTGATGTATGGCCTGTAGTACAAGATGTTCCCGGATTTTTAGATTTGCGCGAACCGAGTACGGAGTATATTTTTAGGATTTTAACTTAACAAACTGTTAGGTAAATGCTGATTAAGTAGGTTTTGCCTGTCGCCCGAAGGGTTAACCAGCATTTACTTAGCTGAGTATTCAAAATAATTTCCATTGTGCGACATTCAATTAGGAAAATTTGCCGAAGTTAAAATTGGACTTGCTTTTCGGCAGAAATATATATATCATATAGAGAGAAAATTGCTAACCACTGGGGGGACCTAAGTTGATAGATATAGACACTGTACAGATTTCTAAAGCCAGGATTAAGGTAATAGGCGTAGGCGGCGGCGGAAATAATGCTGTAGACCGTATGATCGAAGATAAAGTAGAAGATATAGAATTTATCTCCGTTAATACAGACCATAAAGCTTTGGGCAAATCCAAAGCCCCAACCCGTATTCAATTAGGGGAAAAATTGACGAGAGGCCTAGGCGCCGGCGGTGTACCTGAAATTGGCCGTCGCGCTGCAGAAGAGAGCCGAGATACCCTCAGCGAAGCTATAGCCAATACAGATATGCTCTTTATTACTGCGGGCATGGGTGGCGGTACAGGAACCGGTGCAGCCCCTGTGATAGCAAGTATAGCTCACGAGATGGGTATTTTAACCGTGGGCGTTGTCACAAAACCTTTTGAGTTTGAAGGCGCACCCCGTATGCGTAATGCTTTGGCAGGGATTAATGATCTTCGCAAAAATGTAGATACTTTGGTTATTATTCCAAATGAAAAATTATTGGAAGTAGTAGATGATGATACTCCTTTAGTAGACGCTTTTCGTAAAGCGGACGAAGTACTCCGTCAAGGTGTACAAGGGATCAGTGATTTGATTTTAAAAGAAGGGCTTATCAATTTGGACTTTGCCGATGTACGTACCGTTATGTTGGATCAAGGTGTGGCCCATATGGGTGTAGCCCGTGCTTCCGGCAAAAACAAGATACAGGCAGCCGCCGATATGGCGATAAAGAGTCCGCTACTTGAAACAACTATCGCCGGTGCTCATTCTGTTATTATCAGCTTTGCCGGAGATTCCAGTCTTGCGCTTAAAGATATTAATCTGGCGGCTCAAACCATTAAAGAGGCAGTAGATCCGGAAGCCACCATTATCTTTGGTGCAACAATAAATGATGATTTAAAAGATGAGGTTATGGTTACGGTTATAGCCACAGGGCTGGAAGATGATTTTAAACTTACCGGTAAATCCGGCAGAGTTTCACCCCGAGCCGAGGCCAGAGCCGAAGCCGAAGCGGAGGAAATGGAAGAAGTTAAAGAAAAAGAAGAGCTGCCACCTATTAGAGAATTGGAAGACAGCGACGCTCCATTTGAAATCCCCATCTTTTTACAAAGAAAGCGAAATTAATGCGATAGTGTACACAGATGAATAATTTTAACCAACAAAGTCCAACCTACAGATAACTCATGTTAGGGAGGACTTTTTTTATGATAAAAAATATCAGCCAAAAGCTTTGGGTGAATAAAAATCGGCGCAATTGCCGCCCGGTATTTGTGGGGCCATATTGTTTAATTATGGCTCTTGTTATGGTTATGATGATACATCAGGGTGTCTATGGGGCAGAGGCGGCTTCTGATGCTACACCGGCTCAATCCATCAACATTAATGCCAAGGCATCATTGTTAATGGAAGTAGATACGGGGAAAATTTTACTGGAGCAAAGTCCCCACGAAAAGCTTGCCCCGGCCAGTGTAACCAAGGTCATGACCATGTTGTTAATATATGAGGCTTTGGAACAGGAGCGGATAGGATGGGATCAGATCGTGACCGTCTCGGATCATGCGGCTTCTATGGGAGGTTCTCAGATATTTTTGGCTCCGGAAGAGCAGCAAACCGTAAGGGATCTGGTCAAATCAATTGTGATAGCCTCCGCCAACGATGCGGCGGTGGCCATGGCCGAATTTGTGGCCGGTAGTGAGGATGCTTTTGTACAAATGATGAACAAAAAGGCTCAGGAGTTGGGTATGAACAATACCGCTTTTAAAAACTCCTGCGGCTTGGATGCCGATGGTCATTTGACTTCCGCCTATGATATTGCGCTGATGTCCAGGGAGCTCATTACAAAATATCCGGAGGTATTTGAGTATACCAAAGTGCGCTTAGACAAGATAATTCACAAGACTTCTCGGGGAGAAGAAGAATTTGGGCTGACCAACACCAACAGATTAATCCGCAGCTATGCGGGAGCTACCGGGCTTAAAACCGGCTCTACCAGCGAAGCGATGTTTTGTATATCCGCTACGGCGGAAAAGGATGGCATGGGGCTTATTGCGGTGGTACTTGGGGCACCGGATCCGACTATACGATTTGATTCGGCCATGAAGATGTTTGACTATGGCTACGCTAATTTTGCCATTTCGGCTCAGGAAGAAAGAGGTACCCCCATGGGGGATATTACCGTTTATAAAGGGAAAAAAGAATCGACTGCAGTAGTGGTGCAGGATCAGCAGCATGTGTTGGTGCCAAAAGGTAAAAATATCGTTATTGACAGTGAGATTAAACTGCATCATTCGGTTAGTGCTCCGGTCGCGAAAGGGACTAAAGCAGGGGAGATTATATATACCCATGAAGGTACTGAAGTAGGCCGAGGGGATTTGGTTATACCGGAGGATATAGAAAAGGCCGAAGTACAGGATATGATGAAAAGGGTGTTTAGCCGGTGGGTGGGTGGAAATAGAGTTTAGAGTTGATCTTACCGCGCTAATTGTTATTTCGCCAAAGGATGTTTGCGGGAAATTCCTGTAAGCGCTCTCTAATACATGAAGGGGATGACATCCGTATCGTTCCGTGGCTGAATTAATAACAGCAACGGGTGATACGGGCATCATCCCCTTCATACATTATGTTAGTGGATGCTTGTTTACATCTATGCCTTCTTGTCATTGGCCTTTACCGCACGCACCAACACCTCATTGCACAGAAACACAAGTACAATAAATGTTGATCCTATAGGGAAAAGTGCCTCTAAAGATACAAACTCAAGTACCAAACTGGTCATGAAAAATAACACGGCTATACCCGCACCAAAAGCGGCCAATTCGTATCCGACAAGTTTGGATAGTATACGCGGTGTAAATCGATTGGAAGTATCACTGACCAAAGTTGGAAGCAGTGGTGCCAGTCCAAAACCGGCCATAGCCATCCCTGCAATGTTGCTGGTGAAATACAATACTCCGATCCCGGAAAGGGCTATAACACAGCCGATACGGATGATGGGGACTTCTTTAAGCCATTTTGCCAGCCATCCAAAAAACATACGCCCGGCAGTCATACAAACATAATACACCGCCGAAAACAGCGCAACAGATTCTAAACTAAGCCCACGTTCCATAAGTACCATCCCGGTAAAAAACACAAGGGTATAATCTGTACCTCCCAAAAAGAAGAAGGTCAATATTTCTACGATTTGATGCCATTTTTGAGACAGATATCTTTTTTTGACAACGGTTTTTTCAGTTGTTTCCTCCGCTGGGCCGTCATCGTCATTAATCCAGACTTTTTTGTACATACTGATTAAAAGGATAATTGCAACGACGACTAAAATACCCGTAATGACAAAATAGCCTGCGCGCCAGCTAAAAACCACCATCATCTGAGACATAATCAAAGGGGTGAGTGTGGCACCGCCGCCCCAAAAACAATGCATCCAGTTGTTGTGTCTTGCGCTGAAATGCTTAGCCATATAGGAGTTCATGCTGGAAGCCATTGCGCCGGTACCAAATCCATAAACCGCGATAGAAGCAAGTACCATGATAAAATTGGGGGATAAAGCAAGGCCGATAAAGCCCAGCCCCATGATGATAAGCCCCCAAAGATAGATTGTCTGGAGCTTCATAAAGCGGTTAAGCCAGGACAAAATAATCCCTGCCAAGGTGTAGGTGACCGAATAGCCCACAAGTATGTAGCCGGAATGGGCGATGGTTAAACGCAGATCATCGGATATGCCAAGCCACGAGACTGTAAAAGCGCCGTCAGGGAACCCTACAACGAAATAACTGACTAAAATGACTGCCAATAGGCCGGTAGTGTTCCTTTTTGTTTTTTTCATTTTAAATTTCCTCCATCTTTTATTAGAGGGTATAAACGTCCTCTATCATATGCTATATTTTAGCCTATTTTGTGATAAAAACAAAGAGGATTTATACATGTTGTAAGTGCATTTTATGTAATGTAATATGTTACATTATGGGTAATAATATTACATGCATCTATTTTGGGTCATTACTGTGGGCGATATATTCATAAACCAGTAATTCCAGCACGGTAAGCATAGGTACGGTAGAAGTCAAGTTCATACCATTTATATGGATTTCCTCAGCAAAAACATAAAAATTAACATCTGACAGACCTTCTAATACATTATTATCTGCCCGAGTGATGGATAATAAAAAAGGTTTTTGGCTTACATAAACTTTCTTTATGATATTTATTAGATTTTGATCCTGTCCGGAATAGGATAATGCGATAATCATATCATTGCTTTTTATTGTATCCAGCAAATTAGGCATCTGGTAAGCAGCTTCCGGAAAATAGGTTGTAAAACCTAAACCTAAAAATAACTTTTCGCTGTGCTGACCGATTAGGCTTGCATGTTCGTCAGTAAAGAGAAAAATTTTAGGCATGGTCTCCAATACATCCATGACCCGGGCTACCAGCTCCACAGGCATAACTCTAACGGCTTCTATGATATTTTTTAAATACATTTCGCTGTAAATTTTATTGTGAAGAGCCTGGGGGATCCCTACATCTTTGGTTTGGTGAGCGGTAACCAACAGGCTGTTGATAAAGTCTGTGTATCCGGAAAATCCTAACTTTTGAGTAAATCGAAAAATAGTGGTAGTAGATAAAAATCGCTCTGCCGCAAATTTTTGGATGCTTAAATCCTTTACATGATCCATATTTTTTACTACATATTCGAATAAATCCCGATCAGTTTGGTTAAGATTGGGAAGAATGTTTTGAGTCGCTTCAAAGAAATCTTGGGACATTTGTATCACCTCATGTCCAATACTATATATCGACGAATAGAGAATTTCAAGCCGGTCCCCCTCTCTATCCATTTCATGTAAGCACCCCCTCGGCTATAGAGGGACTTGTTAGATTGATGAAATGGTACTATAATATACACTGAAATATTCTTAGGCAAAATGCTTATGAAGCATTCACCTATGAAAATTTTCAAATGTTTAAACCTTCGGTAACGCAGCGAAATAAACGAGAGGTGATATGATGCTAAAAGCTTCCGCCGAAACAAATGTAGGCAAGGCACGGTCTGTCAATCAAGATACAATTTTTGTTTCTATAGAACCCGTGGGACCTTTGCCTAATCTATTTATTGTGGCGGATGGCATGGGCGGTCATAATGGCGGAGATATAGCCAGTCAAACGGCCATTGCCCATTTTTGCGATTATATTCAATCAAGTGGTCAGAAGCTGGCGTCCGGGATTTTGGATATTATGACTTCTGCCGCTCTTGTTGCCAATGCAAAAGTCCTTTGTCAGGCTAAATCAACGCCGGAGCTTTCCGGTATGGGTACCACTTTAACGGCCTGTACTATCCACGATGGCAAATGTAATATCATTCATATCGGAGACAGCCGAGCGTATATCATTACATCTGAGGACATTACTCAGCTTACTCAGGATCATTCCTATGTAAATGAAATGGTAAAAGCCGGGCAGATTACCGAGGATGAAGCGCGTGAGCATCCAAAAAGAAATGTTCTTACTCGCGTGCTGGGTGTTAATCCGGATATGTCCGCTGACGGGCATATCGTTGATGTAGCGCCGGGCAGCGTTATTTTATTGTGTTCTGACGGCTTATATAATATGGTGCCGGAAGATGAAATCAAATCACTGATAAATGAGTCCAAAGAACCTGCCGAAGCCCTTATAGCGGCGGCTAACGAAGGCGGCGGCTTAGACAATATTTCCGCGGTGATTGTTAGAGTGTAAAACCTGTGTTTATCATCGTTCTGTAAACACAGGTCCGGAAGAGAGGTGATACCTTGAAAATAGAACCAGGCAAGGTGATCAGCAATCGATACGAAGTGCAAAATCAGTTGGGAAGCGGCGGTATGGCCGTTGTTTATCGTGCCCTGGATCATAAGCTGGATCGTTATGTTACGCTGAAAATTATGCGCGAAGACCTGGAAGAAGGTTTTATCGAGCGCTTTTATAAAGAAGCACAGTCCATCGCATGTCTTTCTCATACAAATATTGTTAAGGTGTATGATTATGGTGAAGATAACGGTATCCATTACATTGTAATGGAGTATGTAGATGGCACAACGTTAAAAGATCTGATTGTAAAAAAAGCGCCCTTTGATGAAGAAACCACGCTGGGGGTTGCGGTTCAAATTGCGCACGGGCTGCTTCATGCCCATAAAAATGATGTGATTCACAGAGATATTAAGCCTCAAAACATATTGGTCACCCACGATGGATCCGTAAAAATCGCTGATTTTGGTATCGCCAGGATGGCTAAAGCAACGACACTGACCAGTAGTACCAACTCTATGGGCTCTGTCCATTACTTTTCTCCGGAACAGGCAAGGGGAGGCTTTGTGGATCACAAAAGCGATATTTACGCCCTTGGGATCACTATGTTTGAAATGGCAACCGGTCAGCTTCCATACGATGGCGAAGCGGCGGTAACCGTGGCTTTAAAGCATATTAACGAACCCTTTCCCGATCCCCGTGAGATAAACTCCAGGGTATCGGATCCACTGTGCTATATTATTGATAAAGCCACGGAAAAATCCTCTTCTAAGCGTTACGCCGATGTTGAGGCCATGTGTTACGACATGAAACGGGCCATCAATAATGTAGAATTTATAGATTTTCCTGATTTTCGAGATTCCCCCACTGTAGAGATTAGCGGGGAAGATTTGGAAAGTATTCGTCAGTACGAGCGTGATTATTCCGCATTATCACATCAAGGTCATGATGAAGATTATGAAGATGACTATGATGAGGATTATGACGACGAAGAACGGCCCTATGGCAATGAAAAAACCAATCGAGGTTTGATTATTACAGCCTTTTTAACAGCGGCTGTGCTTGTTGTGCTTATTACGGTGGCCAGTGTGATGTTATACAATAATCTAAGGGTTAGACCGGTTAATCCGCCGGATATTATTGGCATGACCGTAGATCAAGCGACGGAGCTGGTAGAACCGCTGGATCTTCTGGTGGCGGTAGTGGGGCATCAGTTTAGTGAAGATTATGAAGAAGGTATTATTGTGGTGCAAAGTGTCCTTCCCCAAGACAGCTTGCTTCCGGGGGATATAATCCATGTCATCTTAAGCTCGGGCAGCGCTTATTTTTCTATGCCGGATTTGATCCATACCGAGCGGGATGTGGCTTTGCAGCAGTTATTTGATCTGCAATTGCAAATAGAAGAGCGGGAATATGCGGACATAGAGCTGCCCGCAAACATAGTAGTCAGTACGGAACCGGCCGCAGGCACATTGATGTCTCAGCAGCAGGCGGTTGTATTATATATCAGCCTGGGTCCGGACAACTCACCACGGCCGATGATCAGCCTGATAGGCTTGGACGAAGAAGAAGCCGTACGGGTTGCCCAGGAAGAATTTCGTTTAGTGGTACGTGAGATTATCCATCAGCCCAATGTGATGTTTCAGGAAGGGACCGTATCAAGGCAATCCATACTCCCTATGGAATCGGTAACTCCCGGGGACATGATCGATATATATGTGAGTACCGGGTCTACCATTCCCACCGTAGGGACCGCGGCGCAACCATCCCCGACACCGGAGCCGGAGGCCCCGGCAGAAGCAGCACCCGAGCCCCCTGCGGGTGGGGAGCCCGATGTGGCCGATACACCGGATGAGCCAGAGGCTCCAACCGCCCAAAGCGACCCGCCGACTCCTACTCACAGTGTTTTAAGCGTAGCCCTGTGGGATGTGCCGGAAGGGACGGAGACCGTTCATTTACGGGTGTATCAGAGGGTGGACGGCGGCCCTTCGGAGATGATTGTTAATTATCCGCTCAGTGTAAACGATTTTCCTATTTCGGTGCCGGTTTCCGGTACGGGATTGGTGCAGTACATGATTTATTCCGTGGATGCGGGAGGGGCGGAGCAAAGACGCGCGTTTTCTGAGTTGGACTTTTCCCTAAGCCAATGATAGAGGGGACGATTATCAAAGGAGTCGGCGGCCAGTACACGGTGGACACACTCCAAGGACAATTTACGTGCAATGCACGGGGATTATTTAGAAAACAAAAAATTACGCCCATCGTAGGCGATCGGGTACAAATAAATTTTGCAGAAGACAGAGGAAGGCCGATCCCGGGCAGCGAACCGGCAGGCAGCGGGACATTAATGGCGATTATGCCCCGCAAAAACGAGCTGCGCCGCCCAAAAGTGGCCAATGTAGACCAAGTGGTGATCGTATTGGCGGTAGCTCAGCCGCAACTCAGCTTTACTTTGCTGGACCGATATTTGATACAGGCAGAGTATGAAGGGATAGAAGCGGCGATATGCATAAATAAAACGGATCTGGATGATGTTCTTCCCGCTGAAATTAAGGAAATTTACGAAGCAATAGGCTATCCTGTGTTTACGGTATCCGCAAGCAGCGGCGCGGGACTGCAGGATATAAAAGCATTTTTACAGGATAAAACGACGGTGCTTGCCGGGCCTTCCGGAGTGGGTAAATCCAGTATTATCAATGGTTTGATAGAAGAGAGAAAACTGGCTACCGGCGCGGTAAGCCAGCGGATAGGACGAGGCAAGCATACGACCCGTCATGCGGAGTTTGTGCCTATATCCGCTTCGGGTTATGTGATCGATACCCCCGGATTTTCTTCTTTAGATCCACCGGATGTACCGACGCTTGAAAAAGCGGCATTGTTTAAAGAGTTCCGTCCATGGCTGGGCCAGTGTAAATTTAGAGATTGTTTGCATAAGTCGGAGAAGGGCTGTCCGGTCAGAGAACAGGTCGGTTTAACCATCAACCAACGCCGTTATGACAGGTATATAGAATGGATAAGTGACTAATGAGCTATAAGTTAGCGCCGTCAATTTTGGCGGCTGATTTTACTCAATTGGGAGCCGCTTTAAAAACGGTAGAGCAGGCAGGTGCCGAATATATCCATTTTGATGTGATGGATGGCTGCTTTGTACCTAATATTTCTTTTGGTACACCTGTGCTTCGTTCCATCAGAGATTGTACCGGGCTTGCCTTTGATGTTCACCTAATGATAGTAAAACCGGAAAGATATCTGGAACCTTTTGCAAAAGCCGGAGCGGATTTAATCAGTGTACACTGGGAAGCTATGCAGGACGGTGAAAGAGGGCTGGATAATTGCGTTAAAACAATAAAATCCCTGGGTAAAAGAGTGGGAGTGGCTGTTAATCCCCATACGCCTTTGGAACCTATATTGCCTTTTGTAGCCCAGGTGGATTTGGTTTTGATTATGTCGGTAGAACCGGGCTTTGGCGGTCAATCTTTGATGCCCTTTACCTTAGGCAAAGCGGAGCAGCTGGCTGATTTTATCCGGAAGGAAGGCTTGAAGACCGAGATTGAGATGGACGGCGGCATAGATATGTCCAATGTACGGTCGGTATTGGATGCCGGTGTCAATGTGGTAGTGGCAGGCACGTCGGTGTTTGGCGCTTCGGATATTGCACAGGGGGTATGTGGATTTTTGGACGTTTTTTCTGAATACGAAGCAAGGTAAACTAAGGATAGCATTGGCGGCGGATTTAGGGGCATATCGATGAAGTGTGTTATAGTGGCTAACGGAGAGATAAATGATTATGACTTTGCCCGGTTAATACTTGGGGATTGTGATGTTATAGCGGCTTGCGACGGTGGGTTAAAGCATTGCCATAGGCTGGGGATCGCGCCGGACTATATAGTAGGTGATTTAGATTCTGCACCTAAAGATATTTTGGATAGATATCAAGCTGTACCGGTGCTGCGCTTTTCTCCCGAAAAGGATCAAACGGACTTGGAGCTTGCGGTGGCTTTGGCTTGTGATAAAGGGGCAGACAGTATTGTAATATTAGGCGGACTTGGCGGCCGGTTTGATCATCAGCTGGCTAACGCCCATGTGCTGGCCCAAGCGGTAGAGCACGGTGTAAATGCCGAGCTGCGTGACGAATATACCCGGATACGGCTGATAAATAACTGTTGCCGGTTACATAAGCAGGATGGATTTTTAGTGACATTGGTCCCTCTAACCACGACTGTAGACGGTATCGTGACCGAGGGATTACAATATCCCCTGAAAGATGAAAGCCTATCAGTAGGCTTTGCCAGGGGTGTAAGTAACCAAATCATAGGCGAACAGGCGTTGGTGAGTATAAAAAGCGGCCTGTTATTCGTGATCCAGATAAAAGCCGGTCAATCAGAATTTTCCTGACTTTTATCCGGACAAGAGAAGGAGGAAGAACAATGGGTAACAAGTATGCAGTAGGATTGTATTCCGTAAGGGATGAGCTGGCTAAGGATTTGTGGGGAACACTCCGCAAAGTCAAAGCCATGGGCTACGATGGTGTGGAGTTTTTTGGCGAGTTTACCCGCACTGCCCAAGAGATCAAAGCGGCACTGGATGAAACAGGGCTTACATGTGTGGGCTGGCATACGGATTGGAAGCTTTTGGCACCGGACCGGATAGCCAGTACCATTACTTACAACAAAGTACTGGGCAATACCGAAATCGTTATCCCATGGATACCCGATGAGATGAGAAGCAGCAGAGCCGCTTGGTTTGCCACAGCCAGAGCATTTGAAGAAATAGCGGAAAAATTAGCGGATTACGGCATGTATCTCTCGTACCATAACCACAAAGAAGAGTTTAAAGTGTTGGACGGCGATCTTCCTATTTATTATCTTTTTGATAATACCACCCGGGTGGGTGTACAGTTGGATAACGGTAATGCGTTGTCTGCCGGGCCGGATACGGATATTTATGCACTGATTACCCGCTATCCAAATCGTATGCGGACACTGCATCACAAGCCTTATTCCGATAAAGTTGGTTTTGCGACCATGATCGGCGAGGATGATATCGATTGGGCCAAGTATTTCAAACTATGCTGCCAGCATCAAGATGTGGAGTGGCATATTGTCGAGTACGAATGCGAAGAGAAGTACGGTCAAATGGAAGGTATTGAAAAGTGTATCCAAAGCATTAGGAAGTTGGAGAAAGAAGGCAAAATATAAGCAACAGCAAAAGCGCTCGTGTAAAATGAGCGCTTTTTTATTGGCTGTACTTTAAACATGGACAACTATATGCTATAGTAAATTCATATTCCAAGCGCTGCAAAAGGGGAAAATAAATATGTGGACATGTCCAACACGTGGACGACATTTTAAATATACAAACCCAATTCACTATTGCCCGATGATGAAAAAATCAAGATTGTGGATTATGGCCGGGTTATTTGTGCTATCAACAGTTTTTTTGGTTGCCTGTGGCATTGATGAGGATTTTATTATCACCCGGGAGATTAATGTCATTTCTCGGGAAGAAGGTTCCGGCACCAGAGGTGCCTTTGTGGAGCTATTGGGCATAATAGTCACCGACGATACAGGAACCCGCGACCGTACCACCAGAGAAGCGGATATCGCTAACGGGACCAATCTGGTTATAGGCAGCGTAGCCGGAAACCACTATGCCATCGGCTACATCTCCTTAGGCGCTTTAAACTATCGCGTACGCGCCCTGGATATAGACGGCATAGCCGCAACGCCGGACAATGTGCTTAACGGCATCTATCCGTTGTTCCGCTCTTTTGATATTGCCGTAAGGGAGGAGTTGACGCCTCTTACGCAGGACTTTATAGATTTTATTCTATCGGCAGAGGGACAGTATATAGTCACAGACAGAGGCTATATTACCGCCGATCTGAGCGCCACGCCTTATACCGGCGGCGGCTATACGGGTACTGTAGTAATCACAGGCTCTACAGCGGTGTTTTCTGTGATGGAGCGCTTAAGAGAAGCGTACGAAGCACGTAATCCCGGAGTCATCATAGAGATACACATGAGTGGTTCAAGCGCGGGTATAACAGGGGCTATCAATGGTACAGCCGATATAGGCATGACCTCCCGGCCCCTGAGGGACACGGAAGCGGAACAGGTGCAAAGCATCACCATCGCTTACGATGGGCTAGCTGTTATTGTCCATCACGATAATCCTGTAAAAAACCTGAGTCAAGAAGAAGTGAGGCAGGTTTTTACCGGCGAATTGACCCGTTGGGAATCCTTAGTTAACGTACATCAGGGAGGGCTCTAAACCTATGCCGCATGTTAAAGAAGCTGTAATGGCTAAAGTGTTTTTAATCTGTGCGTGTGCTTCCATATTTTCACTTTTATTGATATGCCTGTTTTTATTTGCCGGTGGACTTCCGGCTATATTTGAGATTGGCCCGGGGGCCTTTTTACTGGGCCGCGATTGGGCGCCCATGGACAGTCCCCCTTCCTTTGGTATTTTACCCATGATTGCAGGTAGTCTATATATCACAGTGGGAGCTATTATATTGGGGGTGCCTGTGGGCATCTTTACATCGGTTTTTTTATCTCATATGTGCCCTAAGCGGGCGTATACTTTTATAAAACCCGTGGTTAATTTACTTGCGGGGATCCCTTCGGTGGTTTACGGCTTTTTTGGTATGGTGGCCATTATCCCTGTGGTACGCAGTATTTCTCTGGCCTTTACGGGTGGCGGGACCGGCGCGTCTATCTTGTCGGCCTCGGTTCTTTTGGGCATCATGATTTTGCCTACGGTTATTGCCATATCCGAAAGCGCTATCAGGGCCATCCCAAGGGATTATTACGAAGGCGCTTTGGCTTTGGGGGCCAGCCATACCCGCAGTATCTTTTTTGTGGTGGTGCCGGCGGCTAAATCCGGTATACTGGCTTCGGTTGTTTTAGGGATAGGCAGAGCGGTCGGCGAAACTATGGCGGTGGTTATGGTGGCCGGTAATCAGGCAAGGATACCGATTAGTATCTTTAGAGGGGGCAGATCCCTAACGGCCAATATCGTACTGGAAATGGCCTATGCCGCTGATTTACACAGAGAAGCGCTGATTGCAACCGGTGTGGTGCTGTTTGTGTTTATCTTCCTTATTAACATCATATTTACATGGCTGGCTAGGAGGGAAATCAAATGAGAATGACTAAAATCACCGATAAGTTACTGTTTTTCCTCACTTGGTTTTTTGCCGGGCTGACCTTGTTTACCCTGTCCTTTATCATCCTATATATTTTGGTAAACGGTATACCCCATCTGCGGCCTTCGCTGTTTGCGCTGCGCTATACCAGTGACAATGTATCCATGTTTCCATCTATTGTATCCACTATTTTGATGGTGGTGCTTACATTGACTTTTGCGGTTCCCCTTGGTATATTCACAGGAATATATCTGGTGGAGTATGTTAAAAGAGGCAGTCGATTTGTAACCATTATCCGGTCCGCGGCAGAACTGCTTGCGGGGATCCCTTCCATAGTATACGGCTTGTTTGGTTTGCTTTTTTTTGTGGAATTTATGGGGCTGGGTTTTTCGGTATTGGCAGGGGCGTTGACTCTTTCCATTATGATTTTGCCTTTGGTGATACGTACTACGGAAGAGGCCCTTAAATCGGTTCCAGATGGTTTTAGGGAAGGATCATTTTCTCTGGGGGCAGGAAAACTGCGTACAATATTTAAGATTGTGGTACCCTCTGCCATGCCGGGGATATTTGCCGGAGTTATTTTGTCCATCGGCAGGATTATTGGGGAGTCGGCGGCGTTGATTTTTACCGCCGGTACGGTTGCCCAGGTACCGGAGAGCTTGCTTAATTCGGCTCGTACACTGACGGTTCATATGTGGGCTCTTTCCGGAGAGGCCTTTCATACAAACGAGGCCTATGCCACTGCGGGGGTACTGCTCTTCATCGTATTTATCATAAATGACGGATCGGCGTTTATAGCCAAAAAGATTGCGAAAGGATAATCCCTTTGTATAAATTTGAAATTAAGGATTTGGACCTGTATTACTCTGACTTTCAAGCGCTTAAGAAGATCAATCTGCAGGTAGAAGAAAAAGAAATCATGGCTTTTATAGGCCCATCCGGCTGCGGAAAATCCACCCTGCTAAGGACCCTTAACCGCATGAACGACCTGGTTGAAGGGTGCAGGATTAAAGGTGAGATTCTGCTTGACGGGAAAGACATATACGATAGAGGCATGGATATCAATCTGCTGCGTAAAAGGGTAGGGATGGTATTTCAAAAGCCAAATCCTTTTCCCATGAGCATTTATGACAATATTACCTTTGGGCCTATCACTCACGGTATCAGAGCCAAGCATAAACTGGACGATATTGTAGAAAAAGCCCTGACCGATGCGGCCATTTGGGACGAGGTCAAAGATAGGCTTAAGCGATCCGCATTAGGATTGTCCGGAGGCCAGCAGCAGCGGCTGTGTATTGCCCGGGCATTGGCTGTAGAGCCCGAGGTGCTGCTGATGGATGAGCCGACGTCTGCCCTTGACCCTATCTCTACCAGTAAAATAGAAGAGTTGGTCGGCAAGCTGAGCGAACAGTACAGCATCATTATGGTGACCCATAATATGCAGCAGGCCGCCCGTATCAGTCATCGCACCGCATTTTTTCTTATGGGAAAAATGGTAGAATGCGGCCCGACAGAGCAACTATTTAGTTATCCAAAAGAGAAAGAAACCGATGATTATATAAGAGGGAGGTTTGGATAATTGTGAGACGAAATTTTGATGAAAAGCTAAGCGAGCTAAATCAGTATCTCATTGAAATGGGGACATTGGTAGAAAAGGCGATCACCCTCACCAATAAGGGTTTGGTAACCCAAAGCGCCGAGATGGCAAAAGAGGCGATCCTCTGCGACCAAGAGATTGACGATATGGAAAAGGAAATAGAAGGTATGTGTCTAAAAATCCTTCTGTTGCATCAGCCAGTGGCCAGAGATCTTCGTATTGTTTCGGCCGCCCTCAAAATGATTACCGACATGGAGCGGATAGGGGATCAATGCGCGGATATTTCTGAAGTAACCCTTATATTATCGGATCAAACCTACATTAAAGCGTTGGAACATATTCCAAAAATGGCCGACGCAACGGCCAAGATGGTGAGAGACAGTATTGATGCCTATGTAAAAAAAGATCTGGATTTGGCCAAAGCAGTCATTGAATATGATAATGAAATAGACAGGTTATTTCTGGCCGTAAAAAAGGAATTAACGGATTTGATTTACGCTAATCCGGATAATATAGGCCAGTCTATCGATCTTTTAATGGTAGCCAAATATTTTGAACGTATCGGTGATCATGCGGAAAATATTGCGGAATGGGTAGAGTTTTCCATCACCGGCCATCACAACAAACTGGAAATATCCAATTAGGGGGACATGTCTAAATATGCGCAAAAAAATATTCATGGGCATGTGTCTATCCACATTTTTGACCCTGGTAGCGGCAACGATAGTAATGGCACTATTTTTTGCTTATATGCGTGTTACGCCAATGATGGTAGTCACGCTGGTTATATTTATCGGGATTATAGGGGCTGCTAATTACGGATTGGCCTTTAAACTTGCCGATAAGATAACCGAATCGATAAATCAGATAGATTTTACTAACCCGGATGAGATTGAGGCCTATGACGAGCTGGCATCTTTTGTACGTACCGCACTCAGTCATCAAAATCAAATGGAAGATCAGTTGGGGGAATTTTCCCAGCGAGCAGAGGTTATCCGTTTAGTATTTGAAAATATGCAAGAGGGCTTTATTATGCTGGATCCCTCCGGTGATATTATCATGGCCAATGTCCGTGTCAGAAATATATTTGAGGCTAATGAAGATTGTGAAGGCCAAAATATAAATCTCGTCATACGCAACATTGATTTTTTAGACAAAGTGCGTGCTGCCTTACAGGGACATAGCGTACAAATGGTTTTGGAGATGGAACAGGCATATCAAGTATCCTTTATACCTGCGGCGCAACAAGGGGCCATTATTTTAATCAGTGATGTCACCGAACGTCAGTTGGCCAAAAAAATGCGACGTGACTTCCTGCCTGCCATATCACAAGAACTTAACGCGCCGTTAACCTATATAGCCGGTTTTGCGGAAATGATAAGCAAAGGTCAGATCGAAACCGAAAATATGATTCATTTTGCCGAAAAAATAAAGGATGAAGCCGAAGGCATGGCCGAGGTGGTAGAAAATGTCATCTTCTTATCCGACCTTGACGAAATGGATGGAGGAGAAGATTTTAAACAATTTGACGCGGCTAAAGTAGCGGCAGAAGTTGTAGAGGATTTGCGCCCTGTGGCAGAAGCGGCTCAAGTAGAGTTAAGCTTATCCGATGCCCCAAGTCCTATATATGGTAATCGGCGGCTTGTTCGGGCGATGTTAATTAATTTGATATCTAACGGAATACGTTACAATAAATCGATGGGGCAGGTGAGGATAGCCGTTTCTTATAGGGAAGGGTCCGGGTATATTAATGTGACCGACACAGGGATAGGCATTCCAAAGGAAGAGCAGCAGCGGGTTTTTGAACGGTTTTATCGTATAGAGAGTACTCAAAGCGAAGAAGTTGGCGGAGCGGGGTTGGGGCTTGCGATTGTAAAGCATATTGTGCGTTACCATGGTGGTACTATAGAGCTTGAAAGTGCTCCCGGTGAGGGAACAAGGGTTTTTGTTAAGTTGCCTCAGGAGTAAATGGGTTTGGCTTTATTGCTGGGTTTGAGCGCTTTTGACGGTTTGGGGAAACCCGATCAAGCTTGATGGATTGGGGCCTTTAGGCGCTTTTGTCGATATTGCCAAAAGCGCTCCTTTTTTTCTTGAAAAGTATTGAAATACAAAAGGGACTGTTTCATCAGTCCCTTTATGTCTTCCATTACTTCTCTATCTTCTCAAGCCAAGCCTCAAATTTAGCCCGATGCTGCCTGTCTGTCCACTCTTTAAAGATTAAGTAACTCTTTCCGTTAAATTTAAACTCATCTTTCCAATACACTACTTTTCCGTCTACCGTACGCTGATCCCGCAAATGAGATCGGGTACGGAGTTCCTTGTACACAGGTACTTTAACACCAAATATTTTTTGAGAATAATCTTCATTTAAAAGCCGCTTAACTTCCCTGGGAGTCAGCTTATTTTCCTGGGAGAGGCGTGTAAAGGTATTCTTAATCTGCTTCCGGATAGATTCCGGTTTTATGCTTTTAGCAGATTCCGGCTTTACGCTTTTAACAGGCTCCGATTTCATGATTTCAGCGGATTCAGCTCTCGCCCTTCTACCCTGCTTTGGAGCAGGAGGTTTTAATTCCGGCTCCGGTTCCGGCTCAGGTTCAACCACAGCCACGACCTCCGGGGTCGGAGCTTCCATGGAGAAGGTGAAAGGCGCGTCCTCTTCTATATCAAACAATGATTTGGCCGTCGTCCCATCATTCAGCGTAAAAAGCAAATGTGGTATATCATCCATCAACACATCATCTTTATCCCGAGGGACATTTCGCCGGGCGATCCGCAGCACGGTTCCTTCGGATATGACCAAACAGTAAGGACTGGATGTCACTAAAAAGCGCATAAATTCGCCAAAGCGCTTAAACCCATACTGGCCCAGCCTAAAATTAGGCTGATAATGTGCTAAGTAAGCTTTAAACAAGGAAATTTCCAGATCAATATCTTCATCGGTCCAATCAAAAAGTGTATTGACCATCCGCTTCATTATATGAAGAGAACCTGATAAATTGCGGGCGTTTTTCCACACCTGGATATCGGATTGAACCAACACTTCAGAAAATTTATTTTTCGGTAATTTATTAGGTATCTTGAGTTCCTGCGGAGCCGGTGGTTGGGTAACAGGTTGTTGAGGAGCCGGGACCGGCGGTTCGGATTCTTCGGCGGGTACAGCTAAGATGGTACCCTTGTTGAAGTTTTTAACCACGGCGGTAAGGGAATTATCGGATTTTTCCAAAGGTAAAAATATATCACAGGCATTTTTAAAGATGATATTGCTGTTGCGCTCAAAGCCGCAGCCTATCACCCGCTTGCCATATTCGTGAAGTTTTTTAGCTAAAAATGCGAAGATACCGTCTCCGGATGCTATAACATAATTTTCTATCTCAGGGCGTTTGACAAGGAGTTCTACCGCGTCGATGATTAAGCTGACATCGGCGGCGTTTTTTACCTTATCATTTTGGTTGGTGTTAAAAATCTGGACAGGCTCTATCCCGATTTGCAGTACGTAACTGCGCAGATTACGATTGACCTGCTGGGCCCAATCTGCATAGGCTTTTTGTACGGAAATGCCATGTACAACATCCAAAGCAAGGATACGGCGATGAATTTCGTCAAGTTGCAGGGTTTTGTTGCCTTTTGTGTTAAAAAGGCTGATTAAATTTTCGACATCATAAAATACTGCTGTATTACATGTCATGATATCACTCCGTTCTATATTACAAGGACTCGAATGGACAGCTGTTCGAGATTCCCTACAGAAAGTATACCATGAATAGCCTTAAAAGACAATTTTCGATGAAATAAGACGATAATGGACAACCAAAGGGTTGTCGGCGTTTTCATTTAAAAACTGTTTCCCTTCTGCCGAAAGAGCGTAAAGGCCCCGGGCAATTCTTGTAAACCAGCGGTAGTGGTTTTGCCGTAATATATGTCCGGTATCTTTGTCGCAGTGATGGTTTTTGACCAGTTCCCGTGGGGATAGGGCGTCGGTTTGTTCCAGCAAACAAGCGATTTTAATACATCGCTCCCGGTAAGCGGTGTTTATTATAACTCCGGTACTGCCGCCGGCGGTGTCGCCGGTGCGGTTATTTATTTCTTTACGTAAGGCGGCGGCTTTTTTGTTTGCTTTGCCGGATTTTGCTAACTCGCCGGGGAATAAGAGAATCTCCGCGTGTTGGATGGGGCTGTCTATGGCTACGGTGATAAGGCCCAATTCCAGTTTTTTTAGGATCTTTTGGGCGGTTTTAAAGTTTTTATCGATGCGTTTGGGTCTGGGGATGGCTACAAATACAAATGGGGTGATGGAAAGACGGGCCATGGCCTGGTATAGCAGGTGCATGGAGAAGTTTTTTTTCATTTCAATTACCCATAACTCGTCTTCGCGCAGGGCTGCGATATCGCAGCCTTTTACTTCGCCTTTTACCAGGAAACCCTGGGCTTCCAGCAGTTGTTTTATGGGATTGTATAGGTCTGTTTCTTTGATGGCGGGTTCCTCCTAGGATGGGTCGATGTGTATGCGGGTTGTGTCGTAAGCCGCAACCGGATTTGAAAAGATTATAGAATACTTTATGTGATGGATGCAAATATTCTCTTTATGGGAATGCGGATAAGGTTATGGGAATACAAATAGGGCTATAAATATGTATCATGTTGAATTTAAGGGAGTTTTCGGGTATATTGAAGCAAGAAACCATTATAGGCACCATTTTAAAATCGAGAAGGAGGGAGCCGTATATTCGTATATCGGCGAAAACTAATATGAACAGAGATAAAATGATTGACGCGATGGAAGCAAAAACCTTGGAAATTTACAATGCAAATAAGGATTATCAAGCAAACGGAAAGCGCGGAATGATGGTCGCACAAGTTCGCTCCAAGAAATATCCGGACAGATGGGAATCCACTATTTTAGCCTTTGGAGCGATGTATAGCGGCGGGTTTAGTTTTGACACGACAATTCATGAAAAAATCGCTTACGTTCGCCGTACGGGTAAAAACAGCGGCGCTCCCAAAGAAGAAGTGGTGGGGACCGAGTCATTTTGGGAAGGGGCCGTGATTAGTGATGACGGCAACTGTATTTGCGCTTTCAGCGGATTTGCGGGAACAGATGATATTTTAATCGCAGAAGCCGGGATTGCGGAATATCACTCTCAGCTATGAAAGACAAACATGCAATAGTCACAGGCGGCGCAAACGGTATAGGCCGCTGCATTACCCTTGCGTTTTTAAAAGCCGGAGCCAATGTATCCGTTATAGACATAGACCAAACAGCCGGAGAGGCGCTGGTGAAAGAAGCGGAAATTGTACTTGACGATCCATCCTCATCCTGCGGTCGGCTATCCTTTTTTCACGGAGACATAGCCGATAAAGCAACCTTGGATCAATTTCTAAAAACATTAAACCATCCGGTAGACTTTTTAATAAACAACGCCTGCCTTAGCCGAAAGGGCCTGCTATCCAATTGCGGCTGGGAAGATTTTGAGTATGTCCAGCGGGTAGGGGTTACGGCACCTTATTACCTGACTCATAGGCTTGTGCAGCAAAAACGCTTACCTTCCGGTGCATCTATTGTAAATATCGCCTCCACCCGAGGGATGCAGTCTCAAGCGGATACCGAAAGCTACTCGGTTGCCAAAGGCGGTATTTTAGCCTTGACCCACGCCATGAGTGTAAGCCTTGCAGGCCATGCCAGAGTCAACGCCATAAGCCCGGGCTGGATAGATACCCAATACGCCGACCATTCTCAGGAGGATAAATCCCAGCACCCCGCGGGGCGCATAGGCGTCCCGGAGGATATTGCCAATATGGTTTTGTTTTTATGCGACGAAACCAAATCCGGCTTTATTACCGGAGAAAATATCGTGATTGACGGCGGTATGAGCAAATTAATGATATATCACAACGATGGAGGTTGGAAATATAAATCATGAATGCCAAAGCATTGCAAACCTTAGAATACACTAAAATAATAGATCTCCTGACATCCCGTGCTGTTTCTCAAATGGGTAAAGACCGGGCTGCGGCGTTACTTCCCATGACCAGTTTACGGGATGTTGAGCGGGCTCAACAGGAAACCACCGAGGCAACGACCCTTATTTTACGCAAAGGCAGCCTGTCTCTTGGCGGCATCCGAGATATCCGGTCATCCCTTCAGCGGGCATTGGTCGGCGGGATGCTGACCATAGAGGAGCTGCTGCACATAGGGGATTTTTTGTATGTCTGCGGCAAAATCATAGACTACGGCCGCCCGGACGAGCGATACGAACCCTTCGAGATACTTCAACCCCTATTTGACGGCGTGTTTACATCGGATTTTTTGGAAAGCGAGATCAAACGCTGTATTTTAAACCAGCAGGAGTTATCCGATGCCGCAAGTCCGGCGCTGGCAAATGTTCGACGCAGTATCCGTACCTCCAATGACCGGATACGGGATCATTTAAACGGAGTCATCCATTCGGCCACCTACAAAAATATGCTTCAAGATGCCATCATCACCATTCGAAATGACCGTTATTGCGTGCCTGTTAAAGCAGAACATCGAGGATCTTTTCCGGGGATGATTCACGACCAATCTTCCTCCGGAGCCACTTTGTTTATGGAGCCTGCCAGTGTGGTGCAGTTGAATAACAAAATCAAAGAGCTCTTTTTTGAGGAGCGTAAAGAAGTCGAGCGGATTTTGATAAAACTCAGCGGTTTGGTGGCCGGACAGGCAGAGGTGTTATCCGCCAATATCGACATGCTTACCCGCTTGGATTTTATTTTTGCCAAAGGGGAACTGTCCCTGTCTATGCGGGCCACCCAGCCGGTTTTTAACGAAAAAGGTTATATCGATATTAAAAAAGGACGACATCCTTTACTGCCCAACGATACGGTAGTGCCTACCGATATTTATTTGGGCAAAGATTTTACGACCTTACTGATCACCGGCCCCAATACCGGCGGTAAAACAGTGTCTCTTAAAACTATAGGGCTTTTTACCTGTATGGGTCAGGCGGGCCTTCACATTCCAGCCTTTGATCATTCGGAACTGGCGGTTTTTAACGAAGTCTATGCCGACATTGGTGACGAGCAAAGTATTGAGCAAAGCCTCAGTACATTTTCGTCTCATATGCGAAATATCGTGGGGATTTTAGAAAAAGTCCGGGACAATGCCTTGGTTTTGCTGGACGAATTGGGAGCGGGTACCGATCCGACGGAAGGCGCGGCCTTAGGTATAGCTATTTTGCAGTATTTACATGACCGCAATATACGGACTGTGGTTACCACCCACTACAGTGAGCTAAAGGTGTACGCGATAGGCACCCCGGGTGTGGAAAATGCCAGCTGTGAATTTGATGTAGAAACCCTGCGGCCTACCTATCGGCTATTAATCGGTATACCGGGAAAAAGTAACGCGTTTGCCATCTCGCGCCGTCTGGGGCTGCCGGAGCATATTATTGACCATGCCAAAAGCCTTTTGAGCCTGGAAGATATCCGGTTTGAAGATATGATTACAGATCTTGAGATCAGCAAAAAAACGGTTATGCTGGAAAAAGACCGGGCAGAGCAATATCGGCGTGAAGCGGAAAATTTACGCCAAAACTTTGAGACGCAACAGGAGAAACTCAAAAATCAGCGGGAAAAGATTTTGCGAGAAGCAAAGGAAGAGGCGCTGAAGCTGGTACGCGAAGCCAAAAATCAGGCCGATGATATGTACAAAAATTTTCAGAGGCAGCTGCGTAATACGAGTAGCCAGCGCGACATTGAATCCTCACGCCAAGCAATGCGGGATCAGCTTGCCGGTATGGAACAGGAAATGGCAGAGCTTGCCGGAGAAAAGAAAATCCTAAAACCATTGCCGGAGAAACTGCAAAAAGGGGATAAGGTGTTTGTACACTCACTCAACCAAACCGGTACCGTTGTGACCCCGCCCGACGGGACGGGAGAGGTGATGATCCAAGCGGGTATTATGAAAATAAAGGTGAAAATCGAAGATTTATCCTTGGATCAATCGGTTGAAAAAAAGCCGGCAATTGTGCACAAGTCCCAGTCCCGCAGTGCAAAAGCAGGCAAAGCCCAGCATATTTCTCCGGAAATAGATTTGAGAGGCATGATGGTCCAAGAAGGGGTGGAGCGAGCCGGTAAATACCTGGATGATGCTTATCTGGCCAGTTTGGCTCAAGTAACGCTTATCCATGGCAAAGGCACCGGGGCTTTGCGTAATGCCATACACAATCAATTAAAAAAACATCCTTATGTAAAAGAATTTCGACTGGGCACTTATGGCGAAGGGGAAGATGGCGTAACTATTGTACAATTGGCATAGTGCGTTATATGCTGTAAAAATAATCCTGCACAATGAACATCCCGAGTAGCCACAACATATTATGAGATATTACTTGACATAATTCTGTAACAATGTCATAATGGCTCAGTTCTATGGATTTTAGTATGGCTATAAACTAAAATTAGACAGAAAACAACGAAAACAATAAAGGAGGATTTTTTTGTGGTAGACATGAGAAAAAGAATGATTAAAGTATTTATTTTGGCAGCCGTGTTTGCGGTTGTCCTTGCGGCCTGTAACCAGGCGGCCGCTCCCGCTGACGGAGGCGCGGCCACAACGGATGCACCGGCAGCAGCCGCTGCAGAAACACCTGCGGCTCCTGCCGCCGGTTCGGATGGTCATGACCCACGGGCGTATCAGCCTGTTCCCGCAGGGGATTGGCGGACACCTTATCCGGAGCCTGTACACATTACAGCGGTAAGCACACAAGGGGTTAACTGGCATTTTGCGGATGGCGATGATATGCACAATAACCCGTGGACCAGATTATATGCGGATGAGTTAAATGTTCATGTTATGTTTGACTGGCTCGCCGTGGATGACTACGATACCAGGCTTAATATGACTATCGCGTCCGATACTTTGCCGGATGTGTTTTTTATCCCGATAGCCATGGCTCGTACATTCCATCAATTGCAAGCGGCAGGTACCCTTCAGGATCTGACCCATGCTTTTGATAATTACGCATCCGATCGTCTGCGCAACTTTAGGACAATTGATCCGGATACGTTTGAAGTGTACAGTATTGACGGAAGGCTCTACGGCATTCCTCGTCTGTACTACGGACAAATAGACCAGCCTTGGCATATGTGGATTCGTAAGGACTGGTACGAAGAAGCCGGCTCCCCTGAAATACGGACAGTGGCCGATTTTGAGGCCCTTGCTCATCATTTTATGGAAACCCAAGGTGCCGGCTACGGTTTGTCTGTGGATAACGAACTGTTTTGGCTGTTTAGGTCCGCTTCAATGTTTGGCGCTTATATAGGCGACGTCCATAATAATCAGTACTTTTGGCGTCCGGATGCAACAGGCCGTCTGAGACCGGGCATTGCGTTTCCGGAGTTTATGACAGCACTTGAATACTGGCAGCGTTGGTTTGAAGAAGGCATCATAAGCCGTGACTTTGTGACCATGGACGATAACCGTGCCCACGAAGACGTGGTAAACGGTATCGTAGGTATCCAGCCTTGGTGGCAGTGGTGGGGTTGGATGAACGGTCCTACAATCGTTGGCCTTCAAAACAATGATGCTTATTTTATCCCGTTTAACTTCCCAACCGTATCCGGAGATACTCCGGCAAGAGGTCAAATCTTCTTCCCAAATAGGGACGTTTTAGTGGCTCACAGAGATTTCGAAAATCCGGGCGCATGGTTAAAGACGTTGAGCTTGGTAGATCATATGATCTTTAGTCCGGATGCTAATTTAACTCCGGAAGAGCTTGGATATTACATGCATGACGGCCGTGAACACGGCATGGGTCCTGTGTTTAAAATCATCGACCCTCATGCGGATATGCTGCAATATCAGCATGTACAACATGCGATGCAAACAGGAGATACCAGTCAGCTGTTTACAACAGGCATGCAGTTTAAATACAGCGATTCCCGAGCTTGGCTGGAACATCAGACACCCGGCGGGCTTGGCGCATATCTGCAAATGGGCTTCCCGGGCAGTGCATACGCAAGAAGCCAGTATCTGTTTGACAATGGCTGGGTAGTACAAAACTCTTTATGGGGTATGTTACCGGAAGAATTTGATCAAGCAGGTTCTACAGGTGATATTATCCTTGAAGAAGTGATGCAAATCATTATGGGCATCCAACCTGTCAGTCATTTCGAAACAATTTTAGCCCAGTGGTACGCTCAAGGCGGACAAATTAAAGAAGATGCTGTAAACTTGCATTTTAGCGCCAGATAATAAAGACTCATTAGGATTTAGTGTATACGGCACAAAAAAATAAGGGACGCCTTTCGCATTTGGCGTCCCTTATTTAAATATTAATTTGAAGAGGGAGGTATCCCGATGGATACACTATCGGTAACAGCAACAACGACGACAACCTCTAAAACAAAAGACAGGGGCGGGTTACGGATAATCAAACGCTTTTCCAGAGAGTGGCCACTGCATTTAATGCTGGTACCTGCATTTGTTATAACATTGATTTTTTCTTATGGGCCCATGTACGGACTGATTATGGCTTTTCAGGATTTTGTCCCGGCTCTGGGCTTTACCGGTTCACCGTTTATAGGACTCGAAAACTTCAGATGGATTTTCTCGCAGCCGGCATTTGTCCGGACGATTTATAATACATTGTTTATCTCACTGTTTAAGATTGCATTGGGTACCGCGGCTTCGGTTATTTTTGCCTTGCTGCTCAATGAAATAGGCAATGTGTTTTTGAAGCGCTTTTTCCAAACCATTGTGTATATACCTCATTTCATTTCATGGGTCATATTAGCGGGGATCATGCAGACTTTACTGGCCTCCGACGGCTTGGTCAATAATGCGATAGTAGCCCTGGGCGGGAATAGTGTGCCGTTTTTGGCCAGTCCCGCTGTATTTCCATGGACCATGATTTGGTCCGATGTATGGAAAGGTTTCGGCTTTGGTACCGTGGTGTATTTGGCCGCGATTACTTCCATTGATCCGGAGCTTTACGAAAGCGCGGTTATAGACGGGGCGGGTCGTTTAAAGCAGACACTGTACATCACCCTTCCGATGCTTGGCCCTATCATTGTACTTATGGTTACATTGGCTTTGGGTCATGTGCTCAGTGCCGGATTTGACCAAATATTCAACTTGTATTCTCCTGCGGTATATTCTACCGGTGATATTATTGATACTTATATTTTCAGGCTTGGTTTCCAAGGAGCACGGTTTGCCGTTGGTGCGGCGGTTGGTCTCTTTAGGTCTGTGGTATCGTTGATTCTTATATCCGTGTCTTTATTTACCGCATATAAGATCGCCAATTATAAAATATTTTAGGGGGGATATTCCATGCATTTTAAAACTCGAAGCGAGAAAATTTTTAATGTCTTCAACTATTTATTTGTTGCGTTAGTCTGTGTCACTTGCGCATTACCCATTATTCATACACTGGCGGTTTCTTTAAGTGCGCCTCATTATGTAGCGGGGGGCAGGGTTAATCTCTGGCCCATGGGCTTTACCACAGAAGCATATGCCTTTGCTTTTGAAACAGGCAGGTTTATGCGGGCACTTGGGGTTTCGGTCCAGCGGACGCTGCTGGGCGTGGCGATTAATATGTTTTTGATTGTCACCGTAGCGTATCCACTGTCAAAACCCGTGGAGCGTTTTAGCGCCAGAAATATTTATATGGGCTTTTTTGCTTTAACTATGCTTTTTGGCGGAGGGCTTATCCCCTTCTATATTTTGATCGTTAACCTGGGTATGCTGGATACGATTTGGTCGCTGGTGGTGCCGGGCGGATTGCCGGTTTTTTCAATGCTTATATTAATGAACTTTGTACGCAATTTGCCGGGAGAGTTGGAAGAAGCCGCTATGATCGACGGTGCCGGGTATTTTAAGACTCTTTTTCTGATTTTGCTGCCGGTACTTAAGCCGGCTTTGGCGACGGTGGCCCTATTTGCCTTTGTATTTCACTGGAACGAGTGGTTTCTTGGCATGATTTTTATGAATGATCCCATCAATTATCCACTGCAAACGTATTTGCAAACCTTAATAACCAACTTTAGGGAACTGATGCGTCAAGCGGGAACCGATCATGTACAGCTGTTGGGTCGTCTTAACGAGCAGACAGGACGTGCGGCCCAGCTATTCCTTGGAATGCTACCTGTGTTGGTGGTATATCCGTTTTTGCAAAAGTACTTTACAAAAGGCCTGGTTATAGGCAGTGTAAAGGGATAAGAATATTTGCAAAGAGACAAGGGTATTTGTTATAATCAATGCAGCATGGTTTGTTATGACAAATCATGCTGCTTTTTTATGGCAAAAAAATAAAACCCAAGTTTGCGGAGGAGGGCATATGGCAGAAATAGAAAAAGAGTCCTTTGCGCCTCTTTACGAACAGTTGCATGAAGATATGCTTCGCAAGATATCTACCCGGCAATGGAAGCCGGGCCAGCGGATCCCTTCTGAGATGGAATTGTGTGAGATGTACGGCGTAAGCCGGATCACCGTGCGCAAAGCCATAGAGGATATGGTACGGTCAGGACATTTGACACGCCATCGGGGGAAGGGGACTTTTGTGCAATTGGGAGTGATTGAAAATAAACTCTCGAAATTTTATTCCTTTAGCGAAGCCTTAAAGTCGAAGGGGCTTAACGAAGTTGCGGAGGTACTGGCTTTTGATGTGGTGAGTGCGGATGATACCTTAACGGAAACATTAAGGCTTTTGGCCCCAAATCAGCTGGTTTTTAAAGTCACAAGGCTGCGGAGTGTAGACGAAGTACCCTATGGTGTAGAAACATCCTTTATTCCCAAAGAACTGCTGCCGGGCTTAACAGAGGGTCTGGTGGCGGAAAAAGGCCTTTACAATGCCATGCAATCTTTAGGTGTTACCCCAGATCGGGCCGTGGAGACTTTTCAGGCCGTATCCATGGGAGGATTGGAAGCCCGGCTGCTTCAACAGGATTTACAAGCCCCGGTTATGGGGATCGAACGTCTGACTTTTAGCGGAGATATCCATGTAGAATACTGCCGTTCGATTATAAGAGGTGATTTTTTTACCTATACGGTAGAGCTGGGTAAATATTGATTTTATAGTGGATTCATTTAAAATAATATCATTTCACCAGAAAATTGATTTGCTGTAGTTGAGGATTCGTTTTTGGAAAGGAGTGCGTGTCTTTATGTGTAAAGGATTGTTGCTTCAAGATTATGATCCAGTATCCATGTTGTCTGTGCCGGAACATGAGGTGCTAAAGCCCAAGTTCCCGGTATTTGACGCCCATATCCATATTGGAGCCCTTGAAATGAGCGGAGGACCCGAAGCGCCCCAAGACATAGGGCTTATGGTGCGTAGATTAAAAGAGTCCGGGATATTTGGCGTGGTTAACCTAAAAATGTTTTGGGGTGAACCCCTCAAACAGCATATGGAATCCCTTAAAGGATATGAAGATTTTATCCACACATTTGCGTCGGCCGATGTTACCCGTTTGGAAGAACCGGGTTTTGCCGGGTATATAGACGATTTATTCAAGCAGTTTAAATCTATGGGGATCCGTGGTTTGAAATTTTGGAAAAATATCGGATGCACATTAAAAGATTCGAAAGGGAAATATATCAGCCCGGATGACAGCAGACTTCGTCCGGTGTGGGAAGCGGCGGCAAAATATAATTTGCTGGTTCTCTTTCATATTGGGGATCCTAAATCCTTTTTTACGCCCGTAGACGAAAAAAATGAGTTTTATGAGAGTTTAGTGGCACATCCGGACTGGTCCTTTTATGGCGAGGGGCGTTATTCTTTTGAACAGCTGATGGAACAGCAGGACAATATGATTGGCCAAAATCCCGATACCACATTTGTGATCCCTCATGTGGGTTCCTGTGCCGAAGATTTAGGCTGGGTAGGCGCTCAGTTGGACAAACATCCCAATATGCATATTGATATTTCGGCGCGTCTGAACTTATTAGGCCGCCAGCCTTATACCACCAGAGAATTTTTTATCAAATATCAGGACAGGATTTTATTTGGTACGGATTATGGTTTTGAAACAGGGGACGATACCCAGGGATTTTATGCGGATCATTATCGGTTTTTAGAAACCTATGACGAGTACTTCCGGCCTATTCGTACCTGGGGCTGGGGTCAAGGGCGCTGGAATATTTATGGGATAGGGCTGCCCGATGACGTATTGAAAAAGTTGTACTCACAAAATGCGCTTAAGCTTATAGGGGTTTAATACTATAAATGTGAATCGAATAATGATCAAAGGAGATGACAGACTATGGATCTATGTAAACCGTTTTATGGGATGGACCAGGGGTATTTTGAAGGAAAAGGCTGCGGGCATACCGCACGGGAAATTGCCCATCAGCCGGATATGTGGCGAAAATTGTGTACTGTATTAAAAGAAAACAAGCAGGCGATCAACGATTTTATGACCGCTTTGGGCCCTTTAAAAGATATGCGCATCATATTAACAGGTGCGGGCAGCTCCGGTTTTGTGGGTCATGCTGTATCCGGGTTTGCGGCAAAAAGTGCCGGCATCCATTCCGAAGCAATACACACCACTGATATTGTATCCGCACCGGAAATCTGCCTGTTTCCCGATATACCTACGTTGTTGATTTCCTTTGCTCGTTCCGGAAACAGTCCGGAGTCTGTGGGGGCCGTGGAATATGCGCGTAAGTTGGTAAAAAATTTATACGAGGTGGCTATTGTTTGTGACGGTACCAGCCGTTTAAGTCAAGTCACCAGAGAATCGGATAAAAGCTTGGTTTTAGTCATGCCCGAAGGTACCAATGATAAAGGCTTTGCCATGACCAGCAGCGTGTCTTCCATGACATTGGCCGGGTTTGCTTTGCTTAACTGGTGCAAGATAGACGAGATTACAGCGGATATTGCCATCCTTTCCGATCAAGTGGAAAAAGACGGGCAAGCCCTTTCCCAGGCGGCTGTTACTTGTGCGGGATGGAACTCTGAACGGGCTTGGTATTTGGGCAGTGGTCCGCTTATCGCTTTGATTAAAGAAGGTGCCCTTAAAATGATGGAGCTGTCCAACGGTGCGGTGGTGGCAGGGTATAACGGTGCTGTAGAATTTCGCCACGGCCCTAAAACAGTATTGAATCCGAAAACAGTAACACTGCATTTTGTTTCTAATACTCCTTTTACGGCTAAATACGATATGGATTTACTTAACGAGTTGTACCGGGAGCGTGACGGTAACAAAGTCATTGCTTTGTATAATAAGGCCACAGGTGTGGTGGATGCAGATTTAGCGGTGCCATATTCCGCAGAAGGCTATGGCATAGGCGCGGATATTGCTGTGGGTATCCAGGGCTTGGTATTTATGCAGCTGCTTTCTATGCATACATCTCTGGCTTTGGGGATCGGTACGGATAATCCGTCGCCTAAAGGTTTGGTTAACCGAGTGGTGCAAGGGGTTACCGTGTATCCGGTGTAAATTAATCAAAAAGTCCAACTTAAAGTTCAATTATTGTAGTTTACGTACTAAAGTCTAAATAGAAAAAGGTGATTGATATGTCACTTGTAACCACCAAAGCAATGTTAAGAGATGCCCAGGCGGCAGGGATTGCCATAGGCGCATTTAATATCGAAAATATGGAAATGGCCCGGGCCGTTGTAGACGCCGCGGTAGAGATGAAGCAGCCGGTCATTTTACAGACCACACCTTCTACTTTACGGTATGCCCCGATATCGGTATTTGCCGCTATGGCCGCTGCACTGGCCAAAGAGGCCTCTGTGCCTGTGGCCATGCATTTAGATCATGGCAGCAGCTATGATTTGGCTATGGAAGCCCTTGAAGCCGGTTACAGTTCCGTTATGTTTGACGGTTCCCCGCTCAGTTTTGAAGAAAATGCGGCCAATACCCGCAAAGTGGTGGAAGCCGCGGCAGCCAAAGGGGTTTCTGTAGAAGCGGAACTGGGCAGTGTAGGCGGTAAAGAAGATGACCACGAGGCCGAAAACGACTATACGGATCCGGATAAAGCCGAGAAGTTTATCGCATTAACAGGAGTGGATTCTTTAGCGATTGCCATAGGTACCGCTCATGGCATTTATTCGGGTACGCCGCGCTTGGATATCCCACGGCTGATAGAAATCAAGAAGCGGGTGTCCGTACCTTTGGTGCTTCACGGTGCCTCCGGTTTATCCGCGGAGGCGGTACAAGCTTGTATCCGGGAAGGGATATGCAAAGTCAATTTTGCCACAGAGCTGCGTATTGCGTACAGCGACGGCGTTAAGGAGTATCTAAATAAAAATCCTGATGCCTACGACCCCAAAACCTACGGCAAAGCCGGATACGACAAGGTAAAGGCGATGGTTTTGGAGAAAATAGCAATGATTACGGAGGTGTCACCATAATGGCGTCGGATAAAATGTTTGATGTGATAACAGCTTTTGATATCTGTGTAGATTTTTTAATGGATTTAGGCGATACCATACCGGAATTTGGCCAAAAGGAAAAACTGGTTAGCGGTTACAATCTGGAAATGGGCGGCTCTGCCTGTATATTTGCCTGTCAGTGCGCAAAGCTGGGGTTAAAAACCACCGGCGCGGGTTCTGTCGGTAAAGACAGCATGGGAGACTTTATGCTGGATTGCCTTAAGCAGGGTGGGGTAGACACTTCCTATATCCGGGAAAATGCGGATCGGACGGGCCTGACCCTATGCTTAACCAAAAAGGGTGGAGACAGATCCATTTTAACCTATATGGGTGCCATGGATACGGTAAACAAGCTGTGGATTGATGAGCTGTTGCCTAAAACAAGGCATATCCATATTTGCAGTTACTATTTGCTTAAAGGGCTGCAAACGGAGTATCCGGCCATTTTGCGTAAGGCAAAGGAATTGGGCGTTACCGTAAGCCTGGATACCAACTGGGATCCGGAAGAGGGCTGGGACGGCGGCATAAGGGATATCTTACCGTATGTGGATATCTTTTTGCCGAACGAAAATGAGCTAATGCATATTACCGGTCAGGATAATATCCAGGATGCTTTAAGATACGCCGGTGAAAGAGTGCCGACTATTGCCGTCAAATGCGGTGATAAAGGTGCATACGCTTATTGTAAGGGAACCATTTACCAAGGGGAAGCGCTAAAAGTAGATGTAGTGGATACGGTAGGTGCCGGAGACAGTTTTAACGGCGGATTTATTTATGGTTTCCTTTCCGGACTGTCTGTAGAAGAATGTTTGAAAGCCGGAACCGTTTGCGGCAGTTTAAGTATTTGTTATCCCGGCGGGACTCAAGGACAGCCAAAATTAAGTGAATTGCAAAAACACTTTTCATAATTAAAAGGAGGACAACACATGGCAAAGAAATTTACATTTATCGGTGCGGGATCATTAGGTTTTACGGTAGGTCTGGCCAAAGACATTTTAAGCTTTGATGCGTTTAAAGATGCGGAAATCCATTTGATGGATATTCACGAAGGACGCCTTGGCTATGCGGCTAAAGCCATAGAAAAGGTAATTAAAGCGGGCAAGTATTCCGCTACGGTACATGCCACAACGGATCGCAAAAAGGCTTTGGAAGGAGCCGACGGCGTACTCATCACTATCTTGCAAGGCGGCGTGGATGTGTGGCGCCATGATATTGAAATCCCCAAAAAGTACGGGATCGATATCAATGTCGGTGATACCCGCGGCCCCGCCGGTGTTTTCCGCTTTTTGCGTACGGCCCCGGTTATGCTGGATATTATCCGGGATGTAGAAGCGCTGTGTCCGGATGCGGTGGTTTTAAACTATACAAATCCGATGGCAATGCTGTGCAGCTACCTTCAACGGGTGAGTAAAGCCAATGTAACGGGTCTGTGCCACAGTGTACAAGGTACCGCAGAAATGCTGGCCGGATGGATTGGCGCAAAACCCGAGGAAGTAACTTACACATGTTCCGGTATTAATCATCAGGCTTTTTATTTGGACTTTAAATGGAATGGCAAAGACGCGTATCCTTTAATTAGAGATAAAGTGATGAACGATCCGGCCATCGCCAACGCAGAGCCTGTCCGTAACGAAATGTTCCTGCAATTGGGTTACTATCCTACGGAATCTTCGGGCCATAACTCAGAGTATCTTCCGTGGTTTAGAAAGCGTCAGGATTTGATCGAAAAATATTGCCTCCACGGTACCAATTGGAATCCCGGGGAATATGCTTATATTTTGAAGCAGTATCTGGAAGCGGAAGCCACTTGGGAGTCACGTTTTCAAGAGCTTTTGGCGGAAGAGGACGTGGATCTGGAAAGAGGCGGAGAGTATGCCTCCAATATCTTTAATGCCATGTTTGGAGACGGTACGCCGTTTATGTTTAACGGTAACCAGTTAAATAACGGATTGATCAGCAATTTACCGCAGTTGGCTTGTGTAGAGACACCGGTTATGGCGTCCAAAGCGGGACTGCAGCATTTCCATGCGGGGCCTTTGCCGGATAATTTGGCTATTTTAGTCAGCTTGTCCGCTCAGATTGAAGAAATGGCGGTTAATGCGGCGATCGAAGGGGATCCATGGAAGGTTTTTCAGGCGAACTTGTTTGATCCGTTGACAGCCAGTGTATGTTCTATGGCAGAGATTAAGGAAATGACCCAGGAGATGTTTAATAAAAATGCGGATTGGCTGGGGTATTTTAAATCCCTTAAAATTTAGTGTTGAGTAATGTTTGAGTATTTGCAGTGTTTGTTTAACAGTTAGCCATTTAAGTATTGATAACAAGTCCCCAAAAGCTGCTTTTAAGTGAGCCTTGGGGACTTGTTTTTTGATGCGAAATCTTGCGGCTTATACACAAATATGATATTTTTTAGAAAGCAAATGAACGAGGTATACAAACATGATATACAAAATCCAAAAATTTTCCGTACACGATGGGCCGGGGATCCGTACCACAGTGTTTTTTAAAGGCTGTCCACTGCGGTGCCTGTGGTGTCATAATCCGGAGAGTCAATCCTTTGAGCCGGGACATATAGGCAAAAAGTGGCCGCTGCCTCGATTGATTGCGGAGCTGGAAAAGGATAGGATTTTTTATGAAGAGTCCGGCGGCGGTGTGACTCTATCCGGTGGCGAGCCCTTGGCTCAGGATATGGATTATGTTAAACTTCTTGTTCAAACCCTGGCAGAGCGTGGTATTTCCGTAGTGATCGATACCTGCGGGGATGTACCTTATGAAAGTTTTAGGAAAATCTTACCCTACACGGATATGTTTCTCTATGATTTGAAATTTTTAGATACGCATTTACATGAGACTTTTACGGGGGCTTCCAACCAACGGATACTTTCAAATTTAGTCCGTCTTGGGCAAGAAAAAATTAAAATTTGCCTGAGGCTGCCTTTGTTGGCGGGGATCAATGATTCTTTAGAAACAATGGAAGCGGTCAATGCGTGGATTGATCAGAATAATATCAGGCCCTTTTTTATCAATCTGCTGCCTTATCATTTATACGGAAGAAGTAAATACGCAGATTTAGGGTTGGAGGCACCTATGGAGTTTCAAACTCCGGATCAAAACCGGCTGGATATGCTAAAAGATTTTTGGGAACAGCAAGGGCATCCCGTTGGTATTGGCGGGCATATTACAAATTAAAGATCGAGGGGATTTAAATGCCAAATAAAAAACGAGGTTCTACAGAGCGTATACGCCGTTTGCGAGACATCAGCGAAAACTCCACACCGTCTATCTCCATAGAACGAGCCGTGCTTTTGACAGAAGCATACAAACTATACGAAGGCAAGCACTCACCGCCGGTTTTACGGGGTCTTGCCTTTAAATACATCATGGAGCGGCGCAGCTTATATCTGGAAAAAGGCGGGTTGATTGTTGGGGAAAAAGGCCACAAACCCTGGGCGGCACCCACTTTCCCGGAGCTTTGCTGCCATTCTTTAGAGGATTTTCAAAACATGAATGATCGGGAAAAGGTATTTTTTAAAGTATCCCCCGAAGACATACAAATCCAGCAGGACACCATCATTCCCTACTGGAAAGACCGGGCCATGATGACCAAAATGAATGAAGCCTTGCCAAAGGAATGGCACGGGCTTTTTCAAGCAGGCATGTATACAGAATTTTTGATGCAGCGAGGCCCCGGTCATACGGTGGCGGACGGCAAGATATATCAAAAGGGCTACAGCGATTTTATCACGGACATAGATAATGAAATATCCGCACTGGATTTTTTAAACGATCCACTGGCCTTAAACAAGCGGGAAGAGCTTTTGGGCATGAAACTGGTTTGCGAAGGCATGATCATTTTTGGCAAGCGTTACGCCACATTGGCCAGGGAACTTGCCACCCAAGAATCCGATCCCATATGGAAAGCGGAATTGGAACAATTGGCGCAAGTTTGCGATGTGGTTCCGGCGCATGCCCCTAAAACCTTTAGGCAAGCACTGCAAATGTATTGGTTTACCCACATCGGCGTAACGATAGAAATGAACAATTGGGATGCCTACTCTCCCGGAAAGTTGGATCAGCATCTTGAGCCTTTTTACAATAGGGAAATTGAAGAGGGTTCCCTTAGCCGGGAGTTTGCCGGAGAATTGCTGGAAAATCTATGGATCCAATTTAACAATCAACCGGCACCGCCTAAAGTGGGTATTACATTAAAAGAGAGTGCGACCTACACGGATTTTTGCAATATCAATACGGGCGCCCTAAGACCGGACGGCTCCACCGGTGTCAGCGATATAAGCTATCTGATTTTAGAAGTCATGGACGAAATGCGGCTGCTGCAGCCCAGCTCCAATGTGCAAATTTCCAAAAAATCTCCGGAGCATTTCCTGAAAAAGGCCGTTGAGATTTCTAAAAAAGGCTGGGGGCAGCCGGCATTTTACAATTCCGAAGCCATTATTCAGGAACTGTTAAACATGGGTAAATCTCTGGACGACGCCAGGGACAGCGGTATTGCCAGTGGCTGCGTGGAGACGGGTACAGCCGGTAAAGAGGCTTTTGTGCTTACCGGCTATCTGAATATTCCTAAAATTTTGGAGCTGGTATTGTTCCAAGGATATGATCACTATACCGGCAAACAAGTGGGGCTTGATTTAGGGGACCCCGATCAGTTTCATTCGTATGAACAATTATATGAGGCTTTTTATGTACAGCTTAAATACGTGGCAGATATAAAAATAGCGGGCAACAATCTTATTGAACGGATGTATATGGACGCGATGCCGGTGCCTCTGCTGTCGGTAATCACCGATGATTGCATAAAAAGCGGCAGGGATTACAATGCGGGAGGGGCTCGGTACAACACAAGCTATATACAATGTGTGGGTATTTCAACAGTGACCGATTCTTTAGCTGCAATCAAAAAATATGTGTATGAAGATGAAGCGTTTACCATGGGGCAGATTGTGAGTGCTTGTAAAAATAATTTTGATCATGTTGAAAATATTTGGAAGCAAGTGGATGCTGCGCCTAAGTATGGCAATGATGATGATTATGCTGATGATATCCTAAAGGATGTAGCGGACTCCCTGCAAAGTGCCATTGCCGGACGCATTACTCCAAAAGGGTCAACCACCGTTGTGGAGTTTTTACCTACCACATGTCATGTGTATTTTGGTCAGGTGATGTTAGCCTCTCCCAACGGGCGGAGGGCCGGTATCCCCTTAGCCGACGGTATTTCTCCGGAAAAAGGCGCCGACCGCAACGGGCCTACGGCGGTGTTAAAATCGGCGGCTAAACTGGATCAGTTAAAGACCGGAGGGGCGCTGCTTAACCAAAAATTTGCCCCTTCCACAGTAGAAGGCAGCGACGGCACAAAAAACATGGCAGCCCTTATCCGCGCCTATTTTACAATGGATGGACATCATCTCCAGTTTAATGTAATCGATCGGCAGACACTGATCGAAGCGCAAGAGCGCTCGGAGGAATACAAGGATCTGATCGTCCGGGTAGCCGGGTACAGCGATTATTTTTCTAATCTGGATAAGGCGTTGCAGGATGAGATTATTAATCGGACAGAGCAAAGCTTGAACTAAAGAGAACAAAAGAAATTTGCGGATCAGTGTGTTGCAGAAAGTTACTCGTAAGCTTATTGTGTAAACTTGCCAAAATCCGTCCTTAGTGTATAATTATTTGTGTCGTATCATTACATTTTTTCATTAGATTTTTTCACAGGAAAGGAGCGGGCCATTGCTCACTAAAATAAAAAACGAACTGGGCACTATCTCAATAGACCAAGAGGTTATCGCCAAAGCAGCCGGACTCGCCGCAACAGATTGCTACGGCATCGTCGGTATGGCGGCCAAAAGCATGAAGGACGGACTGGTTCATCTTCTTAAAAAAGAAAGTCTGACCAAAGGCGTCCGCTTACAAACGGATGACGAATACTTGACCATTAATCTGTATATCATTGTAGAATACGGTACAAATCTGAACGCCATAGCCGAAACACTAAAAAGCAATGTCAAGTATCGTGTAGAAGAACAAGTAGGCCTGCCTGTAGGCCAAGTCAACGTCTTCATCGAAGGCGTTCGTATAGGACAATAGGGGGCGAGTGTGGTTTGGGATTAATCAGTATAGATGGATATATCCTTAGGAAAATGATGATTTGCGGCGCCAATAATCTGACACGTCATAGTCAGGAATTGGACGCCCTTAATGTATTCCCTGTGCCCGACGGTGATACGGGGATTAATATGTCTAATACGGTTCAGGCGGCAGCCAGAGAAGCCGAAAAACTGAACACACCTAATATTTATGAAATTGCCAAAGCGGTTTCCGGCGGCGCGTTGCGAGGTGCCAGAGGCAACTCCGGGGTTATATTGTCCCAACTGTTTCGCGGTTTCGCCAAGGGTTTAGAAGGCAAATCCGTAGCCAATGCCGACGAGCTGGCAGAGGCTTTGGAAGAGTCTGCCAAAATGGCTTACCGGGCGGTTATGAAGCCCAAAGAAGGGACAATCCTTACAATTGCCCGTGCTTTGGGAGACTATGCAAAAGAAGCCAAGGAAGCCGACATAGAGCTGGGGCTGCGTGAGGTCATCAAAGGTGCCGCTGAAGTACTGGAACAGACCCCATCCATGCTGCCCGAACTGAAGCAGGCCGGGGTAGTGGATTCCGGCGGCAAAGGGCTCATCTATTTTATGGAAGGTGCCCTTGAAGGCTTGCTGACTACGGCAGATCCCGTTGTGGAAACCGCCAGCGGTCAAGGGGCGGCAGCGGCTTCCGGTGTGGCAGCGGCGGCTTTTTCTACTGAAGACATCAAGTTTGCCTATTGTACCGAGTTCCTGATTGATATGGCGGAACCTATCGAGGCATCTAAAGAAGAAAGCTTGACCCAATTTTTAATGTCTTTGGGTGATTCCGTAGTGGTGGTCAGTGAAGATACGGTGGTTAAAGTACATGTCCACACCAACAATCCCGGCAAAGCATTGGAGCGGGGCCTTACCCTTGGTTCCTTAACCAACATCGATATTAACAATATGCGTTTTCAGCATAATAATATGTTGGAGTTTTCCACATCCACAGCGTCAGCGGAACCGGTTGTTCCCTTAGGACCGGAAAAAGATGTTGGATTTGTAGCCGTAGCCGCCGGTGCCGGGCTTGCCGCTTTATTTGCGGACTTGGGCGCCGACCAAATCATCGAAGGCGGTCAGACAATGAACCCCAGCGCCGAAGATATCGTTAAAGCCGTTTCACGGGTAAACGCCAAACAAGTAGTGGTTTTGCCCAATAATAAAAATATCATTTTAGCCGCGGAGCAGGCTGCCAATTTGATAGAAGATAAAGAAATTTTTGTGATCCCAACCAAAACCATTCCTCAAGGAGTGGCCTGTTTGCTGGATTATTTGGATAATGTTGATTTAGATGATTACTTGTCCGATATGGACGAGCGTATCCAAGATGTGCATACGGGCCAGGTCACTTATGCGGTACGGGATACCACGGTCAAAGGCCTTCCGATCAGCAAAGGGGATATCCTTTGCATCTATAACGGTGAGATTGTATGTACCGGAAAGGATATACAGGAAGCGGCCAAAGAGCTGGTTGATTATATGCTTGAAACCGTAGAAGGCGAGTTTGCAAGTATTTATTTCGGTGAAGATACCACAGAGGATATGGCTCAAGAGCTGGCCGATCATATCGCAAGCCGTAGCTCGGATATAGAAGCAGAGACTTACAACGGCCAGCAGCCTTTGTATTATTATTTGATTTCGGTGGAATAGTGGACATTTCAAAGTTATCGGGAGTCGGCCCCGGCCGTGCAAAAATACTGCGGGGCATGGGGATTGCCACGGTTTTGGACTTGGTCAACTATTTTCCCAGAGATTATGATGATCGCAGTGAGATAAAAACAATTTCTATGCTTACCCCGGGTACGACACATACGATCCGGGGTATTATTGCAACAGAAGGAGAAAATATCACCTTTAGGCCGGGAGGGCCGGTGATGACCAAGCTGCTGCTTGAGGATGAAACCGGGTTACTTGAGCTTATTTGGTTTGGCCAGCCCTACTTAAAGCGAAATTTTAAGAAGCATGAGACCTATCTTTTTACGGGGCGGGTAGTGGAATCTTACGGGCGTTTACAGATGGAATCGCCGGATTACGAGAAGATCCCCGATGGGAGCGGAGCAGAGTCCGAGACATTATCTGCCGGGCGCATTGTGCCTATTTATACATTGCCAAAGGGTATATCCCAAAAGATGTTTCGCAAATGGATGAAGGCGGCCCTGGATACTTTGGAAGTGACAGCGGAAGAGGATCCCTTGCCGGAATCGGCACCCAAGGATTTATGTACGCGGCAAGAAGCGATTCAAAATATCCACTTCCCTGCCAGTGATGAGTATTTTCACGCTGCCAGGCGGCGGCTGGTATTTGAAGAGCTTTTTTTTATGCAATTGGCATTGCTGCAGATCAAAGAGGCACCCCAGCCCGGCATAAGGATTGAGGATACGGATCTGTCTCCTTTTTTGGAGAAACTGCCGTTTACTTTGACAGAAGCCCAACAATCGGTGCTTACTGACATTGCGGAAGACCTGCAAAAAGGACAGCGGATGAACCGCCTGATCCAAGGAGATGTAGGGTCGGGTAAGACGGTGGTTGCGGCGGCGGCGGCCTATTTGGTGATGGCTGCCGGGTATCAGGCGGCGATTATGGCGCCTACGGAAGTATTGGCTAGGCAGCATTTTAAGCATTTTTCCAATTATTTTAAGGACTTTGAATTGGAAAATGGGCCGGTTAATGAATCAGATAGTTTTATACCACTGACAACGGTGTTGCTGACCGGTTCATTAACCGCCAAAGAAAAAAACGCCGCCCATACTGCTATACGTGAAGGACAAGCCAAGATGGTGGTAGGTACCCACGCGTTGATCCAGGAAAGTGTGGAGTTTAATAACCTGGCCCTGGTTATTACAGATGAGCAGCATCGCTTTGGGGTGAATCAGCGGGCAGCACTTTTAGAAAAAGGACATTTGACCCAGGTGCATACAGCACAAAATGGTCCGATTCAATTGCCCAGAGCCTTCTTGCCCCACACCATGGTGATGACGGCGACACCGATCCCCAGAACTTTAGGTCTGATTTTATACGGAGATATGGATATCTCAACCATCAACGTCCTGCCGCCGGGGCGTCAGGAGATTAAAACCTATTGTGTTAACGACGGCTACCGGGCCAGGCTTCACACTTTCATGGCCAAGCAGGTACAGGAAGGGCGGCAGGTCTACGTGATTTGCCCGGCCATTGACGAGTCTGAGATGGATATGAAAGCCGTCACCACATACACAGCCCAGCTGCAAAAGGCCCTGCCGGACATATCCATCGCTTGCCTTCATGGAAAGCTTAAAGATAAGGAAAGTGTAATGACGGCTTTTGGCCGTAACGAGTACCCGATAATAGTCTCCACCACGGTTATAGAGGTGGGCGTAGATGTTCCCAACGCCACGTTGATTGTGATAGAAAATGCCGAGCGTTTTGGCCTTTCTCAGCTGCATCAATTGCGAGGCCGGGTTGGACGGGGCCGACATCAATCCTATTGCGTTCTGGTGACGGACAGCAGGGCAGAACATACATTGGAGCGTATGAAGGCCATGGAAACAACCACCGATGGTTTTGCTTTATCAGAATTGGATTTGAAACTCAGAGGCCCGGGGGACTTTTTTGGTGTACAGCAGCATGGCCTTCCGGCTTTTACCATAGCCAACTTGTATCGGGACATGAATATTTTAAAAGAAGCGCAAAAAGCGGCTGTGACGGCCACCCAAGGGCAATGGGAAGTGGTTATTGGAGATGTAGTGATGTAAATAGCGAAAATTATGTATAGTGAATTCGAATTAATTCACTGTAAAAGGGGTAGGGGAGCTTGATATGCAAATGAATAGTATCCTGCAATTACTCTGGATTTTTCCGATCTATTCGATTTTTGGCTGGTTGTTAGAGGTCATATATTGCTCTATTACAACGGGAAAATTTGTAAACCGCGGATTTTTAAACGGCTTTGTATGTCCCATTTACGGTCTTGGTGCGTGCATGATGATTTTAGCATTAACGCCGGAGCAGCATAATCTGCCCCTGCTCTTTTTGGGCGCGCTGATGTTTGGCAGTTTGCTCGAGCTGGTTGGCGGATTTTTACTGTTGCATATATTTCATATCAGATGGTGGGATTACTCCGGCAGATCTTTTAATATCGGGGGATATGTCTGCCTTAAATTTAGTATTGCATGGGGTGTCATCGGTATCGTACTGCTGCATGTGGTTAATCCGCCGATTGCTTATTTAATAGGACATATTCCGTCTGTAGTGTTGGTGGCTTTCCTGATTACATTTTACATATACTTCGTTGTGGATATGATTGTGACTGTGTTAGCTGTCAAACAATTAAGCCGTGACTTGGAAGAGATCACTCGTCTGGCGGCGCGTATCCGCAAGGGCAGTGATTTTATCGCAGAGGAAGTTGGCACATCCGCGATTCAAGCGGCTCAGCGGATCGAAGGGTCCGAATTTGCCGAGCGGTCGAAGGTGATAAAACAGCGGGTACATACAGCAAGGGAAGATACCCGAGCAAAAATCCAAGTGAAGCTGGAGGATTTCGAGCGGCTAAATGCCCTGTTAAACGACAGGGGAAGGATTCGGTCACGTCTTATTGAGGCATTTCCCAATATGAAGTCCATGAGAGATGGAGGGGCATTTCAGGAGATGAAGCTGAGTATTAGGAATCGTGGGCAGAGGAAGTGAGATGGGAGATTATCGTTGAGAGGGATTTAAAATATACTGCCAATTACGTCTGGCGTATAAAATTCGCTCAATATTAACTTCCTTTACTCCTGATGATGAATCATGGACAGAATAGAAAACCAGATAGTTTTTGACAGGCATTATTCGATACCCTAAATTCGCTAAAAAAGCATCCTCAACAATTGGATATCTTTTTGGCATTGAAGAAAGACTTGACATTGCTTCATAAAATGCATCAAGCATATTTTCTGCTGTTTCTGGGACTAAAAGTTGGGTGGATATATAGCGTGAAATTTCGTCTATGTCTTGTTCGGCTGGCTCAGAGAGATACACTTTATATTCATCCATCAGCCCTCTCCTTGGCTCGTTTACGAAAATCCTGCATAGCTTCATCCAAAGGACGTTTGCGGCCTTCCTCGATTGCGGTGCGCCCTTCGGCAAGCAAGCGGTATAATTCCAGCTGACTATTGATCATTTCATAAAATTCAATACTCATAACGGCTAAATCACCTTGACCGTTTTTGGTGATAAAAACAGGTTCTCTGTTTTTATGGCAAAATGTAGAAATGTCATTGTAGTTATTTCTAAGATCCGTGCTAGATTTAATTGCCGGCATATTATCAACTCCTTATAGCTAAATAATACAATAATTTCTGTAGGGTGTAAATGGTGTGTTTGTATCGGGAAACTATTTGCTAATGGCTGTTATAAACAATCGGAAGGTGCACGGCATGAAAACTGGTATAGTCCTAAAACAAATAAAATATTTCAAATAGGCAGGCACGATACACAAGATGCTAAAAAAGGAACTTTGAACAAAATATTAAAAGATGCAGGTGTAAAATAGATTGAAGGTGATTTTATGGCAAAGTATACTTACCCGGCTGTTTTTGAAAAAGAGCAAGAGGGTGGTTTTTCGATATATTTTCCCGATATAGAAGGTTGTTATACGCAATCCGAAGACATTGCTGAGGGCATTGAAAACGCTGGCGATGCACTATGTCTGATGTTGTATGAGCTAGAAAAACAAGGTGTGCCAATTCCGAAGGCAACAGCAATAAATGATATTCCCCCTTGTGGTGACAATATCGTTACGCTGATTGCTTGTGACACACGTTTCTATAAAAATTATTTTGAGGGGAAGTCTGTAAAAATTAATACGACTATACCGCATCGCGGAGGAGGAATTTTTTTATGAACATAATCTACCGGCAACTGGCTCCCCACGAATGTGAACGCATTAAGGAAATAGACCCATCAACATTTGTAAAAAGAGCTTGGCGCAAAGTGAATGGCGTAAAGCAGTGGATTGATCTGAACTGGCAGGATAATGATTTCCCGGAAGGCTATCAAAATCATTTGGCGGCGTTAAAAGAGACTTTCAAAGACGGCGGCTTTGCACTTGGCGCGTTTGACGGCGAAAGGCTGATCGGGTTTTGCAGTGTTAATCGCGAAATCTTTGGCAGTCATTATAAATATGTTTTGCTGGACCAGATATTCATTTCTGCAGAATATAAGAGAAAGGGGATAGGTAAAAGGCTATTTTTGATGTCTACGGAGCAGGCAAAGCTGTGGGGTGCTGATAAATTTTATATCTGTGCCGGCTCGTCAGAAGATACGCTTGCTTTTTACAATTCATTGGGATGTGTGGAAGCCGTGGAAATAAACCAAGGGCTTTACGAAGCGGATGAAAATGATGTTCAGTTGGAATATGATCTTGCTTCCATAAAGCCTGAAAATGCCTTGACTGATTTAGAAGAGATGGCAGATTTCTTCAATACCCGTGCGGATACGTATGACAATCATATGCTGGTTGATGTGGGCCTTGACAACTTTTATGAAGTCATCGCTACCTGTATAGATAAACCCACAGTGCAGTTGGAGCGGTTACTGGATTTAGGCTGCGGTACAGGATTGGAGCTAGAACGGCTTTTTGAAAAGTATCCCAATATGCAAGTAACAGGCATCGATATGTCTGCCGAAATGCTTAAAAAGCTAAAAGAAAAATTCCCGGATAAGAAGCTGCAGCTAATATGCGGTTCTTATTTCGATGTAGATTTTAATGGACCATATGACTGCGTATTGTCCACATATTCTTTCCATCATTTTAGCGAGGAAAGCAAGCTGGTATTGTATAAGAAAATCTACGATTCTCTAAGGCAAGGCGGCTCATTTGTTTTCGGCGACTACACGGTCACGACAGATGAACAGCAGCAAATGCTTTTAAAAGAAAATGCAACAAAACGCAAGAAGCAAGGTATCCCCGACGGAGACTTCTATCATTTTGACACGCCCTTTACGGCAGAAACCGAAATGAAACTGATGAAATCAGCTGGATTTGTATCAATCCAGCTGATTTGGCAACAAGAAAATGCAAGTATTATTATCGCTCAATAGGTATCTTGAACAAGCTTGCCGGTATTTTAGCCCTATTGAATAAACCCACTACGGCATTGGAGCGGTATTCGTACTGTACAGATACAGGTTTTGACGATAAGTTTTTGCATGGCAGATATACAGCGTTGTCACGGATTTCCGCTGCCGCTTCTTGGATACTGCCATCGTCTAAAATCAGCTCAAAACGCCCCAACTCTCCTACTTGGTGCAGCCGTTCATTATGGGTAAAAGTTATACATACAGAATCGACAAGCATGTGGGCTTTTACGGCTATCGGACCGGTAAACTCCCTTGGAATATCATAATTGAGAGCCATAGCAGCGTATGCAAGCCGCTCCCCAACCTTTTTTTTGCGTATGGGATGTATATTGGTGCCGCTGCTGACGGTATCACTAATCGTAACCATGCCATAGGATGGGTTGTTGACAAAAAACAAACGCTGCTGTTCACAAACGTCCGCCCAACAAATAGCGGAAGGGTCATCCCACGGGGCGATCTGCACGTAATTGAAACAATAACCTTCATAGGGGCCGGACACTTGCTGCTGCTTGATTAAATTGTTAACCAAGCTTTCCATGGCTGACGCGTAAATATGTCCGCGTTCGGAGATACCTTCGTGTTCGCCTTGATACCAGAGCATACCCCGTACAGGAAAACGTGCTATTTTATCCAGCATAGGCTGATACAATCCTGCAGGTCTTTGAAAATTATAAGGGCCGGGGACATTATAATACACCGTCGGCAGTTCGTACTGTGTTCCCGATACATTTACATCGGTATTTGAATGGGATTTGTAATCATCCAAATATTTATAAAAAGCATCGCTGGCTTGCCGGTGATCTATGCCTTTCATTAGCTTATCGTGCGCTTCCCATATCGGTTGAGATGATGGGTTTTGCCGAAGGGCTTCTTCAGGCATCCAAGAATAAATGCTGGAACCTCCCGCATTGCAATTAATGATACCGATAGGGACTTGCAGCATTTCATACAATGTATGCGCGAAGTGGTATCCCACAGCCGAAAAATATGGCGCGCTTTCTGTGCCGCAGCCAACCCAGCCGTAGTCCGCGCTATGGGCCCATTGATAGCCATCGGCATAGGCTTTCGGGGAGGCAAAGGTATTGCGGCCCACGGTATAAAAACGCAAGCAGTCATTGGTTTTTATAGCTCCATGACGGTACTCTCCGGTGTCTGCCAAAGGCCATGACATATTGGATTGGCCTCCGGCCACCCAAACCTCACCGATGTATATGTCTTTATACGTTTCGGTGAGGTTTTTTGCCGTGATGGTTAAAGTTAACCCCTGCCCGGCGGGGCGGGGGGGTAACTTTAATGAAAAAGCGCCATGCTTAACAGCGCGGGTTATTGTATCGGTACCGATGGATGCCGTAATTTCACCTTCAAAAAAGGATTCGCCTTCAATATAAATTGGCCTCTCCCGTTGAAAAATCATACCGTCGGTGTAAATGGCACCGAGTTGAAAATATTTCAAGCTATTGTATCCCATTATCGTATCAATGCGTTGAGCTCTTCTATAACAGGGTTAACAAGGGGTGCCTGGGCGGCAATCCATTCTCGCCAATTGGTCTCCAGATCTCCATCCTGCATAATCAACTCTGTAAATACATCGTTAAAGTTGAAGCCGACCATGCGCATCGAGTTTGAATCGTGGAATTGTACGTTCCAGTCAGTACGCGGCACGGTGACTTCGTTGGATAATCTGGCTTTTGTAGCGTACATTTCGGCTGTAATGGCGCGAAGCTCCGGTAAAAGTGCCGGATTGATCATATGAAAGTCGTCACTCAGGATAATCATATTACCGTAAAGGGGATGTATGGAAGGATATTTATCGGTTATGATGACATCTTCGGGTATCAGCATGTTAAAGCCGCCCTGGCCGTCACGTTCCCAATCAACACCTTCAAAGCCCATGCGGATAGTAAGCTGGCTCTCTTCGGTGGCAACATAATCAACCAAATACATAATGCGTTCAAAATCAGCTTCGGGCAAGTCCGGCGAAAAGATGAGGGTTGTCCAGAAATTGATTACTTCTCTCTCGTGGAACATACCGTCTTCACCTAAAACAACGGCAGCATGAAAAACCTCGTGTGGGTCTAAGCCAATTGACCGCAGATCTGCCCATACATCTTGCTGAATGGACGCCATACCCGAATTGAGCATCATCCCGGCTACACCAAGGGTACGAAAATGCTGAATATCTTCGTCACCTCTCCACAAAAAGAAATCCGGATGGGTCAAACCTTCCCTGACAGCCGTTTGGTAAAGTCTCAAACCTTCGAGTACTGCCGGATTGGCGGGCCCCCATTGGTAGGTTCCGTCTTCGCCTAAATAAAAGGTGTTAAAATGTGCAAACTGCCTGCCGACAATATCTCTTGCAGCCGAGTATCTATGAAAAGACATAGGTACAAGGGCAGAACCCAACCCGTCGGGATCATGCTCTTGAAATGCCCGGGCTATATCGATCAGCTCGCTGACCGTGTAAGTAAACTTGATTTCTGCGCCAACAGCCTCCAGCCAATCCCTACGCAATGTAACCATTTGATGTCCTACCAGAGGATCCACGGGTTTATTTGCGGCAAAAATCGGTTTAGGCAGAAAATAGGTTCCGCCCATCATTTCTTCAATAGCGGGGCCCAGTGTCGATGATTCTACCGCTGCTGCCGTGTGGGGCCATCTTTGTTTCCAATTATCGGGCATTCTGCGTACTAAGCCGTCTCTGGCAAATGTTACGGCTTCGCCGTGTTGGTAATCCCATGTGGCCATATCCGGCATATCACCGGCGCTGATCCATATGCGCAGCATCTCTGCCCAGTTGTCCCAGGTCAATGAAACCATGTCCCAAGTGATATTAAATGGGTCACGAAAATGATGGGACATAATACAGTCGTTATAATCTACGCCGCCCCTGACTTGTACAGACGCAAAAGAAACGGTGAGAGGTTCGGCCCATCTGGGGTCAATGTCTAAGTGATCTGCATCATCCGTTTCTGTTGTGGCGGGTGGAGCGGGGTCGGCAGCAGCTTCTGCGGCTCCGGTTTCTGCGGCAGTCTCTACTTCCGCTGCCGGTGGAGGTGCCTGAGTACAGGCACTAAACGCGATAATCGCGATTAAAATTATTGCTAAATATCTAAAGTTCATTTTTTTCCTCGCTTTCTTATGACAAGGTTAAGGTAACACAGGGGTTGGGCGTCCTTTTTGATTTAGCAGCCTTATACCGTTCCGATAAAAAATATTGCGGCGGTCATCATCGGTGATATCTGCCGATAATATAGCCCCTACCGCGTGTTGGGGATCAAACCATGGCAGGTCGGTACCAAAAAACACTCGGTCACTTCCTACATGTTCACAAAATAGCTCGATTGCGCCACAGTCATCCATTACTGCCGTTAAATCAGGATTAAGATTTGGGTACTGTGCGCAGAGCTTGGCGCCGTTTAACCAATCTCCATGGAAACAATGGGCGCAAAAGAAATGTATATTCGGATATTTCTCCGCAACCTTGGCCACCACTTCCACACCGTCGTATTCGCTAAAACCCCAGGTATGCATTAACGCACAAAGCTTATGCTCGTTCATATATTCCAAAAACGGTGTGTATACCGGATCGGTAATTGCCGTGGTGTGATAATCGCAGTGGAGCTTAAAACCTATATAATGCTCTTTATAGCGCTCTACACGTTCCAAGGCTTCTTTTGGCGAAGTCTTGTGTGGGATGACACCATGGTACAGCAAAAAATAATCGGGAAATTTCATTGCGGCATTTAAATTTTCCTGTTCGGCTTCGGGATATCTTAATGCACGATGATGGCAAAATGCCAGTTTTTTTGTGCCGGCTCGCTTCATTGACTCAACCATGGCATCCGGTGAGGCATGGGGAAAGTATATATTGTATTCCAGCCCCATATGGCCATGAAAATCATAGATAGGGCAATCGTCGTCCAGTCTTCCTTTTTCCCAAAAAGCCGCCGCCAGCGCGGATTTATTATTGATCATATGCGCACCTATTCCCTTTCCATATGGGGTCATCGATAAACAAGCGCCGGAAATTACCGCCTGCGATTAGCTTTTTGTCTTCCTCGCAGATTTCCGCGTGTTTAATAACCATCATATGCGCCCCAAGATAACTTTCGGGGTATCCGCTGCCAAACAGTATGCGCCGCCCGCCATAGCGCTCTACCAAAGGAGGGATGCCGTAGTCTGTCAAAAGGTAAGTCATATCTAAATACAAATTGGGAAAGCGCTCTAAAAACGGACGCAACAAACGGTCATTGGGCCAGCAGTAGTTGTAGGTAAGTACCGCTGTTAGCATTGGAAATTGTTCCATAATTTCGGCGGCTTTTTCCAAAGGCATTCCCCATGCGGAGTTTAGCATGACAGGGATGCGGTGGGCTTGCAGTACCGTCAGATAGTCCGTGATTGCAAAAGGCACCATAAAACGATGATGACTTGGACGAAACATAACCGCCGCTAAACGGTTTTCTTTCATAAAAGCGGGCAATTGTGCAGGTGAAGGCGTTTCTTCCGTCATAGAGGGCAGTAATTGCAGTATGCCATATAACCGGGTTTCTTCCCGTAAATCCGCTATTAAGTCTCTGTTGGCACGGGTGGTTTCATAGTCGGCTCTAAATATTAATCCGCCGGATATACCCGCCCGATCCAATCCGGCTTTGATATCATCCAAATTGTCGTATGCCACCAGCTGATTTTCAAAGCGGTCAGGACCATAAAACAGGTTGCAGTCAAAAAAATCCATTTTTCACCTTCCTTATTTTGTATTAGGTGCAAACTGCCTGTAGGATTAATCAGGATTTACTTAGGCAGCTTTACTTCCACCGGCATCCCGGTTTGGGCTGATTCCAAAATAGCAAGTACGGTGTAGGCGGTATTTGCCGCATCTTCTAAAGTGACACGAAATTCCTTGCCATCTACCATCCGGTCGATAAAATCCCGGATACTTTCGTAGCTCAGGCCGTTACATTTATCGAAGACTTTATTGCCTACAAACACATCCGGATTACTGTACCGTTCATCTGTAGAAAGTGTCATATAACTATGGTTGGTAAAGTCCATACGCACCAATCCATTGGTACAAAGGACACTGGCCCACATATCGTTTACAGAGGGGCCGCCGTTGGGAGAACACCAGCCGTTTTCCATATGGGCAACACAGCCGTTTTCAAATTCCAATGTGGTTAAGTAGATATCATCTGTATCAACACCCAGCTTATCCAGGATACCTTTGCGCTTTACCGCAAAAACTCGTTTGACTTCGCTGCCCATGAGCCATCGCAGTGTATCTGTGCTGTGACTGCCCAAAAACCACATGATGGAGGACTGAGCCGACCAAGAGAGCATGTGGGTGGCCACCCATTTGATATCACTATGACGTATATATGCGGTATAAGGGGTGCCAACTTCGCCGCTGTCAATCAGCTGCTTGGTTTTGTTGAAGTTGGGAGCCCAGCGGCAATGATGATCTACCATGCATCGTACGCCGTTTTTGTTTACGGCATTAACGATTCTTTGGATATCTTCCGCTGTGGTTGCAATGGGTTTTTCGATAAGCATGTGCTTTTTGGCTTCCGCACAGGCCACGGCAATGTCTCCGTGGGCAAAATCCGGTGTTACAATAGCAACGGCGTCGCAATCGCTTTCCTGCAGCATCTGCTTGTAGTCGTCATAATACGGAACACCCAACGGGTCTGCCGCCGCTTTTGCCCGTGTGATATCCCTGTCGCATATGGCCACCACTTGTGCCATAGGATGCTCGTTGTAGATAGAAATATGGGTTTCGCCCCATACACCTACACCAATAATTGCCATCTTAATCTGATTCATTGCTTTCTCTCCTTTTTTAGGACACGATGTTGTGTCCATATGCTGATATTTTCTTTCGCTTACTTTGCTTTATCGATGATTTCATGTAACCCATAATCAATCAGCGTAGCCGGTCTGAGTCGGCCTTGCTGATCCCAACCCATCATTTCATAATAGCAATCCATTACTTTACGAAACAGCTGACGGTCCAAATGCACCCCTTTATGGGGGCCGTAATCAATATCTTGTTCGTAAAAGAGGTCGGGCAGCATGTCATCTTCAGGGGTGAGGCCTTCACGGGTATTGTACAATCTAAATATTTGGTTGCGTAGTTCTCCCAGGCGCATCACCTCATAAGACGAGGTTTCCCATCCGGTCACTTCTCTAACCAGAACCGCCATATCTTCCAGGCTGTACACTCTGGTAGGGGCGGCCGAAAATAGGCATATGCCGATGGCGTCACAGGCCGACCATAAATTGCTGAGCTGTTTATAATTGCGCACCTTATCAGCCCCGAGATACCCCATGGGGATCCTGTCCAAAATGCCTAAAGTCCGGCAATAGTTTAGGGTGTGTTCCCATCCTACTTGGGTATCAAAGTCCCAGTCATGTTCGCATATCTCATACCGAGGTCCTACCGGAGATACAGCAAATCCTATAGCCAAGTTAGTTTGACTGCGTGGCTCGAAAGGTGTTATCTCATTGTGTTTTACGGTAAGTGCATATTTATGTGCCTCTCCTCCAAGCTTGGCGGCTGCACGGCTGCTACCCTCTGCCAGCAAATCTCCAATCCCTTGCCGATGAGCGATTTTTTCTATTAAAGGAAGCAAATCTAAATCATTTCCAAAACAAAGGTTTAAACCATCGGAATCCAATAAACCGCGATTGGCACACTCCACGGCAAAAGAGATGGTATATCCCAGAGAATTGGGATCCATGCCAAGTTGGTTACACAGTGTATTTGCTTTAAAAATGTACTCTACATCCGAAATGCTGAGATTAGGCCCCATCGCCCCGGTGACTTCCTGGTGGATACCCCCGGCTCTTTCATCATCACTTCCGGAAGAATAGCGCTTGATGCAGTGGTTGGGGCAACCGGGACAGGTCGCTTCTCCCTTGTAATAAGGCGCAAATTTATCTGGTTTATAAGGCTCGTCATCCGTAAATTTGGCTGTACTGTAATTGTTGACCCCAATGGAGGAGTCCAGTCCATGGGTATGTATCCAGCAGCTAAATCCGGGTTGATCGTGTTGCCACATGGACAGTGTGTTGCGGCGCATTTTTTCTTCAAACCATTGGTAGCGGTTGCGCAAAGCTTGTGGGTCAAAGGCATCGGGTAAATTGCCGCCGCGCAATACAACAGCTTTTAGATTTTTGGAACCCATAACCGCACCCATACCGCTTCGTGATGCATGGTGGCAGCGGTCGCTGACAATATTGGCAAACCGCACCATGGTTTCACCCGCAGGGCCTATGACCGCATAATGGGAACCGGGATATTTTTGTTCCAGCGCATCGGTAGTATCCCCGACTGACAGTCCCCAAAGCTCCGGGGCCTCAACCAGCCGGGCTTTTCCGCTGTCAATCAGTAGATAGGAAGGGAGGTTGCAGCACCCTTTAATAACAATCCCATCGTATCCCGTCCGCTTAATTGCAAGGGCAAAAGGCCCTTCACTGCGCGCCTCTCCAATCCCGTTTGTAAGGGGCGATTTGCCGCATACCACGAAACGGGAAAGCCCAGGGGCTTCCAGACCGCAAACGGCACCGGATAAAAACATGAGCAAATTATCAGAGGAAAGCGCGTCAATACCCGGTTTTGTCTCAGTCAAAAGAAAATAAGCTCCCAAAATTCCGTTACCGTTATATTTCCGATAAAAGTTTTCGGAAAGGGTTTGGATATGATTTTCCCCTGAATCCAATGAGACACGCAGTATTTTCCCATTACTTCCGTACATCGTTAATCCCTCCTTAATATCACAACATATCACAGCGCTTTAACTTGAATGCATTATATATTTCGGCAAGCTATGATTTAAGAAAGCATTCAGACAAGAAATAGGAGAAAAAAGACATGAGTTGTAAAAAAAATATGAATGATCAAGGAGAATTTGTTCAATGTGACAAAAGAAGAATGGCTAAAATGCAGTAGAAGAGAATGTAGTCGGATATAGCGGGAGAGAATTTGGTCAAGAATGACAGAAAATGATTTAATGAAGCATGGCTGAAAATGAATTATTGTCGTCGATAGAAATGGCACTTCCTATTGTGATATACTGCAGTAAAACAGCACATATGCAGAAACATAATGTATGTAGAGTACAGTGACTAATCAACCATTCATAAGGAGGATCACCATGTTAAAACTGGCAATCGTAGGGGCAGGCGTATGGGGCGACACCCATGCAGGGATTTTTGCGGAGCATCCCGGTGCGGAAAATGTGGCTATTTGTGACTTAGACGAAAAAAGAGCGGCAGCCGTAGCCAAAAAATACGGCATAAAAGAAATCTACACAGACTATAAAGAAATGCTGGCCAAATGCGATTACGACGCTGTTTCCATCGTTACACCGGATCATCTTCATGGGGATATTGCGGTGGCCTGTGCCGAAGCGGGCAAACATATGCTGATCGAAAAGCCTATTGCCACCAGCCGCGAAGATGTTCATCGTATAGTCGATGCGGCCAACAAGCATAATGTGCGGGTCATGGTGGACTTGCACAACCGCTGGAGCCCGCCCTTTTCCGCAGCCAAAGAAGCGATTGACGCAGGGGAGTTAGGAGAGATTCAAACCGGTTATTTTCGTCTCAATGATATCAAATGGGTAGCCACAGATATGCTGTCCTGGACGGCACAGTCTTCTATCTTATGGTTTTTGGGAAGCCATAGTTTGGATACTTTACGCTGGCTGTTTCAGGATGAGGTCAAGCGGGTGTATTGTGTATCAAAATCCGGAGTGATGGACAAGCTGGGGATCCCTACCGTGGACACGTATCTCACCACATTGGAGTTTGCAAAGGGTGGTATCGCTCAAATGGAAAACGCTTGGATTACCCCTAACGGGAACCCTTGTTTGAATGATATCAAATGCAATATTTTGGGCAGCAAGGGCATGGTGGCTATAGATGCCAGCAATCATAATTTGATACAGAAATATACGGATACAGCGGTGCAGGTGCCGGATATTTTGGTGCGTAATACGATTCATGGTAAGGTTAAGGGGTTTGCTTATGAGAGTATCCGCAGCTTTGTGGATAAGATTATCAGTGGTGAGCCGTTTATCGTGACGATGGAAGACGCGGCTAAAACCAGTTTGGCTATATTAGCGATTATGGAATCGGCGGAGAGTCGGATGCCGGTGGATGTGGCTTATTAGTGGTGCGATTTGGTTTATGGCTGGGTTAGACCGCTTTTGACGGTTTGGGGAAACCCGATCAAGTTTGATGGATTGGGAGTTTTGGGCGCTTTTGTCGATATTGATAAAAGCGCTCAAACCCACTATATTACGGTCTTATCCCGCATTGAGCATACTAAAAAAACTCCGCAAAACAAAAAATATGTTTCCGGAGTTTTTTCTTTTTTCGCTCTTACACCGGCTGACAAGCCGGACAAAAATAAATATTCCCCCCCAAAAATGACTGCCTAACCAATCCACTGCCGCACCCGCGGCAAGGATGCGCCACAGTCTTTTTGGAAAGGATAGTCCGATATCCACCACTTTGATTATATAAATCCTTCTCAGTATCGCGCCCGCCGCAATCCCGCATTTCTTTTAAGGTTGATTTTACACTTCTAAATAACCGCTCTCTATCCCCGTCATCCATCGTATTCAGCTTCTTTTTAGGATGTATGCGGGCATTCCATAAAATATCCTGCAAAACCCCATTGCCAAGCCCGGGGATCCGTTGTTCTGTAGCCAAAAACGCTTTTGCGCTCATATTAGGCTTCACTTCATTGATCAGGCCGTCAAAATAAGCTTCATCAAAATCATCCATCAGAGGGCTTGGCACTTGCTCATAACCAGGCTTTTCCGATAGAGGAACACAAAGCATGCTGCCCCACATTTGCACAGTACAGCTCATATGGGAATTGTCCTCAAATTCTATCAGCAATTGATGTGATTTCGGTAATTTTTCGCCGGGGGCATGATACTTTATCGGGGTGCTGATAGACAGAAGCATATCGCCGCATAGGATTTCGACCCAACTGCAATTGCCGGCCTCAGAGTCCGTATTTGCCTTTGTTATCTTATGACCCGACAGCATCCCATCATAGGCAGAATGAACGCCTGAATAATAAGCGAAACTATGGGGATGGGCATTGGCCTTAACGCTATGTATGGTTTTTCCGCGAAGGGTTTGATTGATTTGATCTGTTAAAACATAGACTTCCGGAAGCTCGATCATGTCAGTGCCTCATTTCATTATGGTTGGATTATAGTGTGGGTGTGCAAGGACTATACCGATATCTATGATTTGCTGTGTTAATCAGCATTTATTTAAAGATACTACGCCGCCAGTAATCCCAGCGCTTTTTTGTAAAGCGGATCCATTTCGCATCCACAGCTGCCGCATTCTGTATCGGCTTGTTTAATAGCGGTAACCAACGCGGTGGTGGCGGTTTTAAATTGTTCTGTATCATCCTTGGCATCCAGCCAATTTTTAGCGGGACCGTCGATCACATCCCAGCCGCATGTAGCAAATTCCTTGACTATAGAGACTAATTCCTGATTTTTTGTGGACATTTAATGACCTCCTATATGGACAAGCCCTTGCACACTGATCATATAATACACTATAAAAGTTGACAACAGGGCGTCATATTTTAAAAAAATTGCATCCGATTTTAAATTAATTCGCTATAATGTCACATATCAAATATCCCAAACGTTATAGAGATGGAAGGAGGGAAGCCATTGGAGGCTATTGAATTAGAAAACGCGATAGAGCTATACGGCAGGCCAATTTTGCGCTACTGCCACAGTATATTATGCAACTATCATGACGCCCAAGATGCCGTTCAGACGACATTCATTAAAGCCTATGGTGCCGACTATACCGGGAACACACCTTTAGGCCCATGGCTATACCGCATTGCTTACCATACCTGTTTGGATATGATGCGCAAACGGCGGCGATTTTTACGTCTGTTAAAATCCACAGCGGAAACCGACGAGAGGGATGACCGTTATCAAAGTGACAGCTATCCACTGGAGGAGCCTTACATGGGGGACGATATTAAGACGGCTTTGCTTACTTTATCCATCTCGGATAGGGCACTTGTCTTTAACCGGGTAATAGACGAAATGGAATACAACGAGCTTGCAAGCATTTACAATGCCAGCCCGGCAGCTTTACGCAAGCGATACGAACGAGCCAAAAAGAAATTGGCAAAGCAGTTGGAAGGAGGGACTCAAAATGGATAAAGACGAGAAACTAATCAAAGATGCCTTAGACAGCATCCGCACACCGGATTTTGATATTAACACGGCGGTGCAAAATAGAATTGAAGCAGATAAAATTCAGCGGGTTGGCGGCGATAATCATTTAAGCCCAATATCGTTCAAAAGGACTGCAGTTCAAAAGGCTGTAGCAACCACCGCAGCCGCTCTTTTTCTAATGATCATCGGGGTGGTGGCAATCCAGACCCTGAGTCATATAAATTATCTCGAGCCTGAGGAAGGGATTGTTTCTATTGCTTCTACAGAAGAGCCGCTTATTGAGCCGGAGCCGGTAATACCAACCGAAACCATACTTCCACATGTTTCTGAGGCCTCACCGGATGATGGCATAAGCGAGGATGCCAATGAGGAAAATACCAATGTGGTCGACGGGATCCGGATAGAAATTATCTCTGTAGAAATCCACGAAGACCGGGACAGCAGATTTGATATCTATCTGCGGTTACAGGATTTAGAAGGCAACCGTCTGGACGAAAGTACAGCCGTATACTTTTCCGCCTACGGTTCTCAAGGCGCGTTTCGTTCTATTGCCGAGGTGATCGAATACAACCCGGAAGACGGGAGCGTAATAGTTCACGGGCAAAATACCCTTTTTGGAGGAAGCCATTTTTTACTGGATCCGGATTTGGAAAGACATGAATTTTCCCTTACCATCCGCGGGATTTACTATGACTTCAGACATTATCAAAATGTGATCCTTCCCATAGATTTTAGTGTTATAGACCATGCCCCATCCACTGTATATGCAAGACCCGGTTCGGAATTTAATGCAATATGGCATATTTCCGATAACCCTAACCGTTTTATTTGGAACGAGCTTCGCGATCAAATCCATAATGAGGGTTTTACATTTCTTGCACCTCATCAGCTGGATGTGGATATGGGTATAGAAACAGTGGATCAGATTATTTCGAGCGTAGGCATTGTGGACGGACAATTACGTATGCAAACCTATGAACACAGACCGGAAGACCCCTTTGGCTGGCAGCCCCTCCTTTGGTACAGTGACCCATGGTTTTTTATTCCAAGCCGCACCTATTTCTATTTAATAGATCCGGACGGTGATCGATACAGGGACTTTATAGCCATTGCTTTTGATGTTATCGGTGATCACGTGATCCCAACCGGTGACAGAGGCCCCAACGCTTATATGGAGCGGATATTTGACGTAGATATTTCCCGTTTAGCGGAATATCAATTGTCAGCGGATTTTAGGACCAGGCGAGTGATAGAGCTGGATTGGCATACAACTTTTGAAATAGAAACACCCGCAATCCTGTGGATGGATGACTTGACTGTTCATTTTGAGGATATGGATTTAGTGGTTACCCGGGTGAGATTGACTCCCCGCACTTTAGAATTTACCTTGGTAGACTCTCTGGGCAGAGAAATCTGGATAAACCCAATGGGAGATCCGGAGCCGGTTTCGGATGAGCGAAGACGTGTGTTGGAGGTGGATGAAGAACTTCCGGATATTACGGAGATAGAAGCGGTTATTATTGTAACGGAAGAAGGGGAGATACAGGCAACGCCTCGCCGGCATGGGCTGACCAACAGAAGCATCGATATGCGGAGTTTAACTTTATCATATGATGTGCATCTTCCTGAAGGGGATTTAGATTTGGATACTGTGATAGAAATAAGGATATATAGGGAATCGGCAACGACGATTTTAGGAAATGGATGATTTGAAATATAGAGGATTCGATAGCACAAATAAGACCCCCGGATAAAACGGGGGTCTTGGCATTTATCGAATTGATATGTTGACTATATTGGATTTTATTTGGATTTCGCAAATCGGCGGGCAGCGTATACGCTCAAAAGACTCATAAATGCGAGACCGATAAGCAGCAGTATACTTGATGCCATTGGGCTGCCATCACTGGTTTGCGGGTTTGGACGCGGCACAACCAAATCGTCGCTATCGGTTGGTGGCGTTGCATCGGTGGGCGGTTCCGGTAGCGTCCAAGCCGGTGGCCATGGCATTGTATCCGGCCAATCCGGCGGCGGTGTTTCAGGCCATCCCGGTGGTCCTGTCGGCGGCTGTGTAGTCGGCGGTATCGGTGGCCAAGGCGGATATGTCGGAGGCGTTGGACGCCCCGGCGGTCCTATTGGCGGACGGGGAGGATATATCGGCGGCCCTATCGGCGGAGGCAGTGGCGGTGGTCCCGTAGGCGGCGGTGTTTCGCCGGGTGGGATAAAGGTATAGATATTATTGATCGGGATTTCCGCATTCATGCCGGGTGATAGTGTTATAAAACCTAATAATCCGTCTGTGGTGAGCGTAAACCCATCGGCCACGCCGCCGGTTTCATATATAACATATATTCCGGGTGGCAAATTTGTTAAGGTATACGTTCCGTTTACAAAATCAGTGTACGGGATTGTCGCTCTAAAAATCTCTGCGCCGGTAATGAAATCCATACCGATAATCTCAAAGGAAATGAGGGATGTACCCGGAGGCGGCGTATTGGAATGGACGCCGTCAATTATAAACGCTTTTCTTAGGGTCAGATTCGGATAAGGTACATAGTTGTTTTGAATGGTGATGACAACTTCACCTATATCATTAGGGGTTATAAAGCTCCTTGCCGGCAGCCGCGGTGCCGTAGTTAGGGTATAGTTAGGAACATTTTCGTTTCTTTCGGTAAACAGATACAGGCCCTGTGGGATGCCCTGTAGTACAATGCCTCCCGGATTCAGCACGTCTGCCAAAGTGAAAACATATTCCGTCATATTTGGATCGGTTATAACCAGCTGGAAGTCTTGCAGATTTTCTTGGATTTGCGCAGGGGTTAATCCGTTAAACACTTTTCGTATCCGTAAGTTGCCCGGATCCAGAGTGTCTGGGACATTTTCCACAGTGATAAAGTCGGATACCTGGTTGACAGATTCTCCCGGTGCAAGGGCAGGAGCAAGTAATGTGTTGAGGTCCGCTATCTCCGTAGTGGTTATGGTTGGGTTAACCGTAAAGAATATATCGTGGTAAATAGGTACATAGCCGTATGGCGCTTGGGTTTCAACTAACATATAAAGCATTTTATAGGTGGAGTTGATCCATTGATCACTAAACTGCGCCATGCCGGTTGCGTCCGTTGTGACTTCTTCTAAAAGTCCAAACTGGATGACTTGGCCGCCTGTGCCGATGATGGTTGTATCCACAGTGTGTCCGGCGGGAGGTTGATAGCTGCCCATAACGGTAACATACAAATCAAAGGTGGCACCCATCAGATTATTGCCTACATTGTCCTGCTTAAATACTTTAAAATCAAGTCTGCCTGCGCCAACGCCCGCACCGCCGCCGCCAACAAGATAATCGTTTGATTCGCTGGAGCCGCTTTCCCCAAATATGGAGATTTCATTGGAAATATTCCCTGCCACACCCGGAGGCAGTGTAACACCTACGTCATAGGTGATTTTTACCGGTGTTGCGTTAGGTATCACAAAGTCTACCTCACCGTCGTACCCGGTGGGTACCTGGGCCTGGGGAACAATGTTAACGCTCCACAGCTGGCGGTCGTTAAACGTATACGGTTCCGGTACCCATACTCCGTTCCAAACCCCGTTAACCTGGGTTTGGGTATAGATGACGATGGAATCTGTAAAAATCATCAGGTTTTGAAGTAGATCCACGGCGGTGACCTGAGGCGGTCCCGGATTGACGCCATCGGAGAACTCGACTTGGCCGTCCGGATTTATGATCACCTCAACATTTAAGCGGTTAGAGCCGGATGCAACCGGTGTCATATTTTTTGCCATGGTTTCCGGCGGAGTAAAGTTAACGGTTTGGGAACTTTCAAAGGCACATTCACCAATATTAACTGTTATTCTCGCGGTGTTTACCATATTGGTTTGGGCCGTGGTGGTATCGGATACAATCAGCTGGTAGTGTACGGTAAAATCTCGTCGCTGGGCAAACCAGTTTGCGGGGGCAGGCCCAAGCAGTGTCCCGGTTGGGAAAGTGCCGGAATATTCCATCCAATCGGTACTGTTAAAGTTGGTGCTAAACGAGCTTCCGGATACGGTCACATCGCTTGCAGGCACAAAATACCTACCGGCTATGCCCGTATCTACCACATAAAACGAACTGGGCACATAGGTCAATCCGGGATCAAATGTATCCGAAAAGACCGGATTATTTCCCGCTTGCATCAGTGGCGCAGTCCTGGCCGAATATGCACCTTTAAGCGTCACCGTATAGTTAAACAAAGCCGGGTTGGCTGTGCCTTGCACATGTTTAAGAATCGGCCAGTAGTCGTTTACGTTGGTACTGCCTACCGCGTTCCCATAAGTGCCAATATTGGGTGCACCGGTACTATTGATAAGATAGGCGGCGTTTGATATATAACGAGCGGTGGTTGTATCTTGCAGGCCGGTGACAGTCGCATCGCTTAAGTACACTGTGTAACTGACGGTCAACACTGCCGGCAGGGAATATGGCCAGCTCCAAGTCGCCGGTAAGGTATCGCCTGAAGCTCCAAAGAATATACGCCACGAGTTTGCTGTATAAGGAATAGCGCCGGTAGCCGAAAACGGAATCGTCGCTTCGCTGGGGTCGGGTACGACTGAAACGTTTAAGTCTTGAGGCACATTTGGTACGCCGGAGCCTCCCGGAAATAAGCCCAAATTGTCATATAAATAAAGGGGCTGATTTTCAAGACCGCCGGGAACATTAATCGTGATAGTATATTCCACCCAATACCGCTCATCTGGGGTAGTAATATCAGGATTGCCGCATATACCTGATGTGGTCTTACTAATCACCACCGGGGCCGGTCTCACAGGCACCGTTATATTGATGCCGGGGTAGTTACCGGTTCCGTCCGGAAATTGGAAGGATGCGTTATTACTGTACACATCAACAGGCTCGCCCTGCTGAGGCGGTGTTATGGGTGTACTGTATATAATGACCACTTGATAAACAGATACAAATGGCGGGTTAGGCGGTATGGTCAGTGTAAATTCGGTGTTGGAAACCCGGGTATAATATCCAAGACCGGGATAAAACGCCGCGGCATTGGTACTGGATAGCAGATTATTTGAGTTACCGTAAAAATACAGATAAATTTGAGCATCCGGCGGCAATGTTAGCAGGCCGTCTGTGATAGTATCCGTGATGGTTCCGGTGTTGAGGGGGATGGATACACCGTCTCCCACCGTAATGGTCCATGTGATGCTGTCGGTACCGTTAAATACACCATTTTTTGTCAGCGTAAGGGCTTTGTGAACATGGTCAGTTGTATTGTCGGAAACATCGGGGACAGGATCTCCCGTATCTGCACTATCACCACTGACAGTGGCGCTGTTGTTGACGACAAAATCATGGATAAGGCCGGTCATACCTGCTAGGGGTTGGCCTGTACCATTATTGTTGGCAATCAGTTGCGGAATATTGATGTTGTACCTTACGGTGATAAAATCACCGGGATTGAGCACTATCGGAGTCAGTGTGATTGGGTCTATAAACTCATATGAAAATGACAGTGCTGGTGCATAGCTCCAGGTAACAGCCATAGGGTTGAGCGTACCCAGGGGCATACCTACCCGGTCAATTTCATAAGTGAACGCAGAAAATGCGCTGGTGGGTAGATTGTTAAAACTGACACCGTTAATGGTCGGAAAATCCACCAAGGTTATATTGGTAATCGGTCCTTCCAGTGCTGTGATGGTAATCATATAGTAGATTCTCTCATACCAAGACGGTGAAGCACCGGTTGGTGGATTAGGCACATACCGGGAGGCTTTATGCATTGTTAACGACGGAGCCGGCGGCACCGGGGGTACAATAGTCACTACGACATTGTTTCCAAAGTCGATATTACCGTCCGATGAGCCGGTAAGCTGCGCATAAATATTGAGAGTAATTGTCAGGTCAGAATAATAGTCAATGAGATTAGAGCCGTCCGATGTGGGATTGCCGTTTAGGTCAACATTGTTAAACCATACCTGCACCAGGCCGGTAGTGTCTATTGTATACCAGCCGATAATTGCACTGCTGTTAATAGGACTGTACAGAGGGGTTACATCAATTGCGTTTTGAATCGTAAGATACGGTGGAAGCTGGTATGACAAATGCCCGGTGACAGGGTCATAAGCAAGCTGCAGCGTTGGTGTTTCGCTAAATGTAATTTCAAATCTATAGTTTTGGCCGATATACGTAGGGTCAGAAGACGTTATTGGATTTCCGTCCATGTCAAATATGTTGACGGATGTGATAAAGTCAGCTAAATCCGACGAAGTGCCTGCGGCAAATGCCTCAATATCCGGCAGCGCATCGCCCATAAGTCCATGCTCTCCATCAAGAGGGAAAAACACAAATCCATTGCCAAAATCAAAAAAATAATCCTCGTCGGTAACTTCTACAACAAGCCGCAAGAAAAAACATGTATCGGTGCCGAAATCCATATCGTCGGCATACCAATCAAGACTGTCAACGGCGACGGTGGTTTCTTCGAGAGATTCAAATGCTTCAGCAAAAGCGAAATCGCCAATGTAAACGAAAGCGACTTCGCCAACAGCGGTAAATGTTTCACTGTCAGTGGCTTCACCATCGTTTGTTGATGTATTGCTGTCGGTGCGATCTCCACTATCGGCAGTTGTTTCGTCGTTTGCCGCATCATCACTGTCGGCGGCTGTTTCGTCGTTTGAAACATCATCACTGTCGGTGTCAGCTTCATCGTCTGACGTCTCTTCGCTGTCAGTATCAGCCTCGTCGCTTGCAGTTTCTTCACCGTCAGTAAGTGCTTCGCCGTCTATCGCTTCTTCGTTGCCGGTGAGGATGTCATCAATGATAGGCTCTTCGCCCTCCATAGCATCGTCGTCGGCATCGTCGTTAGCCGGATCATCCATATAATCAGGCATCAATGTATCAGTAAGCCAAACCGTAATAAGGCCTGCTGTTGGATCAGCGGATACATATGTGCCGGTATAAGGACAGCAATCCGACGTTAAGCCTTCGGCACTGATCAGCCGCAAACCATTTGGAAGCTGGTACACCATCGCACCATCACTGTTGTATTGAAACGGCACTGCGGGGCTTTCCCTAAAATTCATTAGCAATGTATATGTACTGCCAATTTGCAAGGTGTCGTTTCCAAGATGTAAAAGCACAGGATGATCGCCATTTGAATCAAATACTTCTATACTCCGTATAAAATTTCGTAAATCCCATGGGCCGGTAGTATATTCGTAATCATCTTCATGGAAGAATTCATACTCGCCTGCGGTGCCGTTTTCTGACATGGCGTAACTATAGTTGATGTGTACCAATGACACAACTAAAGTAATAGCCAGCATTAGTGCAATTGACCTTCGCATTTTCAGTAAGAACATATCCATACCTCCTTTATATATAACAATCGTTAGTTACCATTCGTTTGGTTTTGTAAGATTATTATAGCTGGATTTTCTAATTGTGCAAGCTTCATAAAGACGAAATATGTCAATAAAAGCATTTGGATGGGTTTCCGGGACATATTTAGATGTCGTTAAAATGAAAATTAGAAGAAATTTTGGGAATTTTTGCATAGCGTGATTGGGGCAGCATTCCTCTATACGTTTGATTATATGTGGATTTAATGAGCCAATGCACATTTTTGAGTACACCGCCGTATAACGAGGATGTATGCTTCTAATTGGCAGAATTGATATTAAAAAGTAATATAATTGTAGGGGATTTGGAAATGTATATTGTTTAGACTTACCTATAAACAATTTGCTCTTCCGTAAAATAAGTTATTTTAGAAGCTATTGTTTCAATGATAATTGGAAAACCGGTCTCGGTTTCTGTGATGGATTTGTTGTGTACCTTCAAAAAGCTTCTCTCTTCTCCGGAAATAATATCGGGAGAGATTGTTTTTATAGAAGTGATGGCATCCCGTAAAACTATGCCTATTGCGTTATACAACTGGACCATCACTTCTTCGGGTATGTTCACGGTTAATGATTTAGGCGAAACCCGTGCAAACCACAATATTTCGTCGGCATACGCATTTCCGATCCCTTTTACAACTTTTTGATCAATCAAAAAGGCTTTTACAGTTTCAATCGATTTTCTTCGCCTTGCGGCTTTAAGAAAATGATCAAGTGTAAAATGACTGCCCAATGCGTCGGGGGCTCTGCTTGGCAAAGGCTTATATCGTATTACGGTGCCAAGTTTCCCGGTATCATGGAAATAGATACTCTCGTTTTCAAATTGCATGGCAAACACTTTAGATTTTATCTTGTCTGCAACCTTAGGATCATTGACAATAGATATATTGCCCTTAAGCATCAAATGGGCTGAAATGATCCGCCCATCTGCAAAATCAAACAGCAGCTCTTTGCCAAAACGGTTGACGCCAAGCAGCTCTCTGCCGTTTAACTCTTCCAGTAGTATGCTTTCGGGGGTGGTAATGTTCATATTAAACACTTTTAGTCCAACTAATCGCTTTGAGGTTAATTTGTTAAAAATATTGTCTTTAAATACTTCCAGATCGGGTAATTCGGGCATTTGGTTTTCTCCTTTGCATGTCCTAATTTGTACAAGTGTCAGTTTTAGTACTGTCAGTATAAACTACAATAGCGTGTTAATGTCAATAGGGCGGTAGTATTTTGTGGAGAAAACTGCTCTTTTATATCCTTTCCGGGGCATCAATGCCAAGGATGTTTAAACCATCTTTGATAATATCGCCAGTCACAGACGCAAGAAATAACCGGGCCTTTTTTTGATGCCCATCGGAGCTTTTTATCGGGCATTCGCTGTACCATCTTGAAAAATACTGGCACAATTCAAATAGATAACTGCATAGCCCCGAAAAGTTAAAGTCTTGCGAAGCGGCATTTAAAACCTGGCTAAATGTCCGAAACCGGAAATGATGTTGCCTTAGATAGTTCGTTGGCTACCATTTCAAATAGTAGATAATTCATACTGCTGCCTCCTTTTAAAGTGAAATAAATTGATATGCGTTGATTTGATAAAATAAAAAACGACCAAAATCCGGATATTTTCGGACTTTGATCGTTTTATGACAGTTTAATAAAATCGCTTAAAAGCTTATTTTAAAACACGTCGACAAAAGCCCGTAGTGTGCATTACACGACGGCCTCGTCGGCTGTTTGTGGTATGGATATCAAATAAATGCATCACGGCTTTTGCCTCCTTTTAAAATTGCTTTATTGTAAGTCTGGTACATTTAAAAGTCAAGCGGTTTGCAATAGATGCTAGTTTGCCTCTACTTGAACCCTGCCCTCATAAGGCAGCATAATTATCAAAATTTCAGCACCAATCCCACCCCAACTACTAAATTCTAAAAAACTGGGGTCATACAGCGACATGTTGAATCTGCGTGCTTCGCCTTCAAAGTGATATGTAAACCATTCAATGTGATTGCCTATATATAAGCCAATATTAAGATACATCATGCCATCAATGATTTCCACTTGAATATGTTCGCCACTGCGCAAATCCAAATCCCCCGGCCCCGGCTCGCCTAACCCGAAAATCCTAAGCCCTCCAAAGCCACCGTCCCAGCTTTGAACGGATGCATTGTACACTCCATCCGGGACACCCCATACACGGATGGGTGCCTGAATAAACTCGCCGCCGGCAGTAATGGTGTACGCCCTTTCGGGTATTATGTTAACGGCATATGGATTGACCAAAACTCGCTCGGTTGCATAGTATTCGGGATTATCAACCCAGGTGATGGTTATCGTAATTTCCCGTTCTTCCGGTGACTCACCTAAATGGAGCCTTCCAATAGAAGCATAATCCTCATTGCGCTGTGAAAAATATGTACTTTCGTCAAACCGGTCGCCGTCTGCCATGCCTTCAATTTCCCAATAAACCATG
>Ga0131853_10000441_pt1 | contig 76266 bp, 77 predicted proteins | sample TergutLab28metaG_FD_92764 | JGI IMG/M metagenome (GOLD analysis project Ga0131853, IMG submission 92764) | Labiotermes labralis P1 segment gut microbial communities from Petit-Saut dam, French Guiana - Lab288 P1 (version 2) (version 2) | ecosystem: Host-associated > Arthropoda: Insects >...
ACATCCATCTGAGTGGTTTTTGGGCTGTGCAGGTTTCATTTTCGCTAAAGCATTTTCATCAATTGTGCATAATCACGTAAATTAGAATGACGTGTTCCGGGCTTGACCCGGAATCTTCAGGTTATAAATCTCTAAACCAAGTTTATCACTATTAATACAAATGACGCTTGACTGTGGTCATTGTTATGAACTTGGTTACAAGGTTATTGCATGAAGATTGCGGATCAAGTCCGCAATGACAACGCTTACGCATGTTGCTCCCAAATTAGAATGACGTGAGCCCGCAATGACGAACCTGGATACTTTGTCATCAGCCTGAAAGTCGTGACATTTGTCACTACTTAGTTTTTATTATCTGGTTATACTGTATATATCAATGTCAGGCACGGCAACAATAAAAAATAAACAGGAGGAAATAAATGAAAAAAATCGTAAAAAGAATTACCGCAGTTGTACTGGTAGTAACCCTTGTACTAGGCTCAACAATTGGCCTAATGGCGGCAGAGCCAATAAGAGCCACCTTTGAGGCAGCAGGGGCAACAATTACCTGGGATGGCGATAACCGCCTAATCACAATCGAAATTATGGGTGCTACCATAATTTTAGAGCCGGACAGCGACATCGCCTTAATCGACGGTGTGCCCCTAGAACTTACCCACCCTGTTTTTATCGAAAACGACACGGCCTTTATGGGAATGGACGACATTGTTGCCATATCCTTTGCGTTAGCGGGCGTAGACACTGCAGAAGGCGAACATGGCACAGCCGTCGCCACAGCCCAGGCATTAGCGGCTCAATTTATAGAGCTTGCAAACGTTTCGGATTTTAGCTTGGCTATCGTAAACGCCAACACCGGCTTTAGCTGGACAAGTACTACCAGCGACGCCACAGATGCCGATACTATCTTCCATTTAGGCTCAATAGCCAAAACTTTTACAGCCGTGGCTGTAATGCAATTGGTAGAGCAAGGACTCCTGGACCTTGATACGCCCATAGTGGAATATCTCCCCGAGTTTAGCACAAACCCAAGCGCAAGCGGGGAAGGCAACTATAGAAATATCACCGCAAGAATGCTGCTTTCACACACAGCGGGTATATATACAAATGACTTTGGCAGTGGTGCCATAACATATGGCGGCCACTATCAAAGGTATATGAACGAATTTTTAGGCAGGTTTGCAAATACCAGCATGGTAAGGGAAGAAGGTACAGCATACGAATATGCAAACACTGGCTTTGTGCTTTTGGGCATTTTGGTGGCCCGTTTAGCCGGTTATGAAAATTATTTCGAAGGCTTCAACCAGTTCATGCTTGAAAATGTGTTTGAGCCTATGGGCCTTACCCGTACTTCATTTGTGGTAACAGAAGAACTTCGCCCGTATGTAGCTGGTGTATATACAATGGCTGGTATGCCGCAGCAGTTTCAATACTGGAATGTATTGTCCACAGGCACAATGTTTACTACCGCCAACGAAATGGTTAGCCTAATTACAATGTTCTTAAACGATGGCTATTACAACGGCAACCAAATATTGACGCCGCAAAGCATAGAGCTAATGTTTACCGACCAAACAGGCACAGGCCACTATGGCCTTGGCATTGCCTTTATGGGAGACCCAGCCGGAAGCGGTTTTACTGCCATAGGCCATAATGGCGGGATGGTTTATAATTTCTCCGCAATGTTTATTGACAGAGAAAACGGCTTGGGCACATTTGCCGCAAGCAACAGCACTACTTCATCAGGTCTAAACGAGGTTTTGGCAGGCGCAGTGTTAGGAACCGCCATTGCAGAGGTTGGCGGCCAACTTGCCGCACCGCCGGTTAGCCATATAGACCCAGAAGCTGTTGCCGTAGAAATGGACACAGAAGAACTTGAAGCCCTTGCAGGCCTCTTCTTGATAGCAGGCGGCATGTCCCACTTGTTTGTAGACTTTGTCGAAGGGCAACTGTACCTGCGAATCCCCGCGCAAGATTTAAATCTTGCCCTTACACCTATGAGCGACGGCCATTTTTTCACAGATATTGGCATACCATTTTGGCTTAACTCTGATAATGACGGCAATGTAACTTTCGCCCAAGGGGAAAACAAGTATGCCATTGCGGGTGTACGGGTAGATTCCGCACAATTTATCCCGGATGAAGACTTTATGGAAAACTGGTACGGTTTCACCTTTGAGGCATACAAAGAACAGGACTTCTATGTATTTTTAATACCCACCGTGGTTTTTGGCGTGACCGAAGATGGATTTGCATACAGTGACAACGTGGTTATAAATATGCCGCCCGGTATGACGTTGATAATGCTTGAAAGCATGGATTCAAACGTTGAGTTGCTTTATGAAGATGGGGAATATTTCTTTAATTATTGGGGCTTGAGGTTTGTAAGACAGTAAATTTGTAGTGTTTTTTATAACGGGGCAGTCCTTAAAGCTTAGGACAGCCCCGTTTTTTAGACGACTTGAATTTATGTCAAAAGCTTAATAATTTTCATAGCAAAATTTGAGTAAGGCGGGTATCGCAATGGGATATCTATTAGTTTTGACTTGTACAAAATGCTCCGATAATGAGTGAACGCATCAAATCCTGCCTTGCCTCGGTGACTGCCCATGCCGCTTTCGCCAACACCACCGAATGGCAGGCGAGGAACGGAAAGATGTACAACAGTATCGTTTATACAGCCGCCGCCGGATGTAATATTATCCAAGAAAAATTTTGCGGAAGATTTTTTTACGGTAAACACATAAAAGGCAAGAGGCTTGGGGTTAGTGTTGATTAATTCTGCAGCCTCTTCGGGGGTTGCATATGTGATGATTGGAAGAATCGGACCAAAAATTTCTTCCTTCATAACAGGGGCGTCCCAAGAAGAGCCATCTAATATTGTAGGCTCGATTTGCAATGTTTCTGGGTTTGCATTGCCGCCGAATGCAATATTTTCGCCTTTCAGCAGATTAATTAGACGGTTGTAATGTTTTTCGTTTATGATTTTCGGATAATCGGCATTTTGGGCAGGGTCTGCACCATATTGGGTGCAAATTGCTGCCGACAATTCATGAATCAATCTATCTTTTACTGCGGCGTGAACAAGAAGATAGTCCGGTGCCACACATGTTTGCCCTGCGTTAATGGTTTTTCCCCAAATAATACGCTTTGCCGCAAGCTTTAGGTTTGCGGTTTCGTCTACTATGCAGGGACTTTTACCGCCTAACTCCAATGTAACAGGTGTTAAATTTTTGGCGGCGGCACCCATTACGATACGGCCAACGTCTGTACTTCCCGTAAAAAAGATTTTATCAAAGTTTTGATCCAGTAAGCCTTCGTTTTCATTACGCCCGCCTTGTACCACTTTTACATAGCATGGGCGAAACAACTCGGTACACATGCTTTCGATGAGCTCTGACGTGGCGGGGGCATATGCAGAGGGCTTTATAACGGCACAGTTTCCTGCTGCTATTGCAGAAATTAACGGCACAGCCGTTAGCATAAAAGGATAATTCCATGGTGACATAATAAGTGCTACCCCATATGGTTCGGGATAAATTTTTCCATATGACGGGAAATTTTTAAGATTTGTAGGAATAAATTTGGGGCAAGACCAGCTACGTAGGTTTGCTAAACAAAAGTTTAACTCATCTAAAACAACACCTGTTTCGGTAGCAAGCGATTCAAATGGAGATTTGTTTAAATCCCTGCGCAATGCGGCGGCAATCGCCCATTCATTTTCTTTTATCCATGTTTTAAGTTTTTTTAGCTGCCTAATTCTTAGGTCAATATTTTTTGTACGCCCTGTGGCATAAAACTTTTTTTGCAGTGCTAAAATTGAGTTGAAATCAGCCATTTCTTTTTACCTCTTTCCATTCATTACTTTTAACAATACAACCATCATGTCCGCCTGACTAAAAATAATCGGCACAGGATACAATGGGTTAGCTTCTTTTAGTGCTCGTTTTGCTAATATGGGAATATCAGCTTTTTTAATGCCTTCAATTTTTTTAGGGATGCCCATTTTTGCGTTCATTTCCCATATGGCGGTAATAAATCGTTTTGCACCTTCGTTTGTGGGAGTTGTGTCATCGGCAAGACCCACGGCGTATGCCATCTCCCATAATGGTTTATGTGCTGACTCACCGTAAATTTCCAGTACATATGGCATAATTACTGCGTTTGCAAGGCCGTGCGGCGTACCGTATTGCCCGCTTAAAGCATGGGAAATTGCGTGGATATTGCCTACATATGCCCGTGTAAACGCCGCCCCCGCCAGAAAAGCGGCAGTTTGCATATTCGCCCGGGCTTTTATATTTTCCCCGTTTTCGTGTGCATCGATAAGACTTTCGAAAATCAGCTGGACTGCTCTTACTGCATCAATTTTGGTTTGTTTGGTATTACTGTTGCCGATGTACGCTTCAACTGCATGGCACAGCGCATCCATTCCCGTCGTGGCGGTGAGAAATGGCGGCAAACCTACGGTAAGCTCTGGTAGGAATAACACATAATGCGGGATTAATGCAGTGTCATTAATAGCGTATTTTTCTTTGGAACGGCTGTCTGTAATAACGGCGGCAACGGTAGTCTCGCTGCCGGAACCCGCAGTGGTAGGTATCGCAAAGAAAAGAGGCATTGGTAAAATCACCTTAAACAAGCCCCGCATCTGATGAATTTTCTTTTTAGGTCTGGCTACCCTTGCACCAACTCCTTTGGCACAATCCATAGCAGAGCCACCGCCCAATGCAATAATTGCGGAACATTTTTCACTTGTATATAAGGATAAAGCCTCTTCGATATTATCAATAGTGGGGTTTTGAATTGTTTTGTCAAAAACGGTTACTTTAACCTTTGTGGAACGTAGCTTGTCCAGCAGTTCCCTATGCATACCTGCATTAACGATTCCTTTATCTGTAACCACAAGCAAAGACGTGCATCCCTTTTCGTGCAGCACACTAACCAACCCGCCATAACTGCTTAAGCGAGCAGGCCGCCGCCATGGCAAAACCCCAGAGCCAATCCAAAACCCTTTTTGAAAAGCACGGCAAAATAATTTATACATAATGTCTCCCTATTTGCTTAATCTTTTCGCACCCAAAAATACCAGTGCGATTGCTCCCGGGCCGGTGTGCGCACCAATAACAGGCCCGATATCAGTTATAATGAATTTGCATGGGCCAAATTTTGCGATAATCATATCCTGCAATTGCCTGGCGGTTTCCGGTGTAGCGCAGTGAGCAATTGCGATAGTTTGCCCCTTGGGGTTGACTTTTTGGGTCGTCATTTGGTCTGCAATATAAGCGAGGGCGTTTTTCTTGCCCTTTATCTTTGCCTTAGGCGCAAGGCTTCCGTTGTCCAAAACGGTCAAGATGGGCTTCACACTCAAAAGTATTCCCACAGTTGCGGCTACTCCCGATACTCGCCCACCACGCTTTAAATGATTTAAGTCATCTGCAACCACCCAATGCTGTAAACGGGGGATAATATCTTCAATGCGTTTCGCGGTTTCTTCAAGACTTAACCCTTTATCCCGTACCTTTGATGCATAGTATGCCAAAAGACCTTGCCCGATTGATGCGGCCTTAGAGTCGATTGTTATAACTTTGCGCTCGGGATATTGCTCCATCATTTCCCGGGCTGCCATTACACTTTGGTCAAAACTCTTACTTAATGCCGACGACAGACAAATATATAAAATGTCCTTTCCTTCTTTCAAAAACGGCTCCCAGGTTTCAATATACCGATATGTGGTAACTTGTGTGGTAGTTGCCGTTGCACCTTCCCCTATGGCTTTGTAAAAGTCTTTTGGTGAAATTTCTCTATTGTCTAAATAATTATAGTAATCCCGGCCTCCGATTGTGAATATGAAGGGAATAACCGTAATGTTACATTCTTCCGCTATGTTTGCAGGAAGGTCTGCTGTTGAACCTACGACAATTTGAAATGGTGTGCTCATCATTTTTACCTCTTTCGATTGATTATTGATGTCCTCAGTAAATCATAGCAGATAGCCATGATGCCCAACCTCAGCACCACCACAAGTTTACACTACAATGTAGGTTCTTTCAACAAAATTTGGTACAGCATAAAAGCCAGTAACCTGTTTGGCAGTTACTGGCTTTTTATTTTAATGCAAAATACTCAAAATCTCGCCAACGTACATAGTATGGTAATCCTTTTCCGGGTAAATCTTTTCCATCATAGCCTTATCAATAAAACCGTCTTCTGATAAGGGGGCTTGATAAAGTTTTTTGCATATAAACACCAGCTTGGCTTCTTCAAAATAAGTAGTGCCTTGGTCAAACACAGGCGTAATCCCTGCATTTGCAACTTTATTTTCATCTCGGCCCGATACCTTGCCCAGATACGCTAAAGCCTCTTTGAATTCCTGTGGCAGAACGGACACCGTGAATATATCATTGCTATTCATAAATTCATAGGTATGGCGATGCGGGCGCACATAGGCAATAAATGTAGGTTTGCCTCCACCAACGCCCCAAAGAGAGCCAATATGCCCCCATGAGATTGTCATGGTGTTAAACCCCGATTCTTTATTGCCGGCAGTTAGAAGCGGCCACTCATCCGAAAGTGTGGTTATTGGATTCAGGTGTAAATCTTTTGGATTGATTTTTTTCAAGTTCATAGAATACCTCCATGATGATTAGTTGCCTATAGTTTACACCTTAGTACAGATTTTTTCAACATAATTTAGCAGTTTGTAAAGCTATGGCATGAATAATTATTCAGCAGTGCGAGCGTTTATTCATATTTTTCACTTTTTAAAAGCTGCTGCTTGCATAATTATTCACCATCTGTTATAATCGTTTGTAATTCGCAAAACTATTCCCCATTAAATCAAGGAGGCTTATGTGAAACCCACTATTTTCATAGACGGTCAAGAAGGTACAACAGGCTTAAAAATTAAAGCGCAACTGCGTGGCCGCACAGACATCGAGCAGCTTACCATTCCGGTTGCAGAGCGCAAGAATATGGAAGCGCGACGAGAACGCTTAAATTCTGCAGACATCGTATTCCTTTGCTTGCCGGACCAAGCCGCGCGGGAAGCGGTTGCCCTTATAACAAACCAAAAAACTAAAGTAATAGATGCGTCTACCGCGCACCGTACGGCCCCGGGCTGGACATATGGCTTCCCGGAGCTTACAAAGGAAAGACGTGCCGAAATTAAATATTCTATGCGGGTTGCAAACCCGGGTTGTCATGCAACAGGCTTTTTGGCCATTGTTACTCCGCTTATTAAAGCGGGAATGTTGCAGCATGACGAGTTTCTGACATGTCATTCGCTAACGGGGTATTCTGGCGGCGGCAAATCCATGATTGCCGAGTATGAGCAAGCGGGTCGCGTAGCCTCGCTAAACGCACCGCGCATATACGGGCTTGGTTTTGCGCACAAGCATATTCCAGAAATGCTGGCCGAAACTGGCCTTACCGTCAAGCCGCATTTTACGCCTATTGTAGCCAACTATTATTCTGGTATGGCGGTTTCTGTCATGTTACACCACAAGCAAACAGGCCTTGACTCCGCGCAAATACACGAATTGCTGACCGCGCACTACATGGGCGAGCATTTTATCAAAGTTGCGTCATTAAATAATGGTGACGGCCTTGCGATACCGGGTTTTATTGAAGCAAACGCCCATGTTGGAACAAATGTATTGGAGATTCTGGTTTTTGGCGACGGCGAGCAGACACTTGTTACTGCCAGGTTTGATAATTTGGGCAAAGGCGCGTCCGGCGCGGCCATTCAAAATATGAATTTAATGCTTGGGCTGGATGAAACAGCCGGGCTGTAATAATGGAGGCATAAACAATGCAATTTACAACAGGCGGCATATGCGCCGCAAAAGGTTTTTCCGCAGGCGGTTTGCACTGCGGGCTTAAAAAAGCTAAAACAGACTTGGCACTTATAGTCTCTGATATCCCCGCCAACGCGGCGGCAATTTATACACAAAACGCGGTAAAAGCCGCACCGCTTCATGTATCAAAAGTGCATTTAGCGGACGGCTCTGCCCAGGCTGTGATAATCAACAGCGGCAACGCAAATGCCTGTGCCCCCGATGGTGAGGAAAACGCCTTGTTGATGTGCGAATATGTAGGCGAGGGGCTTAACATCCCCGCGAGCCAGGTAGCGGTGTCATCCACAGGTGTTATTGGCGTTTCTATGACGCCAAAAATGGGTCTTGTAAAAGAAGGAATCGCGAAGCTGTGTAAAAACCTTGGCACAGGCGAAGCGGCTTCTGACATGGCCGCGCAAGGTATAATGACCACCGACCTTACAAAAAAGGAGCTTGCTGTAGCTTTCACAATCGGCGGCAAAACCGTGCATATGGGCGCAATCGCAAAGGGCAGCGGCATGATTCATCCCAACATGGGTACCATGCTGTGCTACATCACAACAGATTTGGCAATTAGCAAGCCCTTGCTGGCAAAAGCCATGCAGCATGCGGGCGCGCACAGCTTCAACCGCATTTCCGTAGATGGCGACACTTCCACCAACGACTTTTGCCTGATAATGGCCAACGGCATGGCCGGTAACGCGGAAATTACAACGGAAGGCGAAGACTATGCCATATTTTTGCAAGCCCTAACCGCGTTGTGTGTACTACAGGCCCGCGCGATTGCCGCGGACGGTGAGGGCGCGACGCATCTCATCACATGTACCGTCACTAATGCCCCGTGCGAAGAAAGCGCGACCACCATTGCGCGCAGTGTAATTGCGTCATCGCTGGTAAAGAGCGCGATGTTTGGTAAGGATGCAAACTGGGGGCGCATCCTTTGTGCGGCAGGGTATTCCGGCGCGAAGTTTGACACTGGTTTGGTTTCCATTTCGTTCAAAAGCGAAGCAGGCGAAGTTGTCGTTTGCAAAAACGGTCGCGGCCTTGCTTTCGACGAGGAATTGGCACTAAAAGTGCTTACCCCGCACGAGGTAGTTATCAACTTGGATTTAGCACAGGGCAACGCAACCAGCACTTGCTGGGGATGCGACTTGACATACGATTATGTGAAAATTAATGGGGATTATCGGTCTTGAAAACCGATAACGGAGTTTGGAAGGTGTAATCCATGAATTACAAAATAAAAGAAAACGTACTTTCAGCCAAAGATTTAATTGCCCTGAGAGATATTGCTGGTTGGGGTAAGTTCCCTGTTCATCAAATTGAAGCTGGCTTGAAAAATTCATTGTATGTCATGTCTGTAGTGCATGGAGGTAGTGTAGTCGGCATAGGACGCATTGTAGGCGATGGCGTGACAGTATGTTATCTTCAAGATGTTATTGTACTGCCCGAATATCAAGGAAAAGGTATCGGCAGAGCTATCGTGGAACATCTTATTGCTCATATAAAAAAGAATGGCTTTGAGAATACACATATAAAAGTTGGGCTTTTTACTGCAAATGGCATAGAAGCGTTTTACGAAAAATTTGGATTTTATATTCGACCAAATAAAACAAGAGGTGCTGGGATGGAAATGATTATAACAATCACCTAACAGAGTAAAAGAGCTTTCTGAAATCTTAATATTTCCACACGAAAGGAACTTCCCCATGCAAAACCACAACACCAGGGCGGCAATCCTTGCCGAAGCCCTGCCATATATACAAAAATACAATGGCAAAACCATTGTCGTAAAATACGGCGGCAATGCCATGACCAGCCCGGAGCTTTTTGACGCCGTAATGGGCGACTTCGTACTCCTTAGCTTGGTGGGCATCCGGGTAGTAATTGTCCACGGCGGCGGGCCAGAGATTAACGAAATGCTTGACAAAGTGGGCAAGAAATCACACTTTGTAGATGGCCTGCGTTATACCGACCAAGAAACAATGGACATTGTGCAAATGGTGCTGTGCGGCAGGGTTAATAAAAACCTTGTGGATAACTTGGGACGCCGCGGCGGCAGGGCACTTGGTCTTTGTGGCCTGGACGGCGGAATGCTTAAAGCCAAGCAATACAAACGCCCGGACGGCAGTGACATTGGCCTTGTGGGGGAAGTAACCGACGTAGACCCCCGCCCAGTAACCGACGCGCTGGAGCGCGGCTACATCCCTGTAATATCCACAGTTGCGCAAGGTACGGATGGCAACACCGCCTACAATATCAATGCCGACACCGCCGCAAGTAAGATTGCAATAGCGGTGGGCGCGGCAAAACTAATCTTGCTAACCGACGTCCGCGGCCTGCTGCGCGACCCAAAAGACGAAAGTACATTACTACCCATAGTTCATGTTAGCGAAGTACCCGGACTAATCAAAGACGGCATAATAAGCGGCGGGATGATACCTAAGCTTGACTGCTGCGTGGAATCTGTCCGCAAAGGCGTGTCCGATGCGCTTATACTTGATGGCCGAGTACCGCATTCCATATTGGAAGAAATGCTAACCGACTCTGGCGCAGGGACTATGATATTACCGTAAAAATGGAAGGAGCATAACCATGACTAATCAAAACCTAATCAACCAACATGACCAACATGTAATGGCTACCTATGGCCGTTTCCCAATTGCTATTTCCCATGGCGAAGGTGCGCGCCTGTATGACTTCGAAGGCAAAACATATATCGACTTTGCATCTGGCATTGGCGTAAACTCTTTGGGCTACGGCAACAAAGCTTGGGTACAGGCCATAACCGACCAAGCCATGAAGTTTGGGCATACGTCCAACCTATACTACACCCAGCCCGCCGCCAAAACTGCGGAGACATTGTGCAAGCGTACCGGCTACTCCAAAGTGTTTTTTGCAAATTCCGGAGCAGAAAGCAGCGAGGGCCTTATCAAGTTAGCGCGCAAATACAGCCGCGACAAATACGGCGATGGGCGCAGTAAAATTGTTACGCTGGAAGGGTCGTTCCACGGGCGCACAATTACCGCGCTGGCCGCTACAGGGCAGGACGTATTTCACCAGCATTTCTTCCCGTTTACAGAGGGCTTTTGTCATGTGTCTGTTGGTGACATGAGCGCATTAAAGGCAGCTGCCGACAAAAATACTTGTGCCGTGCTGATAGAGCTTATACAGGGCGAAGGCGGCGTTCTACCGCTGGACAAAGCATATGTACAAGAAATGGCTGTGTTTTGCCAAAGCAACGACCTTCTGCTTATGATTGACGAAGTGCAAACCGGCGCGGGCCGTACGGGAAGCCTGTTCGCGTTCCAGCAATACGGCATAAAGCCCGACGCGGTAAGCTTCGCAAAAGGCATTGCAAACGGCGTACCGTTTGGCGGTTTTTTCGTAAATGAAAAATGCGGCACTGTTCTGGTTCCCGGCACCCATGCCACAACGTATGGCGGCAACCCGCTGGGCGCAGCCGCGGCAAACGTGGTACTGGACACCCTCACCGACGAAATGCTGGCAGAGGTCAGCAAAAAAGGCGAGTACATTCAACAAAAAGTAAAGGCAATGAATAGCCCATACGTAGCAGAAGTGCGTGGGCTTGGGCTTATGATAGGCATTGTCCTGCAAAACGTAGCCCATCGCGAAATAGTAGGCAAATTAAACGACGCCGGGGTGCTGGCACTTGTGGCAGGCAGTGCCACATTGCGCCTGCTTCCGCCGCTGACCATATCATATGAAGAAATAGACGCAGGGCTTGCAATTATGCAGGCGGTATTGGAGGATTAATTTAATGAACAATCATATGTTAAAACTACTCGATTATTCTCGTGCGGAAATTGAAGAGATTCTAAACCTGGCCGACCAGCTTAAATACGAACTAAAAAACGGCATTCCGCACAACTTCCCAAAGGGTAAGACCCTCGCAATGATATTCGAAAAAAGCTCTACCCGCACACATGTCTCTTTCGAGACGGGCATTTTCCAACTTGGCGGACATGGCATTTTCTTGTCAAGTGGAACAAGCCAGCTTGGGCGCGGCGAGCCTATATGCGACACCGCCCGCGTACTTGCCCGCTACTGCGACTGCATTATGATTCGCACCTTCGCCCATGAAACGGTGGAAGAGCTTGCAAAATGGTCTAGTGTGCCTGTAATTAACGGGCTTACAGACAGGTATCACCCATGCCAGGTTTTGGCGGACCTCATGACAATTCGCGAGCGCAACAGCCGCCTTGCCGGGCTAAAACTGTGCTACATTGGCGACGGCAACAATATGGCAAATTCGCTTATAGTAGGCGGGTTAAAATGCGGCATGAATGTTTCTGTCGCATGTCCTACAGGTTACCAGCCGCATAAAGAGGCACTCGACTACGCCGCCACGGTAACAGATGCAAAATTTGAGCTTACAACATGTCCCAAAACGGCTGCCAAAGATGCGGACGTTATCGTAACCGACACATGGGCCAGCATGGGCCAGGAAGCCGAAGGCGCAGAACGTCAAATTGCGTTTGCAGGATACCGGGTTAACGACGAGATTATGGCACTGGCCGCGCCGGGCTGCATGGTGCAACACTGCTTGCCCGCGTACAAAGGCCAGGAAATAACCGAGGCCGTGTTTGAAGCACATGCCGACGAAATTTTTGACGAAGCAGAAAACCGCCTTCATGTGCAGAAAGCGGTTATGGTTAGACTAATGAGTTTATAAAGTATTCCTACTTGCGGAGGCTAACCCGCAAGTTTACATAAATTAGCTGTGCGGCAGCTTGCTTATTTTTTATGGAAATTTTTTTTGATCACAACAATGACTAAGCCTGAGATTAATAAAGCCCCCCAGATTAGACTCCTCGTCATGATGATTTGTCCAGATTGTAGATGTGGCGGCACATGTTGAGACAAAATAGCACCTGTAGAGAGGTCAAATGTTATTTCAGATTCTTCTATTGTTATGATTCTAAGTATATCATTTGTGCGGTCATAATGAATCTCATCCCATTTAATCCACCACGCCAGCGAACCACCAAATTCATCAGTTCTATCAAGAATACGATGACGACGCCTCAACAGGCTCTGCACTTCATAATAATGTGTCATGACGCCTCGTTCATAAAATCGTATAGTACCTTTATGCCAACCTGTTAAAACGAGGAATGACATGGCATCATTGCTGAAATATATAGTATTAGGGTTTCTCCACAGTACCCCCTCGTCAAAAGGGTAAATCAGTTCTCCATTATTATATAAGCCTGATTGTGGATACCCTCGTTCTTCAAATTCCGGTGGTGTCAAATAAAACACCAGCCCATCTCCAAGATCAATTTGAACCGGCTCGGGTGAGGGGGGCGTTATCGCATGAGCATCTAACACGAAAGCTGATATTATGAAGATGAATAACAATAAAACAAGCCATGAATTTTTCATAGTCATCACCTAATGTTTTAGGCTAATTGTACCATACCCAATACCATAAGTGTCAACCACAGTCATAAAACCATACCTCCGCTCATAGATATAACAGTAAATTGCTGCATGGCAAAAAAGCAAAAAGCTGTGAAAGGAAGTATGCATAATGGGCGGAACTAGAATTTTTGTTTTACAGATGAAGGATTTAATAAGGATAGGTGCGATAGTGCTGGCAGGGCTGGCGTTAGTAATTTTGGCGTTGGTTCTTTTGGTTGGGCGCGGCGGAAGGAATACGCCGGTAGAACCTGCGGCATACGACATTTTTGTACCCGGCACATACTCGTCCGTAATTATACTAAATGACAAACCCATAGAAGTACGCGTAACCGTTAACGAGACAGAGATACTTGAGATTTATATGACAGAAATGGCAGAGATACAACGCGTGTTTTATCCGCTGTTTGAGCCGCGTTTGTATGACCTGACAAGCGAAGTGCTGCGGTATCAGACGGCATATCTTAGCCCCGCTACAGACTACCCGGTTACCACAAGCATTTTGCAGCGCGCAGTAAAAGCCGCCCTGGAAAGAGCGGCTGCAGGTTGCTGCTGTGATACATTGGTAGCAGTGCCGTAAAAAGAAACGTATATTCGCTTCGCCTACAATAACTCCGCCAACAGCGGGGTTATTTTTTCGTCAATTTCATTGTCGATTTCGTCCAGGAAGCTTAGTGCGTCGCCTGACAAAAAGCGGTTGCGTGATACTTTTGGGCGGTACATTGCTTGCAAAATGCGATTTTGAATGCGTTTGCTTAACATAAAAACCTCCGTCGCCATTTCTACTATATTGTATGCGATTGCCTAATTATTGTCACCTATTAACGCGCTATGTTATAGTACATTCGTTGGAATTCGTGTTCCGGTCTTACTTAAATCAACAATCAAATAAAGGGACGAAAAGAATGTGAACACAAAAGACAAGCGTGTCAAAGGATTCGACATACTTTGCGTACACAGTACGAATTGCAAGATTAATCGCCCAGCAAGCTATATGCAAAATGACATAATGACTTGGCGCCGGAGAGTCAATATTTGTAATAATTTACAGGTTTCGGTCGCACATTAATCAGATAAATCCGCGAACCTCACATGGAACAGCTTTGTTGGAACATGTCAAGTGTTAGTTTATACAAAAATTTCGCAAGGCCTCGAGAATGGAAATATATATATGTACATATATAATTAGTTATAGTATAATTGGCAACGAGCCACGTATATTAATCATACACGACATTTTAATACACCGCATAATATAAATTAGATGGCTGAAGGAGCAACTGGTGTGACATTTAAAAGCAAAGAAACAGAAGCAAAGATACAGCAATTAGATGAACTATCCGAAATTATGGAACGATACAACTTGCATGGAATAAAACCAACACACTCTTCAAGAAAAATTACAGAGTCGTGCTTTCTTGATATTTCTGCAAGCGAAATTCCAAATTATAAATTATCCGGTTCTGTATACAAGGGAACTTATAATGCACAAAATTCATATAAGCCCCCATTATGGGTTCAAGAAATATTAGACAAATAAGAGAGCTGTGCTACTGATACTTTAACAGTATCAGCAAGCACGTTTTTTTATATGTTCAAAAATTGCTAAAAAATGTCAAAGTAAAAAAAGTACGCAATCTTAAAAATGACAAGTTGTGTGCTTGCTTCACTAACTGGATACACAGACACAATTTGATACATAAGGATGAAGAAAATGGGCAAACACAAGAGAGTAAAGTCGCGAACCAAAGGCTTTATACCCCTTCCGTTTTTAATCGTTTTTACCTTAATTCCTATTCTGTTTGGTCTTGTGTTCTTTTCTATTGAGAGATTAGGGCAAAATCGTATTACTGATTATGAAATTTGCAACCAATCAAACAATTGGTATTGTTATAATAGTGGCATAAAATCATGCACATGTAAAATTAAAATTTCTGCATTATTTGAACAGAGCGAACATCCAACATACTATAACAGCTTTTTGTCGTTCCTTTTTTCAAACCGTATTTGGGTAAGCACACTTAGTTACCTAGCAAGGTATTTCTGGGTTGTAGCAGTATTAATCGCTTGGTTTTTTTTGACGTTGCGCAAACATGTTGACGATTATAATGAACACATTAGGCAACTTAAAGTATCGCACAAAAGAGTGAAAATGCGATATCACCCAAATATTATTAATTCAAAATTGTGGGTTTTAGTTATACAAATGTTTTTTACTGTCTTAATAATGCTGCTTGCTATAAACTTTGAGAGTGCCTTAGCTCTTTTGTTTGCTATGATAGCAAATTTTCTTTTCATTGATTTGTCATTACATTACGCGAAGAGAGAATTAACTATAAACAATAGAAATTATCGACTAATGCGGCTTGTGAAGAAAATTATGCCGTATTTTGATAAGAGAGTGTCATCTCTAAATAAAAAAGTAATATGTTTTGTAAAAGGAGTTCTAACGCTAAATAATCAATATGATTGGCCAATACGACTCGTAAAAAAAATGTTGTCTCTAAAAAATGAACCTGAGGATGAAAAAGGAGACGTACTGGTAGTAGTAAGGGATAATGTACGCGAACAGTATCTAATCCAAAAAGATGATGTACGTGATGGGAAAAGTAGTCCATATGATTTAGATTATTTTGACGTTATGTGTGGATGTACACACGCTGTAATGACGGAAAGAAGCCAACCACGTCCAATAGCTATAGACGACTTTTTTAGAGGCATTCACTTCAGCATCAAGGATTTTGTTAGTTATCCACATGTCTCCCGTGATTATCAAATTGATTTTATTAACGCCCTGCACGATAAAGTCAGGGAATTCTTGCACAAATTGCTAAATGACTTTAAAGGCTCGCGTTATGATAACTTTGCCATTACAATTGGTGAGTTGGAGGCCCACTATCGCGAAAAGCTTATTTTTTACTGGGATGAGATGCACGAAAATAGCGACATATTAAACATTGACGAAATATTTAACATTCATTTTTTAGTTTATACTACGATACTATTATTGTCGAATGAAGAAGTGCCATTACGCAAAAGTTTTGACCACTTGCACATGAAAAAAAGCCAAAAAACTGCGCCTGTAGTGAAATTGCGAAGTGTTGTGCGGCAGCATATTAACAAAGTTACTGCCGAATACGCGGTTAATCAGTATGCACATGTATACAGAAAATCGATTGCAACAATTATTACGCGAAACAGCCTTTATGAACTTAGGGATGTAGTATGGCAATTCATACACATAGAGGCACATGCGCGAACATACTTTGTGGATCATATACGAGAAGGCGTATACAATAATATAATGCAGTTTGCAAATGCCAAGCAGAGGCAGCCACTAACATTAGAAGGCTTAGCACAAAGTCGGAGATCGAGGAGATAAGCAAATGTTTACATTCAGAAATTGTCATCACGTTAGAATGACCGAAAATGATAAGTTCGACGCTATAATCCTAAGCTATGGCAAGGGGAGCGATGTTATTTGGAATAGCCATGCGGAAGCGAAGAGCTTTACCACAATGCGGGATTTTAACAACTTTTCCGTTATCCCTGTAAATATCGTGGATGAAAACAGGAATCCTAGTTATGTTGAAAATGCTGGAAAATTTTTACACGAACTTAAGAGACGGCATAAAAATGTAGATAATAATCCGAGAGTTGATTCTTCGCACAATTCGCTGTTTGGCATAGCTTCTGAAGCAGGAAGTAATGCTTTTTGGCAGTGGCAGGAAGACAAAAAATATACTTTTGTGACATTGGTACAATTTGGGTATGGATTTGAAAGCATGTTTAAAAGTCGAGACTATCTAAAGAGTTATCTTAACAACTATATTGAAGAACAAAAAACGGACTTTAGATACTTCATTTATTATAGTTTGGAGATTTCCGATTTCATAATTTTTATGGCAACTGATAATTTGGAAGACGGCAGAAAATGCATTTTTAACTTTAGGAGAGAATTTTGCCATAATTTTTATAGTTACACCACGTTTGGATTTGATTTATCTAGCCCTGCCGTTGCCGAAGATGATACAGAACTGGCCAAGCTAATAATTTGCTTTCCAATTGAGAATCCAAAAAAATACCAAGAATGGGCAGCTGCATTATTGAGCAAATATCCCAAAACGACCTTTGAGACAATTATTAGAGATAGGCTTGGCCATGAAGACATAAGCATTAATATATTAAAAATCAAAATGAAAGATGTGGTAAAAGAACTTAGCGATGGGTTACTGAGCCATAATGATTATAAGAGGTGTAAGTTTTGCACTCAAAAGACAGGAAAAGTATGTGCCTGTAGAGGCTACAAGGGTGCAATTTCCAGACCACGGATTATATTTGACTCGGATTTTGACACAGAATGTGCGCGAGATAATTATACTACACGTATAAGTGTTGGTGTAAATACTATCTACGCTATGCACAACAACAAAATCAGCGATATTGTTACAATTCTAAAGCCTCATGGGGATGATAAACAAGAACGAAGATTATCCGATGTGCAAAAGGCATTTCACAATATGTTGAAAGCAGTTAGCATGTTGGAGGATAAGCATTTTGCAAGAGATATTGCGGCTTGTGTAAATGCTACCTATCCGACTTTTATTAGGGATGTACAAAGAGAAATTGCTTTAATAGATGAATCGGCGAAATGCTCCAAAGTAGACACCGAGGCAAACTATATGTTATTGCATGAGAGCATACACAAGTATATAAATGCAAACATGTCATTAATTCAAGGGGCTTTGCAGGCAGATACTGTGTTTTTTCAAGCACCCGGCTTTCATGTGTCATTATACGAGGCACCAAGCAAACTAATTGTGTTTTATATGGCTTTTGTTAAGCGGTTGCAAGATGCTATGGAGAAGCGCCCTGCTGACGAGTTTAGGGTTGATGTTGTATTTAACATTGGTCTTCACACGCATGCATCTGTGTCTAAAATATTTGACCCGGAAACTAAAAAAGATAATAGAAGACACACTTTGCTGGAAATAAAAATACCTATGTCAATGTTGTTTGTTCCTCACAGGCTACTGCCGCAATTGGCACACGAACTGGCACATTTTTCTCAGATAAATGATTTGCGTTGTCGCAAGCCTAGGTTTGCGTTAATTATCGACGCGCTTTCGACGCTTGTTGCGGACGAATTTTTCAACTTTGAAAGTGAGTTATACGATGGGACAATTACTAAGGAGCAGAAAGATATAATTAGCGGAATAATTACAGAAGATGAAATGCTAACACGCTGTAAAACTGTTGTTTCGCAAAGTGTGGCCCAATATTTTAGGTTTAATCTGGAGCATATCTTAAACAATAGCGATGACTATACCCTTAGTGTAATTCGCGACGAGCTGGGGCAAAAATTATGTAACTTTTTGTCCCCAAACAACCTTGAAGACTTGATGTCTGAACTTTTAAATACTATTGATACAAAAAAGCGAGGAATTAATTTTGATATCGATCTGTTTGGCAGACATCTAAACATTTTTGTCCAAATACTATATACAAAGGCAACCAAATTAATTATGCGAAAAAGCAAAATAGCCGAAATTACATCACTAATGGGCGAAATATTTGCAGATTTTATGATGATTAAAGCCTGTAAGGTAAGTAAAGATTTGTACTTTAACACTATTTTTGAAGTTATTAATACATTTTACAGGGATACTGAGGGATATGAATTCGAAGAAATCCTGAAAAAAAATTATAACTTGCAAAGGTTTTGTTCAGTAGCTGAAATACTATATAAAGATGACTTTAAAAGCGATAAAGGCTATTTCGAAAATGTTTTAAGCGGCGTAAATCTTAAAAACGACAAAACGCGAGTTTTGAAGCAGGCTATGGAAAACATATATGAAAGTGATATAGCTGCGTTTTATTTGCTAACCGGAGTTGCAAAAGCATATCTATCAAAGTGCGAATTTGAATTAACATCAAAACCAAGAGATTTTAATAGTACAAGTAGAATTTTACAAAGTGCTACTAATAATGGCGTTGGGATATCTGATTTTTTGCCCATATTTTACAATGAGTACGATTACTTTATCAATGACTATCAAACAAAAACCAACGATACCCAGACAAAATTGATCACCGAATTGACCCTAAAAAAGACATGAAAAATGTTGATATGACTCCCGCTCCGGAAAGAGCGGTCAGTGTGTCGACTGCGGCTTGGGCAACAATGCTTCCAGTCTGTATATTGGCCCGTGTGGCGAGAATTTTTCTTCGTACTCAGTCATGATATTGTCAATGGTTATGCTGTTGTGTAAATCCAGTGATACATTTTGCAGTTCCCATTTCATGCGGCTAAAACTCTCCAGCGATGCTTCAAAAAGTATACGATTATCGGTTTTAAAAAATATTTCTGGAATTTGTATTTGCTCGTATTTTGCTAAATAATTATCGTGGGTCAGGCGACGCTTGGCCCACTTTTTTTTGCCAGGCCACGGGTCACAAAAGTTAATGTACAGCCGCGAAATATCCCCTGTGTTAAAATAATTTAAAAGGTTGTCCACATCTTCCAACACAAAAATAAGCGAACCTGCGCTTACTTCTTCTGCTCGTCTGGCGGCAGCGGCTAATATCACAGCTTCGCGCTCTATTGCCACATAGTTGATATCCGGGTTTTGTCGTGACGTTTCGGTTATAAAACGCCCTTTGCCGCATCCTATTTCTACATGAACGGGGTTGCTGTTATCAAAAATTTCGTTTATACTACGCCCTTCGTAAGCGGTTATATCCCGCAGAATGCGCGGGTTGTTTTCAAGCACTTCCGGCGCCCATTTCTTTTTTCTTGCACGCATTTATTAATCCCTCCTGTCCGTGAAGCAAAGTCTATTATCGCATGGCGGATATCTGTTGTCAAAAAAACCATAGTTGTATTTCCTGTGGTATAATTTAATCAGGTCGCCTTTCGCCTTGAGAAATAAGGAGTTGTCACCCATGCCCATACACGAAAAAATTATACAAACCATCAAAGCCCACTCCATGCTGCAGCCTGGCGATAGCGTAATTGTAGGCCTGTCTGGCGGGGCAGATTCTGTTGTTTTGCTGCACTCGCTGCTTCATATAAAAGCAGAACTTGGCATTTATCAAATATCTGCCGTGCATGTAAACCATGGCTTGCGTGGGGAGGCCGCCGCGGACGAAGATTTTTGCCGCGGTTTATGCGAAAAGTTGCAAATCCCATTACAAGTCTGCCATGCCGATGTTCGTGGTCTTGCCGCAAAAGAGTCACTTAGTATAGAAGAAGCTGGCCGCAAACTGCGCTATTATTATTTGCAAAAAGCAGCCAAATCTTTTGACGCAAAAATTGCCACAGGTCACCACCAAAATGATAATGCCGAAACCGTTATTATGAACCTTGCCCGTGGGGCAGGCCTGCGCGGGCTTTGCGGCATCCCGCCGGTTAATGGCAATATCATTCGTCCATTGCTGGATGTATCGCGGGCAGAGATAGAAAAGTACATTGCCGCACATAAATTAGAATATGTAGACGACGCAAGCAATTTTTCGCCGGAATATACGCGCAACCGCATACGTCATACAGTTTTGCCCGCTATAGAAGCTGCTATGAACCCGCAGGCCGTTCAAACAATAGCAAACAATACCGCATGGCTGCGTGCAGATGAAGAATTTCTGGATGAAATGGCATGTAAGGCGTATGAAGATGTTGTAGGAGACGCCACCCTTGGCGTACCGCTTGCAATAGACCACCTTCCGCTTCCAATTGCGCGCCGTGTAATCCGTCTTGCAATTTCGCAACTTTCGCCAACAAAATTATCAAACATAACAAGTGCCCATATACAATCCGTTTTAGACTTGCTTCACATGAAAACCGGCGCAGAAGCCCATATCCCTGGCCTTGTTGCATATAAAACATTTTCCAATATCGAAATCGTGCTTCCCGAAGCCATGCAAAAATTTGCAACCTATCCCTTGCCAATGGAGGCATCTCAATTCATCCCCGAGCTTAGCATGACAATTTCTGTATCTCAAGCCCCGCCGGACAAAAAATCAAATCTATACTGTACTAAATGCTTCAATTATGGTAAGGTTAAGGGGACGCTTATTTTACGTGCGCGCCGCCCCGGCGATACAATTGTTATGGACAGCGCGGCAAAACCTTTTACAAAAAAGCTGCAGGACTATTTTACGGATAAAAAAACGCCAAAACAAAAACGGGACAGTATCCCCGTGCTTGCCTGTGGCAGTGATGTACTTTGGGTTTTGGACAAGCATAACCCAGTAAGCGCGAAGTATTCCGGCGATACATGCTGGGTTTCATTATGGAGGTTTTTCTAGTGTTACAAATTATTGAAGGCGAGCGAATCACAAGGGTTCTATTTTCGCAGCAGCAAATAGCCGCACGTGTTAAAGAACTGGCAGAGCAAATAAGCCGCGACTATGCAGGCCGTGAGGTTACACTGCTTGGCACATTGGTAGGTAGCAGCATATTTCATGCGGACCTTGCCCGCGCCGTTACATTGGATGTACAGCTGGATTTTATGAAAGTGTCCAGCTACGGCTCACGCACTCACTCTATGGGCGTGGTGGAAATGGCGTATCCGCCGTCGCTGCCGCTTGAAGGGCGGCACATTATAGTAGTAGAAGATATCATAGACACCGGCTATACCGCCGCGTGTTTGGCGGCGTATTTCAAAGATAAAAACGTGGCATCGTATGCATTTTGTGCATTTTTAAATAAACCAAGCCGGCGCGAAGTACAGGATATAGAATGCAACTATATCGGCTTCGATGTAGAAGATGTATTCGTAGTAGGCTATGGCTTGGACTACGCCCAGCGTTACCGCAACCTGCCGTATCTGGGGGCATTGCAGCTCGAGAACTGAGTTCTTGAGCCCGAAGGAAGCGGAGTAGGGATTAATTCCCTGCGTAGCGGCGGGGCTTGGGGCAGCGCCCCATTGAAATAGAAATTGAAAGGGAAGTGGGATAATGCAACAACCAAGATTGGCCAAAGGCATGAGCATGTGGCTTCTAATTATTATGACAGTTTTAATGGTAATGTTTGTGATGAACAGAATGCAAGGCCCGACAGAAGATGTCACATACACATATGCCAACCTACTGCAAGACATATCAAACAACGCAATTTCAGAAATTACAATACGTCTCGACAATGAGGCCGGGATAGTTGGCACTGCAGAAGTTATTTTGCGTTATGATGAAGGCGAACGCATAGTCAACATACCAAACATACCGGCATTTGTAGAAATTGTGCATGAAGCAAGGGAGTATGACCCAACGCTGGTGCTAAACACATTGCCGCCGTCGCGCCCGGGGCTGTTTATGCAAATGCTGCCCATGCTTATTATGGCCGGTATATTTATAGTAGTGTTTATATTTATCATGAATCATATGCAAAACAATGCAGGCGGCGGCCGCGCAATGAATTTTGGCAAAACCCGCGCCAGAATGTCTGTATTGTCCACACAGCGCGTCACCTTTGCGCAAGTTGCTGGCCTAGATGAAGAGAAAGAAGAACTTGCCGAAATCGTAGACTTTTTAAAAACGCCGCGTAAGTATCATGATATTGGCGCGCGTATCCCCCGTGGTGTTTTGCTGGTTGGACCGCCCGGTACAGGCAAGACATATCTTGCACGTGCAGTGGCAGGGGAGGCCGGTGTGCCGTTTTTCAGCATTTCAGGTTCCGATTTTGTGGAAATGTTTGTTGGCGTAGGCGCATCCCGCGTGCGTGACTTGTTCGAGCAGGCAAAACGTGCCGCCCCAAGTATAATTATTATAGACGAGATTGACGCGGTTGGCCGTAAACGCGGTGCTGGCCTTGGCGGCGGTCACGACGAGCGCGAGCAAACCCTAAACCAACTGCTTGTAGAAATGGATGGCTTTGGCGTACGCGAGGGCGTTATTGTGCTTGCAGCCACCAACCGCCCGGATATTCTTGATCCGGCACTATTGCGCCCGGGCCGCTTCGACAGGCAAATAGTTGTAAACCGCCCAGACGTAAAAGGCCGCGAGGCAGTGCTTGAGGTACATGCCGAGGGCAAAAAAATTGGCCCGGATGTTTCATTCAAAGTAGTGGCCCAAACAACAGCTGGCTTCACCCCGGCAGATTTGGAAAATCTCATGAATGAATCCGCCCTTATAGCCGCAAGAGAAAATAAATTAGAGGTAGACAGCGAATCCATCCGCCGTGCATTTATAAAGGTAGGAATCGGCACAGAGAAAAAGAGCCGCGTAATTAGCGAAAAAGAGAAGCGTATGACCGCGTATCACGAAGCGGGCCATGCAATTTGCTTTGAAGTATTGCCGGAAATGGACTCCACCTACATGATATCCGTAATACCCACAGGGCGCGCGGGTGGTTATGTAATGCCGCTGCCCGGCGAAGACAGGACGTTTATGAGTAAGCGATATATGGAGCAGCAAATAATTGTAGGCCTTGGCGGCCGCGCAGCAGAAGCCCTTGTGCTGGGCGACATAACAACAGGTGCGTCCCAAGATATTGAAACGGCTACAAACCTTGCCCGCAACATGGTTATGAAATACGGCATGAGCGAGGCACTGGGCCCGCTGCAATTTGGCAACAATAACGAGGAAGTTTTCCTTGGTCGCGACATTGCCAACACTCGCAATTATGGCGAGCAAGTGGCATCGCAGATAGACAGCGAAATAAAGCGCATAGTAGAAACCGGCTACAACGAAGCCCTTCGCCTGCTGGAAACGCATATGGACGTAATGCACCAAATTGTAGAACTACTGTTGCGCAAAGAGCGCGTTACCGGCGAAGAAGTTCGCGCGTTGTTCCCATATGGCGCATTGCAGGACAAAGGCAAAACAGGAACGATGATGTAGAACTTGCACAAAAAGTGTTTTAACCACTTTTTGTGATGCCGCATTTGCGGCAAATGCCGTCGCAGGCGGCATCAAGGCATATGAGCGCAGTCGCGTAGCGACGGAGCGAATGGCAAAATGCGAAAGGAATATCCTATGACTTACCACAAAACATCCCCGGAAATATCCAAAATGGGCGACATGGCAATTATCCCTGTTGGCTCGCTGGAACAGCATAGCCACCACTTGCCAGTAAGTACCGACATGCTGCTGGCTCAGGCCTTTGGTAACCATGTTGGCGAACGCCTAGACGCATTCGTTCTGCCAGCCCTGCCAATAAGCACTTGTTACGAGCACAAAGGCAGCCGCGGCTCTGTTTGGATGCGTGCCGACACATTTTTTGCTATGCTGCACGACATAGTGTTAAACCTACACGAACAAGGCTTCAATCGTATTGTCGTAATCAAAGGGCATGGGGGCATTTTTGTAATGGACCCGACAATCCGCCACTTGAACGCCACATATATGCCAAAATTGCGCGTGTGCCAGCTTGAACCGTTTTTCCCAGACGTGAACGGCATTTTCGAAACCAAAAGAAATGTTAACTTTGGTGTGGGCGAAGTACATTCCGGCGAATCTGAAACCTCTGTTATGCTGCACCTTCACCCAGACCTTGTCAAAATGGATTGTGCCGTAGACTGTTTGCCAGACGTACCCAGAACGTATTTGCAGTATGGGTCTGTATTCCGCTATTCGCCGGACGGCGTGTGGGGCAACCCAACTCTTGCCACCGCAGAAAAAGGCCGCCGCTATTTTGAGTTTTGCATAGATGAGAGCGTTAAACATATAGAAAAAGTGTTTGAGATGATGGATGGACGCGGATATTAATTCGTTTATATTAAAAATAACGCCGGGCATAATCGCGGCGTTATTTTTTTGATTTCTTTTGCTGATGCCCATTTTGGGCATCAGCAAAATTTGAGTAGAGTCTTATCTGAAATTATGCATCATAGTTGCAAGTTCTGCCCTTGTGGCGTTGCCCTGTGGGTCAAAGCTTTCGCCGCCAAAGCCAAGTACGATACAATAATCAGTTATAAATATTCATATAAAATCCCATCACGTTTTTTGATAGCTTCATCAAGAACTTTCTGGTGATTTATAATAGATTCATAGATTTCATTGCAAAATTTAGCGAAATCATTTTGCATTTTTATTGGAGGCAAAATCATAGACAGATTTTCGATTTGAGCTTTAGTTATCGCTTGTCTTGACATACCTGCCGCCTCGCCAATAGAAATTAATAATCTCTGATAGCTCTCGGTAGTTAATGCCGCATTTGCAAACATATGATTCAAACGTGAGAAATCACAGCGTATGATAGAAACGTGCTGATTTACTCTTGCGGGTAAAACATCATTTGGAACTACACAAGTGCGAGCTACGGAAGCTCCTGTTATATTCAAAAGAACATCGTTTTCTTGCACAGTTACGCCGTCAAGTTGCTTTGCTTGTTCATCGGTTATAAACGCCAATCCGTCATACTTGAAATAGCCATTGTGGACATTCATGCTGCGGATAAGGCTTATACCGCTTGCCACATAGCTACTTTCTCCACCTTTAGGTGTTGCTCCAGAGCCAATTTTAGTAGTTACATCCGCAAGTTTTTCAGTTTGCCAACCTTTAGGGTTTGATACAGGGTCTCCGAATAATTCGAAAAATTTAACTTCAATGCTGCTTTGCACTTCTTTTAAATTGAAACGAATATTCGCTATCTCGTTCGATGCAGTGTCTAACTCACTCACAATTTTCCGTTGAACATCTGTTGGCGGCAAGGGAATTATCATGCTACCTAATTCTTGCAAAGATACATTATACTGTGCAACGCCTTTTGCATATTTTGAGATTTGTGGTGCAACAAAACTTGAACGCAAAACTTCAACAAGATATTCCAAAACGATTTTGTCAGAAAGCCCTCTTATGATAGCAAGTGCTTGATTGGTGTTGGCAGGCAAAATAGATTTTGGTACAATGGCAACCCTTCCAAAACTACCTGCAATAGAAAATAAAATATCTCCTTCTGTTAGTTGTGAACGCTGTAGTTTATCGTTGCATTCTGTTGAGATAAATACGAAATCATCCGAAATTGCGCCTTCATCCGTAATGTTTTCAACCTTGACAAAACTAACTCCTTCGTTAGTAAATGAATACCCTAATGTGGTAGGAGTAGTTCCTTTAGTTATCAAAGTGGAAATGTCGCTGATAGGAACAAGGGGGTATTTACTTTTAGGCTTATATTTTAATGCACGATTCAGATTCACTACTTTATCAAATTTGCTTGTTCCATAATAAATAAAATCGCTCAAATCCCCATAATAAATATGATTTGCAAGAAGTTCGTCAATAGGTAATGTAGTGTTTCCGAGGAACGAATTAAGGATGTAGCTGCTAATCTTTCGAGGATTCGATAAATCACCATCTTCATCAAATAGCATAGTACCATTTGGCAAATATTTTATGCCCTCGTAACCTCTGCGTTTACTAAACTCATATCCCAAAAATGCTTTCTCATCTTGTTTTTGTCCAGACTTTGCCACTACAATGTTTTGGTTGTAAGTCAAGAAGAAATACAACATCTTTTCTTTTTCAACTTCAAAGGCTTTAGTATAAGGGGCATCACCAAATTCCTTTACATAGTCTTTGTAAAGCTCATGTGCAACCATAGCCTCACTTGGACTTTCGTTTACGAAAGTCCAGTAATCCTCATAACTTAAGTCAGCATAAACATTAGTAACATAAACAGAAAACGCCCTCTCTATTCCCGAAACAGTAACATCACGCTTACTTGCAAAAAATGTGTTTATCGCTTGGACTGTTTTTTCGTGGTCACTATCTGGACGGCGTTCCAAGAATAAAATGACCGTGTTTGTTCCAGTTTCCATAAATGTGCCAGAGCCAAGTTCAACAATAGCCTTAACATTAAAATACTTGAAGATAACATCACGGGTGCGCGCATAAATACCGCCATTTGAAAGCATAGAGCTTGGCAAAATTACTCCTGCCCAACCGCCAACTTTCAGCAGTTGCTTCATACGTTCGATAAATAAGCACTCTATTTCCGAGCTGTTATTGGTTAAACTGCTGTACAGCTCAAAACTGTCCTCTCCGTATTTTAACATACGCCGAAAGGCCTCTACAGAATATGGAGGGTTTGAAATTAAAATATCAAACTGTCCATTATCTTGCTTATTATTGGACATTGTTTCTGTCAGTTTGCCACGATAGACTTCTGAATGTTCAAAGCTGTCAAGCCCATCTCCCCAAATAATAGTAGCCTCTCCATCACCATTAAAGAATGCACTAACCTTTGCTGTTTTTACCAAACGATTATCAAAATCAATGCCATAAACATGGTCTTTTGCCCACTTGAACTTAACATCTCCACGCCATGAGTTAAGGTCATTTCGTGTTGTCCGCTGTGATACCTTTGTAACGTCAACAAATTCTATAATATCTTGCATCGCTGACATATATTCAGTCAAGAAATGACCGCTACCGCAAGCGTAGTCAATTACTGTTGGTAAAACAGTAGGCTCTTTTTTATCGATTTTCTTTTGCACGAAATCACCAATGGGCAATGATGATATTATGAAGCGTGTAATCGGAACAGGCGTAAAAAACTGCCCTGCTTCCTGTTTCATACTGGTGTTCAACATCTTCTCAAAAAAGTCGCCCAAGAACTCATGCTTTTGCTCATAGCGGAATTTATACTGCTGTAAAAGCTCGACAATCTCACGGACTATTTTAGCGTTCAGCTGAAATGTTTTTTCGTCCTGCACTTCAATAAAAGCGAAGTTTGGGCTTTTTTTCAAACGTGTTTCGGAAAACATCTTCAAGAGCCTTTGTTTTTGCATTGCATCACCGTCAAGCACCTGTAAAACGTCATCTACTTCTTTTTGAGAGTGGTCGATGACATCAATTTCCAAGAAACGCTTCATTCCGAATTTATATAGATCATTAAGAGTCATCTGTAAATCTTCGTTTGGCAAATTTTCCCAACATTGAAACTGAAGTTCTTCGTTTTCACTTCTATCCTCATCAATGATTTTACATACAAAAAGATTGAGCAGCTTATTAAATGCATTTGGTTTATCCGACACCCCGTTGTGACGTAAAATCTTCATTATTTGATGGAAAATCGTGCGACTATCTTCGTCTTTCATGGTCGCCAAATCACCATACGTCAACCTTTTATGGACAATGTTATACGGCGAAGCATAATCTTCAAAAATGCCGTTTTTCTTGGACACTTTGTTCCAACGCTCGTGTATGTCTTTTGTTTCGGAAAGCGATTTCCACTCTTCGGAAACATCAACAATACTATTGTCGTATTCAATTTCATTTCCTACAAGTCGTGATGTATATAGGCATAAAGATTTTGCGGAAGTAGCGTTTTTGAAATATGTAAAAAGCTGTCCACCGCTTGCGAGCATTTTTTCAGTTTCTTTTGAATACTCCTTACCCCAAGTCTTGCATTCAATCATTAAAAAAGCCTGCCCATCTACATCATTTACCAAGATGTCAAGTTCACCGGAATGACCTCTGCCAGATGGATAAACCTTTTCAAGCTCAATGGAACTTGGAGAATATCCCTTTTCGAGCAAACGGTCTACACATTCCAAAACAACAAAGTTTTCCTGTTTAGTAAAGTTGCTTGTTGACTTGTTGCCGACAGTTATTCGCGTTACATCTTCAAACGTTGTATCAGCATATTCAATGGTCTTGTTGGCAAAATCGACACGCAAAGCATATCCATTGTGTTGGGGATATTTTTTATCAAATACATCAGACTCACCGTCTACTGGAATGAAGCCCAATGCAACTACTAATTTCTTTATATTTTCTGCGATTATAGCCATATCCTCACCTCCAAAATAAATTGTATTAATTAAGATTGCTTTGCGACTTTTGTTCTGCCACCAATAGACTTAATAGAATTTTTCAGTATCAACCAATCTCTGCCTTATTGTAGCGTAGTCAAGCACATAATACAATGCTTTTTTATTAAAGTCGAAAGTATGTTTGCGACAAAATATTTCTTTTTAAGAACTTTCTATTTGAGCACAAAAACTTATTGTGTCGTTAACTGCAATGTGATATACTCGGACTAGCTTACCAGCAATTGGTTTCTTGTTATATATTTTAGTAAATACTGCATTTTGGTTTCATTTATTAATATATAAATTTGGGGGGGGCCAGGGTAGGGTTTACATATTTAATTACCTTGGGGCATAAGTGTTTTAACCATTATATAAAATAGTGTTTGTAAAGAGAGGAGCAACACATAATGCGAAGACGCATTAAAGAAGTGTGCAGGCGTCATCTGGCACTTTTGCTGGTTGTCACACTGGTTCTTGGTACTTTAGTTGCCATGCCTGTTACTGTGGGGGCCGACGAGCCTACTTACACACATGCAGTGAGTGTTTTTGCGGTAGACAGCGCGTCTGTTGGTACGCCGGCTTTCTCCGGTAACTACCGCAGGGATGGTATGACCGTGTTTGTCCGCAGCGACCACGGCGGCCCAAGCGGCGCGCCCGGTGCTACGGAAATGGGCGGCAATGCCGCACATGGCTATGTAAGGTTTGATTTAAACAGCCGGGGCATTAACCCCGCCAATGTTCAAAGTGTAACATTGGGGCTTACAACCAATGCAGCCGGTACGGTGTCTGCACCGGGTGCGTTTGGCAATACTGCGCCCATTCCCGGCCAGCTAAATGTAATTGGCGCGTACAGTACCGCATGGGACGCCGCCACAATTACAAGGGCAACAGCACCAGTTACGGCGGGGGTTGCTGGTGGCGCACCGCTTGTGTTCCCACGGGCGGGTATTTCGTTAATTGAAACAATTCAGCTAACCGCGGCATTCCCAATGGCAGTTAACGTAGATGTTACTGACTTTGTGCAAGGCAGGCTTGCGGCCAGCGCGTTCGACTTTTCTTTTGCATTTATTGTCCCACCACAGGCCGACCCGGGCAATGAATCTGGATTTGGCACGGGCTGGCACAGTGTTAACACGCATTTCCACTTTGCCGGGTACAGGGTGGCTGGTGGTACAGCACCGCGCCTGTATGTCGAGCTTGACGGCCTTACCGCTGTGCAAGTAGTGGGCTTTGCAACCAACGCGGCAAGCATGCAATCCGCATTGGAAACCATCGGTGCTATGGATGAAGTTACGGGTTGGGATGTAATTTCTTCCGAAATAGGTATGATACATGCCGTTATGGCGGACATGCTTAGCAGAACTTTTACTAACAGGGCAGATATAATTGCCCAATTCCAAGACGCTATTGATGCAGAAATAGATGCCGGCTTAGTTTTCGCGCTTGTTCGCGCTGCAAATGCGGCTACCCTTGCGTCAGAAATGCGCCCGGTTTTAGAAAACCCGGCTCTTGGTCTTGACCTTACCATTTATAACGGCTTAAGCGAAGGTCTAAAAGACTTTGTAGCCCAGGCAATGGTTAATAACCGCCCTGCAAACGGCTTCCGCAATGCGGCCGCTATAGCCGCGGTGTTTAACCAAATAGTAGCACAGGCCGATGCCGGCGGCGACTTGCGCCTTCTGGCCATGAACGGCACCGGCGGTATCCGCGTTATAGAAATGAATGTAAGCGGCCCTGGCGGAGTTAGCATCAAGGACGCAAGTGGCAACACAATTCTGTCTCATACCTTTGCCGCCGCAGCGGAAGAGCATATGATTGCGTATATCAACCTGCCAGTGGGGACATACACCCTTTATGTAGACGATGTTCTTGTTGGGCGCGATTTACCGTTTGTAAATAACGCGGCAAATATGATTGGCGGCATATACATTATCCCGGGCACGCAGGTATCCGGCATTCACCTTGTAGAAAATGTGTTGATAGCCGACGGCCCGCTTAGAAATTACGACCTGCAATCTACAAACACAAGGGATCACAGCCCTGCATTTATAGTTTTGTATGACATCATAACCCCCGCTGAAACAGGCCAGGACAGCCTTATTTCCATAGGCGACAGGGCGGCATTCGCAGGCGGCATTGTAGACTGGCCGCATACGCAATTTCTTGTGCGGGCCGGCAGCGGTGCTACTTTCTTTAATACATTTGACTGTATAGCCGCGGGCGGCGGCGGTTGGATAATGACACCCGGACGCAATCAAGTACCTATCGTAGCCCATGAAGTCTTCCATACGCAAATGGAAATTGACCTTGTAGATTTTTACTACAATGTGTGGATGGCTCAATCTGGATATGCAGAAACCCGCTTTATGGGTCACAGGGGCGACGATGACCCGCTTCGCGTACGCAACAGGCACGAAGTAATGAACGCAGGGCATTGGAGAACGATAAACGAACTTGGCGTGGCAACCGTTGCCATGAGTGCCGGTGTACCCACAAGGTTTGAAAATTTATTGGTTCTTCCCGCTGGGCTTGTGCATGACGCTTTAGCGGATTTTAACGTGTCTCTTGGCGGCACAAATGCAGATATTCAAGCGGCTTTGGATATTATTGCATTGGGTGTAAACCAGGAGCAATTTGCAAGAGTTACCGACCCGGGCCTGCGCGACGATATTTTGGACGCTATGCAGCTGGCTGGGCCTTTTGACACAGTAATAGGCATTAAATCTGCGCTAAACAGGTATGTAACGTCCATTGGCGCGGCAGGTACCCCAACTTGGCAGACAGACGGCAACCTGACCGTTAATATGACAGCGTTGCAGCAAGCATTATTGTCATGGGAAGAAGCAACAGACGGCTTTGGGATCCGCGGCTACCATATCGAAAGGCAAAGCGCAGGCGGGGCATGGGCACGTATTGCTACCGTTATGGGTGTGGGCAACACATCTTTTGCGGACAGTGATATTACGGCCAATACCTCATATTCGTACAGGGTAATTGCGTTTAACTATGGCGACAATGAATCTGTTCCGTCAAATGTTGTGACAGAAATATCTGGCAACGCGGAAAACTTCCCGCATGACAGATATGTACTGGATGATGCATTTAGGGTAGAGCCTGTGCGCTTTCATTCCCGTTGGAACAATGTGGGCGTATTCCCGGCAGGGCCACAGCCCCCGCACCCCACGGGCGGCCCCCCATTGTGGATGCAAACCGAATGGTATAACCCGGATAACCGTATGGCAGAGGCCATGCGCTACCTTACACTTATAGCCAGCAACCCGGACTTCCACAGCTTTGTGGGCCCGGATGGGCAAACAACCTTGCTAGAACGTGCCATTCAGCATTTCCAATCTATGCTGGCAGGCGGCAATGAGCCGGGTGTTTCCGGCACAGGGCTTGCGGCACATGGTTACATGCCGGCACTTACGGCGTTAACCTATGCAAAACTTAATGTTCCAGAAATATGGAACGCTTTGACAGCGGAAGAAATTGAACGTGCAGACCTTCTTATGAAGGGCGCGTTATTTGCAATTTACTACGCGGCCGCTGACACAGGCGCCGACCGCGGGTTAAACCAAGACTCTAACTATCGCCGCGGTTGGAACGTAAACCATCGCATGGGTATTTTGGCCGTGCCGTTGATTTACTATTATTTCCGTGCCGAAACATCTGGCTTTGTGGGCGGTGACTTCTTCCTGCCGTCTGCCAACACAGGCACAATCGGCTGGATGAATAACTTTATCCGCGACTTTAACTACACCGTGTTCACCAGACAACTGCAGGAAACCGGCATGACCATGCTTTACAACACATTCCAAAACGCCGGGCTTGTGGAAGTCCACAGGGTAGCCGCGCAAATTAGGCCGGAAGGTATGACCTATAACTTGGGCAATACCCGTTTCCACGGCCCGTTAAGCGCAAGGCTTTGCAATAGTGAAGGCATTGGCCGTTGGGCAATGCTGTACCTTAACGAAGCATTTACCGCAGGCCCAGCTGTGCCAACACCGGGCGACCTTTGGCGTACCGGCGGCACCGGCGATTTATTTGGCGCACGCCCGGGCTTAAACGGCTCAATGGGCGGCAGCGGCGGCAACATGCCGTTCCAAAGATGGCCGGGTGAATATCGCTATCCAATTTTGCGAGTAGCCAACCAGCAGCCGGAAACACCACTTGCGCGCCCGGGTGTAATCACAACTTACGGCTTCCCGCATGGTTATTGGAGTGCCTTCCGCGAAGGCCCCGGCGACAATGGTGTGCCGCTAATGCAGCAGCCTTTGTGGCAGTATATGGGCGTTTATGCAATGAACCACTTCCCTAACTTGGGTGCGCCCGGTATGGGGCAAGAATTTGAAGCTACGGACGCAAGCGGTGTGCGTACCTGCATCCCATATGTAGTAGAAGGTATTTTTGGCGGCCTTGATGGCTTGCTGGCCCTTACAAGGGTTAGTGATAACTTGGGCGGCCTAACCCCGGATGTGTTCAACGATATTATAGTACGCTCCAATGTTGGCTGGGTAGACCTTCGCTTTAGAATAGACAACGAATTCTTAAGCTTCTGCCACGGCCGCCAATGTGCCCAGCATGCCAGCAGTACCCGCTACATGACAGGCGTAGGGGCCCGCATGAACATGGACTTATGGTATAACATGATTAATAACCCGCTGGACGAAATGGCTGCCGTAAACAACGCAAGCAGCATTAGCGACATGCGTACGGCATTGGAAGCTCCGTCTCTGGCACTTATCCTTCACGCTTACAACGGCTTAAACGAAGAATCCAAAAACAATGTAGCTGAAGCCATGCTTGAAGCAGGCCCGTTTGCCACCAAAGCAGCGTTGCAAACGCCATTCTCATTGGAAGTAACAGAGCAAGCCATACGCGAACTTAACCTTGCCACCACACCGCAAGAGATGCAAAACGCGTTGGAAGGCCCTGCGCTTGGTTTATGGCTGTTTGGCTGGAACCAAGTAACACCGCTTATTCCCGGTATAACAGACCCTGCCGAAAGGCTTGTGTATGCAGGCCAAGTGTTGCAAATCATGAATAGCGAAACACACGAACTACGCGGCCCGTGGACAACACGCCAAGAAATTCGTTTTGCGTTGGCCACCGTTTTATATGAGCCCGTTGACTTGCTGGCATATGTAAACGCGGCCGGTGACGCAGAAGATATCGACCTAATGCGCGACGCTATAGAAGGCTTGCGTGATGTGCTTAATCTTGCGCGTTATGACATGCTTACAGCAGAAATGCAGGACGATGTGCTGCAATATGTAATTGATTATATCCAAACAAACGGACACTTTACCGAAGTGGAACATTTGCAGGAAGTAATTGACCGTGTGGCTGCAGAGTTTATTACCGAGTATGTGCGCCCGGTTTATCAAGATGCATTTATTTGGCAAGAAGCATGGCCAGCGGGTAATGACGTATCCCAAAGCCCGCTAGAGCCAAACTTCCTTAGGGCGCGCGAGCACGACCTTCCTATTAATAACAGAGCCGTATTGCTGCAATTTAACTTGCAAGACTTTGACTTTGATCCATACGACATAGGCATGGTCGAGCTGGAACTGTTTATGGATCGCTTCCGTGCGGGCAGCAGCGGCGGCGGAACACCACCGCCTTATATGCTTGCTGTAATTGGCCAAATGGACGGTGCAGGCAACCGCCTTAGTAATAACGACTGGACATGGGATACCGTTACTTGGAACAACGCGCCTTACTTTGGGTTTAATGCCCCCGGGCGCCCGTGGCAGTTTGGCATGGATCGCCTTGCGCATAGGAACCCACCAAACCCCGGCGCAATAGATACTATTATTTTTGGCGACCCGGCATCTTTTGTAGCCAATAACGCATATATGCCGCAATATGCCCAGCAGTGGTATAGGTTTAATGTAACAAGTGCCATACTGGAAGCCATTGAACTTGGCGAAGACTATATAAGCTTATTGGTCTTTGACGGCACACTTGACCACGCGACACCGGCAGGCCCCAATGGCGGCAATGCCCGCGGTGCATTCGGACGCAGGGGCGGAGGGTCTTACTTTGTCTCAAGCCGGCATCCGCAGGGCGCAACTTATGGGCCTCGTCTAAACTTCCTTGTAGTTGGCGAAGTTGATGACGTGCCACCGCCAGTATTTAGTTGGGATATCTTTAACAACGGCCCAGGCGGCACACAGTATCCAAATCCAAACCACAGCCTTGCAGAGGCAGGCCTAATTCGCATGAGGCCTCAGCTTGATGGTGCAGATGCGCTTGTGCATTACGGTGCAGCAAGTACTATTGTTGCCCTTGACCAAGATGAAAACTGTGCGATGGAGTTTGTGCACATTGGTAGAGTTTGGTCCGACGCTGACGGCTGGTTAGACTATTTTATGGCTATAGATGTTAACAAAAACGGTGATTGGGAGTATATCAACTTCTATATCACAGTATATGGCCAAACCGTGCAAGTGCTGCTTGTTAACGCGTTGTTTGAGCCTCCTGCACTGCCGGAGTTTGGCTGGAATATCTTTAACAATGGCCCAGGCGGCACGCAATATCCACGACCAAACCCAGGCCTTGCCGCTGCAGGCACAATTCGCATGTGGACACAGCTTGACGGCGTTAACGCACCAGTATACTTTGCCGCGGCAGACACCATTGCTGCACTTGACCAAGATGGGGAAAATGCAATGGAATTTGTAACCGTAAACAGAATGTGGGTAGCCGGCACAGGCTGGGTAGACTACTTTAACATGGTAAACGTCAATAAAAACGGACAGTGGCAATATATTAACCTGACCATCACTGTGTATGGCGAAACGGTGCATGTTCTGCTTGTAAACGCGCTGTTCGAACCTCCTGCAGAAGATGTTACCGTAACATTTGTTGTAGAAGCTGGTGCGGTTGGCGTTTATGCCGCAACTACAACCACTATAGTTGTGCCAGCAGGCGAAGCAATCCCTGCCAGTGCAATACCAAGCATCCAAGCACGTACAGGATTCTATTTTGCAGGCTGGTATCCAAGTGACCCAACAGGCTTTGTAGTAACCGAGGATATCACATTTACAGCAAGATTTAATCCATTGTTCGCAGTGCCGCAAATTGTTAGCGTATCGCCAAACCCTGCGGTAGTAGAGCAAGGCGGCACGGTGGAACTCGTAGTCACTACTTTGGGAATGCCTGACGGCGCATGGGTAGACCTAAATGTAGCATGGCGCCCAGGTTTATCTATTGTAGGCGGCCCAAGATTCTACATTGTAGATAATCAGGCAATAATAACAGTTGCCGCCGCCGAAAATGCACCACTTGGCCGGGACGGATTTGCCGTAGCCGCCCGCACATCCGGCGATTGGGGCAGTGTTGTCATAATAGGTAGCCATGCGGTTGTGATTGAAGTTATGTAAGATAAAAACAAAGGCAGCCGGCTCGATTTTTGAGTCGGCTGTTATTGTTTTGCGCATTGTAATTCGCATTGCAAAATTTATTTCAAAAAAATGCTTGCATTAACTCGCGTCTTCATGTATAATCCCTCTTTGTGACACGTTCTTTGTATTTGTCGTATGTTTTTACGCGCCGGTAATCCGGCGAATCAAACCAATGCGACACGCCCGGTTGCGTGAACACAACAACCATAATGGAGGAGTTTTATGCAAAATCAAAAAATTCGCATTAATCTCAAAGCTTACGACCACAAGCTAATCGATCAATCGGTGGTTCAAATCATAGACACTGCTAAGCGCACAGGGGCGACTGTGTCTGGTCCAATTCCACTGCCCACTAAAAAGGAAGTAGTTACAATTCTTAGGGCGGTACACAAGTACAAAGATTCCAGGGAGCAATTCGAGTCCCGCACGCACAAGCGTCTTATCGACATCTTGATGCCAACTCCCAAAACCGTAGATGCACTTACCCGTTTGGATCTTCCCGACGGTGTAGACATTTCGGTAAAAATTATGTAGGTCGGAGGGCGCGAAATGAATAAAAAAATGATTTTAGCCAGGAAAGTGGGCATGAGCCAAATCTTTACGGAAAATGGAACTGTCATTCCCGTAACAGTGCTTGAGGCCGGCCCATGCAAAGTGGTTCAACGTAAAACAAAAGAGAAGGACGGGTATTCTGCCCTTCAAGTAGGTTTTGGTAAGGTTCGCGAAAGCTTGCTTAACAAGCCAAAACAAGGCCACCTTAAAGCAAATTTGGGTGACAAAGCAGAAAATCTTCGCGTACTGCGCGAACTTAAATTAGAAGATTGCGATGCTTACGAAGTCGGTTCCGAAATTAAAGCGGACATGTTTGCCGCAGGCGACCGTGTAGATATTAGCGGTACGTCCAAGGGTAAAGGCTTCCAAGGCGCGATAAAAAGACATGGCCAAACTCGCGGCCCAATGACTCACGGTTCCAAATATCACCGTGGTTTGGGTTCAATGGGTTCCGGCACTTCGCCCGGTAAAGTTGCAAAAGGCAAAAAAGCCCCGGGTCAAATGGGTAACAAAGCTATAACTGTACAAAACCTTGAAGTAGTTCGTGCAGATGCGGAAAAAAACCTTATCCTTGTAAAAGGTGCTGTGCCTGGTATCAAAGGCGCGTTGGTAACAATAAAAAGCACGTGTAAAGCTTAGTTGGAGGTAGGACATGGCTACAGTAGAAGTAAAAAATATTAACGGTCAATCCGTTGGTAACATGGAACTAGAACCCTCCATCTTTGATGTGGAGATAAACGAACACGCTGTTCACATGGCAGTTGTACAATATCTGGCAAATAACCGCCAGGGTACAAAAAGCACCAAAACCCGTGCAGAAGTACGCGGCGGCGGTCGCAAGCCATGGAGACAAAAAGGCACAGGCCGTGCCCGCCAAGGTTCTATCCGTTCGCCTCAATGGACAGGCGGCGGCGTGGTGTTCGCACCAAAACCAAGAGATTTTTCATTCAAGCTTAACAAAAAGCTAAAACGCCTTGCGTTAAAATCTGTTTTGACAGACAAAGTAAGAAACGGTAATTTAATCGTACTTGACGAAATCAATTTGCCGGAAGTTAAAACAAAAACAATGATGGGCGTTTGCAAAAGCCTTGAACTTGGCAAAGCACTGTTCGTGATGGATGGCAGCAACAAAAACGTAATGCTTTCTGCGCGCAACATCCCAACAGTTAAAACTGCCGGTGTTAATACAATCAATGTTTACGACATTCTTAACCACGAAAGTTTGGTTGTTACCAAAGAAGCTGTGCAAAAAATCCAGGAGGTGTATGTATAATGGCCGCATTGCAATACTACGACGTTATCCAAAAACCTCTTATGACGGAAAAAAGCATGAGCCTTTTGGAAACAAACACGTATTCATTCTATGTTCATCCTAAAGCAACAAAGACGCAAATCAAAGAAGCTGTGGAAAAACTTTTTGCAGGTACTAAGGTAATGAGCGTTAACACAATGTTGTCTCATCCTAAAAAGCGTCAACGCCGCGGCTTTTTGCCCGGGAAAACAGTAATACGCAAAAAAGCTATTGTAAAACTAACCCCTGGCAGCCGCCAGATAGAATATTTCGAGGGTATCTAAGGAGTTGCTGACCAATGGGTGTAAAACGTTATAGACCATTAACCCCTTCCCAAAGACAGATGACTGTTTCCGACTTTGCAGAAGTAACACGCAAAAAGCCGGAGAAAAGCCTTGTCCAGCATTTGCCAACGCATAGCGGACGCAATGCACAAGGTAAGATAACAGTTCGCCACAGGGGCGGCGGGGCAAAAATCAAATATCGCTTAATCGATTTTAAACGTAATAAAGACGGCATTCCTGCCAAAGTAGCGGCAGTAGAATATGATCCAAACCGTACAGCATATATCGCTCTTCTTCACTATGTAGATGGCGAAAAACGCTATATCCTTTCACCAAACGGAGTAAAGGTTGGCGATATGCTTATGAGCGGCGAGGAAGCCGAGGTTCGTCCGGGCAATGCACTTCCAATGAAGTTCATTCCGGTGGGAACAGAAATTCACAACTTGGAAATGAAATTGGGCCGCGGTGGACAGCTTGTACGTTCTGCCGGCAACGTAGCCCAGCTAATGGCTAAAGATGACAAATACGCCACCGTGCGTCTTCCCTCTGGGGAAATGCGTCTTTTGCCGGTAAGCTGCCGTGCTACAATCGGCCAAGTGGGTAATCTTGACCACGAGCTTATCAACATCGGTAAAGCAGGTAAAAAGCGTCACATGGGTATTAGGCCAACAGTCCGCGGTTCTGTTATGAACCCCAACGACCATCCACATGGTGGTGGCGAAGGCCGCGCACCAATTGGACGCCCTGCACCATCTACCCCATGGGGTAAACCTGCATTGGGTTACAAAACCCGCAAGAAGAACAAGCAGAGCAACAAGTATATAGTCCGCAAGCGCGGTTCTAAATAGAGGAGGTCACATATGGGCAGATCATTAAAAAAAGGGCCGTTCGTAGACGACCACCTGATGAAGAAAATTTTGGCACAGGAATCTGCAACCAACAGTTCAGTTATCAAAACCTGGTCACGCCGTTCAACTATTTTCCCAGAAATGATAGGCTTCACCATCGCAGTTCATGACGGACGCAAGCATGTTCCCGTATATGTAACAGAAGATATGGTTGGCCACAAATTAGGCGAATTTGCCAGCACCCGCACATACCGCGGTCATGGTAAAGATGCCGAAAAGCGAAGCAAAGCAAGGTAGGAGGGCAATAGACATGGCAGGAAGCTCAAGAAGCCAATTTAAGCAAAAACGTAACGAGGAAAATCGCGAAAAGCGTCCTCATGCGATACACAAGTTTGCCCGCATATCCGACCGTAAGGCGCGCATTGTCCTAGAGCAAATTAAGGGCAAAGGCGTTGTGCAGGCACAAGCGTTATTGCATTTTAACCCAAGATATGGCGCAGTTCTAGTAGGCAAAGTTCTAAAATCTGCAGTTGCAAACGCCGAAGAAAACCATTCAATGGATGCATCCGCACTATATGTACAAGAAGTTTTTGCCGACCAGGGTCCAACCTTAAAGCGCATTCAGCCTCGTGCAAAAGGCCGTGCATATCGTATCAACAAACGCACAAGTCACATTACTATAATTTTGAACGAGAGGTGAGCATATGGGTCAAAAAGTAAATCCCCATGGCTTACGCCTGGGCATCACCAAAGAATGGGATTCTATTTGGTACTCTGAAAGAGATGTTGCAAAGTTTATTCTGGAAGACCACAAAATTCGCCAGTATATCAAGGCAAATTTGACAAATGCGAAAGTGGCGCGTATTACAATTAAGCGCACTACCGACCGTATAAAAGTAACGCTGCACAGCGCATCCCCGGGTGTTATCATCGGGCGCAACGGTCAAGCAATTGCCGAACTAACCGCAAAGCTGCAAAAACTTTCTGAGCAAAAAGTAGAAGTAGAAATATTTGAAGTTAAAAGGCCAGAAGTTAATGCACAACTTGTAGCCGAAACAATTGCCAAAGATTTAGAAAATCGTACCGCATTCCGCCGTGCCATGCGCCAAGCAATGCAGCGCGCTATGAAAGCTGGCAGCCGCGGTATAAAAACCGCAGTATCTGGACGCTTAGGCGGCGCGGATATTGCCCGTACAGAGACTTTCCGTGAAGGAACAATACCACTGCAAACTCTGCGCGTAGATATAGATTATGGTTTTGCCGAAGCCAAAACAACCTATGGAATCTTGGGTGTAAAAGTTTGGCTATACAGAGGCGATGTTATACTGGGTCGCGAACCTCGCGGCGACAGGGAACGTAGACCAAGACGGGAAGGAGGCTTCAACAATGCTGATGCCAAAAAGGGTAAAAAGACGCAAGCAGTTCCGCGGTCGAATGACAGGCAAGGCGCTCCGCGGCAATAGTATCACATACGGAACATTTGGCTTAGTAGCAATGGAGCCTAGCTGGATAACAGCTAATCAAATAGAAGCCGCCCGTATCGTAATAAACCGTACAATGCGCCGTGGCGGTAAAGTTTGGATTAAAATTTTCCCAGACAAGCCCGTTACCGCAAAACCTGCCGAAACCCGCATGGGTAAAGGTAAAGGTTCACCAGAGTACTGGGTAGCCGTTGTAAAGCCCGGGCGTGTAATGTTCGAAATTGCTGGTGCAGACGAAGAAGTATCACGTCGCGCATTAAAGCTGGCTTCGTACAAAATGCCCATAAAGTGCAAAGTAGTATCCAAAGAAGAACTCGAAGCAATCTTGGCAGAAGCCGAAGTACCGGCTGCAGTCAATTCATAATAAGGAGGCTGAGGTTAATGAAATCGACGAAATACCTGGAGTCCCTTAACGACAAATCCGTGGAAGAGTTGCGTACAGACCTGGTTACCAGCAAAAAGGAACTCTTCAACCTACGCTTTTTAAACGCAACCAACCAACTTGACAATACGGCACGAATCCGCGAGGTGCGCAAAAACATTGCCCGCATCCAAACGGTAATGACAAAGCGCGCAAAGGGTTTAGCTTAAACCAGGAGGTATAGATCGTGGAGACTCGTAATTTACGCAAAGCCCGGGTAGGCCGGGTAATAAGCGATAAAATGGACAAAACAATTGTGGTGGCAGTGGAAAACCGCGTTCGTCATCCCCTAATTGGTAAAATTGTAAAACGCACTTATAAACTAAAAGCTCATGACGAAACCAATCAATGTGGTATTGGCGATACCGTTCGCGTAATGGAAACTCGCCCAATCTCAAAAGATAAGCGTTGGCGCTTGGTTTCTATAATCGAAAAGGCGAAATAATCACCCGCCAAGGAGGCAGTTAATATGATTCAGCAACAAACAAGGCTGGCGTCCGCAGATAATTCAGGTGCAAAAGAACTCTTTTGCATACGTGTACTTGGCGGCAGTAAACGCCGCTATGGCAATGTGGGCGACATCATCGTGTGTTCTGTAAAAGACGCAGCCCCCGGCGGTATGGTTAAAAAAGGCGAAGTGGTAAAGGCAGTAATTGTTCGCACTGTAAAAGGACTATCACGTCCGGACGGTAGCAGCATCCGCTTCGACGAAAATGCCGCTGTAGTTATAAAAGACGATAATACCCCACGCGGAACACGTATTTTTGGACCGGTAGCAAGGGAACTTCGCGATAAACAATTTATGCGTATAGTATCCCTGGCCCCTGAAGTTCTGTAAGGAGACTTGACATGGAATCTACCAAAACAAAACTAAAGCGCGGCGATATGGTTCAAGTAATAGCCGGTAAGGAAATTACACGTACGGGCCGCATTCTAAAGATAGATCGCGCAAAAAATAGGGTTATAGTGGAAGGGCTTAACTTGCAAACAAAGCATCAAAAGTCTAACCGCACAAACCAACAAGGCGGTATTACCCGCAAAGAAGCGTCTCTTCATCTTTCTAACGTAATGTATCTGCACAAGGGCAACCCTGTACGCTTAGGATACAAAGTGGAAGAAACCGAGAAAGACGGCAAGAAAGTAACTGTGAAAAAACGCGTAGTAAGAAAAACAGGCGAAGTTATAGACTAAGCCAAGGAGGCAAAACATGAGTCGGCTTAAAGGCATCTACGAAACAGATATCGTCGATGGCATGATGGAAAAGTTTAAGTATAAAAATAAAATGGCAGTGCCCAAAATCGAAAAAGTAGTTGTAAACATCGGACTGGGCGAAGCAAAAGATAATGCTAAAGTTATCGAACATGCTACTGGCGACTTGGCGATAATCACTGGTCAAAAAGCGATTGTTACCAAAGCTAAGAAGTCGATTTCTAACTTCAAACTGCGCGCCGGTATGCCTGTTGGGTGTAAAGTTACCCTTCGTGGCAGCAAAATGTATAGCTTTGTGGATAGGCTTATAAGTGTAGCCATCCCCCGTGTACGTGACTTTCGTGGAGTAAGTCCCGATGCTTTTGACGGACGCGGCAACTATACTATGGGAATTAAAGAGCAACTTATTTTTCCCGAAATTTCTTTCGACAAAATAGACAAACTCCGGGGTATGGAAGTGGTTATCGTTACCACTGCAAAAACAGACGAAGAAGCTCGCGAGCTTCTTAGACTGTTCGGAATGCCCTTTATCCGTGCCAACTAGGAGGACATTATGGCGAAAAAGTCATTAATTCTAAAAGCCCAACGTAAACCTAAGTTTGCAGTAAGGGCATATAATCGTTGCAACATCTGTGGTCGCCCCCACGCAACTTTGCGCAAATATGGTATTTGCCGTATTTGCTTCCGCGAACTTGCGTACAAGGGTCAAATCCCTGGTGTACGTAAGGCAAGCTGGTAATTTTTTTTAAAGGAGGAGCGTCCCGTGCTATCAGACCCAATCGGTGATATGCTAACCAGAATTCGCAATGCGAATATGGCAAGGCACACAACAGTAGATATGCCATCTTCCAAAATGAAAGAGTCAATCGCCTCTATCTTGGTTAAGGAAGGCTATGTTAAAAACTATGAAGTAATCACAAATGGCGTTAAAAAAACTATACGCATTACCTTAAAATATGGCCGCAACAAAAGCGAAAAAGTCATTGCGGGTTTAAAGCGTATTTCTAAGCCTGGTCTTAGAGTTTATGCTAATTGCGAAGACATTCCAAAAGTGTTAAATGGACTTGGTCTTGCAATTGTTTCAACAAACAAAGGCGTACTAACCGACAAAGAAGCCCGTTTACAGGGCGTTGGCGGCGAAGTACTGGCGTTTGTTTGGTAATGGGGCAGTGCCCCACTTAAGAAAATAGGAGGTGCAGAACATGTCCAGAATCGGCAAAATGCCGGTTATCGTCCCAGCTGGCGTAACAGTAAAGCTAACCGACGATAATCACCTTACGGTAAAAGGCCCTAAAGGCGAACTTTCCCGTAAGCTTTCCAAGGATATGAATATCGCACAAGAAGATGGTCAACTTGTAATAACCAGACCTAGCGACTTAAAACGTCACAAGGCATTCCATGGCTTAACCCGTACGCTTATAAACAATATGATTGTTGGCGTAACGGATGGCTACACAAAACGCCTTGAGATAAACGGTACAGGTTACCGTGCTGCAAAAGCAGGTAATAAGCTTACACTCAACCTTGGCTATTCGCATCCAATCGAAATGGTAGACCCAGACGGTGTTTCTAGCGAAGTAGAAGGTAACAACAAAATTGTAATCACCGGCATAGACAAAGAAAAAGTTGGTCAGTATGCCGCAAATATACGCGCTAAGCGCCCACCAGAGCCTTATAAAGGTAAAGGTGTTAAATACGAAACAGAGCGCATAAGACGCAAAGCCGGTAAAGCCGGTAAGAAATAAGAACGGTAGGTGAGAGGCATGATTAATAAACCATCACGTGCAGCAGCACGTAAGAAACGTCACTACAAAATGCGTCGCAACTTATCGGGCACAGCTGCAAGACCGCGCCTGACCGTATTCAAATCAAATAAGTATATCTATGCGCAACTTATAGATGACGTAGCGGGTCACACATTAGCAAGTGCGTCAACACTGGATTCGGCATTTGTATCTGCCAACAATTTAGAATCTAAGTCAAATGTTGATGCTGCAAAAGCTGTTGGCACATCTGTTGCAAAAAAAGCCCTTGAAAAAGGTATTGATACAATTGTTTTTGACCGTAGCGGATACATTTATCACGGAAAACTACAGGCTCTGGCAGATGCAGCCAGGGAAGCCGGTTTAAAATTCTAGGTTATATAAAGCAGCTGCGCTGCTTCCCGAAGGAAGTGGAAGCGGGCTTCGCCCGCTGTTAACGGCGGGGATTGGGGCAGAGCCCCATTGTAAAGGAGAAGCTTATGAAAAAGATAGACGCAAACGCCTTAGATTTACAAGACCGGGTAGTAACCATCAACCGTGTAACAAAGGTAGTTAAAGGTGGACGTACTTTCCGCTTTGCAGCTCTTGTGGTTGTCGGTGATGGAAACGGTCATGTTGGTCTTGGGCTTGGTAAAGCAAACGAGGTTCCCGAGGCCATTCGCAAAGGCAAAGAAGATGCAAAAAAGAACATGATGTTCCTTGAGAAAAACGAAAACGATTCTCTGTTCCACGAAATCATTGGTCATTTTGGTGCGGCGCGTGTTCTGATGCGTCCTGCCCCCGAAGGTACTGGTGTTATCGCAGGTGGTGCTATCCGTGCTGTTCTTGAGCTTGCCGGGGTTCGTAACATTGTTACAAAATCCTTGGGTTCTAACAACAAGCACAACGTAGTTAAAGCAACATTGTCAGGCCTTCAATCAATGAGGACGCCAAGCACCGTTGCAAGATTACGTGGCAAACCCGTGGAAGAGATTTATGAAGCGAGGAATTCCTAATGTTAAAAATAACTTTGGTGCGCTCTCCCATAGGCTCTAAGCCCAAACACAGGGCAACAATTGCCGCATTAGGCTTGCGCAAGTTACACGCAACTGTAACACAAAAAGACAACGACGCAATACGTGGTATGATTCACCATGTAAAGCACCTTATAAAAGTAGAACAAGCTTAGGAGTGTGTACCATGAAACTAGGAGAATTGAAACCGGCTGAAGGCGCGACAACAAAAGCTTGGCGTCGTGGTCGTGGACACGGTTCCGGTAATGGTAAAACAGCAGGCCGTGGACACAAAGGTCAACGTTCACGTTCCGGCAGTGGTGGCAAGGTAGGGTTCGAAGGCGGACAAATGCCTTTGTATCGTCGTTTGCCCAAAAGAGGTTTCACATGCCGTAACACAAAAGAAATTGTAGCTATCAATGTTCAATTACTAAATGTATTTAATGATGGCGACACAGTAGATGTTGCAGCTTTGAAACAAAAGGGATTGGTATCAAACCCTCGCGATGGCGTTAAAATCCTGGGTAATGGTACGGTTACTAAGAAGCTAACAGTTAAGGTCAACTACTTTAGCCAAACCGCTGCCGAAAAAATCCAGTCTGCGGGTGGAAAAGCAGAGGTGGTCTAGGTGTTTTATCATTCACCGATGAAAGCAGGTGTGGTTTAAATGTTTAAGATATTCGCAAATGCCTGGCGTGTTGAAGATATTCGCAAGAAATTGCTATTTGTATTTTTGCTACTTCTAATATTCCGTATCGGTTCTTTTGTACCACTACCCGGTATTGATATTGAGTTATTAGACCTTGTACGCAACCCAGGGGCAGCAGGTTTCCAACAGGATGCTGTTCAAACTATTTTCCAATTAATAATGGGCGGCGGTTTAGCGTCTGTGTTTGCTATGGGTATTGCCCCATACATTACAGCGTCCATTATTATGCAGCTATTGTCTTATGCAATTCCTCAACTTGCTGCATTAAAAAAAGACGGCGGCGAAGAGGGCAACAAAAAAATCCAGCAAATTACCCGTTATCTTGCGGTAGGCTTGGCTGCAATGCAAGCTGCTGCAATGGTATTCTCTTACACAAACCATAATACCAATGTGGGGTTTGTCAATTTGTTCCGCCCAGAGCACCAAAACTTCTTCGTTTACGCAATTGCTACGCTGGCAATGACATCTGGTACTATTTTCATCATGTGGCTGGCAGAACTTATAACCGAAAAAGGCATTGGCCAGGGTGCATCTTTCCTGATTTTTGCTAACATTTTGGCGGCACTTCCACAAGGCGCAATGACACTTTGGCATATGGTAATTGGTAGCGACAACAGAGCTATGAGCGCTGGGCTTGTTATCCTATTGCTGGTAGTGTTCGTCTTTATAATCGCCTTTGTTGTACTTGTTCATGAAGGTGAACGGCGACTTCCTGTGCAATACGCAAAACGCGCTGCAGCAAGCGGACGTGGTGCGGGTATGCATGGAAACCATAACTCATTCATACCTATTAAAGTTAATATGGCTGGCGTACTGTCAATCATTTTCGCAATGAGTTTGTCGCAGTTCCCGTTGCAAATTGCGCAGTTCTTCCCAAGTGGCCATACTACAAACCCAGACATAGACCCTAACTTTATGGAGCGTATCGCTGCTCGTTTAGCATGGGACAACTGGTTTGGTATTATTCTGTATATCGTATTGATTTTCATGTTCACGCATTTCTATACATCCTTTGCGGTTAGCCCGCAAGACATGTCAGAGAATATGAAAAAAAACGGCGGCTTTATACCCGGTATCAGACCGGGCGCCCCCACAAAAGAGTTTATCCAAATAACTGTTAACAGGCTTTCTTGGATTGGCGCGATATTCTATTCGCTAATAGCCATTATTCCTGTACTGATAGACCTATTGCCGTTTGTGACTTTCCCGCTGGGTTTTGGCGGTACGTCACTGCTGATTGCAACAGGCGTCGCATTGGAGTTTGTTAAACAGTTAGAATCTCAATTGCTAATGCGCCACTACAAAGGCTTCCTTAATGATTGATTAGGGGCGCGCGAGCTTATATGGGAATTTTCATCAAAAATAACGATCAAATTGCTATAATGCGCCACGCAAGCCGTATTTGCGCCAATGCTCATGAAGAATTGGCGCGTCACGTAAAGCCGGGTATTTCTACCGGGGAGCTAAACAAAATCGTTCACGATTATATCCTTAGCCAAGATGCAAAACCAACATTCCTTGGGTATAGGGGCTTCCCCGCCGCGGCGTGTATCAGCGTTAATGACGAAGTGATACATGGCATTCCTGGTATACGAAAGCTTAAAAACGGCGATATTGTTAGCGTGGACATTGGCGTTAGATACAAAAACTTTCATGGGGATGCAGCACGCACACATGCAGTGGGGACGATAAGCGACATTCACCGCAGGCTAATTGAGACGGCCAAGAAATCATTTTTCGAAGGCATTCAATACGCCAAGGCTGGATTTCCACTTCATGATATTTCTGCCGCAGTTGGCGACTATGTAGAATCACAGGGTTTTAGCGTGGTGGAAGAATGGTGTGGGCATGGCATAGGCCGTCAGCTTCATGAAGACCCACAAGTTCCCCATACAAGGCAAGATAAACGTGGCCCACGTTTAAGCCGCGGCATGACACTTTGTATAGAGCCTATGATAAATACCGGCTCTGGCGAGACAAGTACCCGAAACGATACCTGGACAGTTGTAACAAGGGATGGCGGGTTTTCTGCACACTATGAAAATACAATCCTAATCACCGATGGCGAACCGGATGTGTTGACAATATGTGGATGAAGGCAGGGCAAGTAGTACTTTCGAAAATGGGACGCGATAAGGGCAAAGCATTTGTTGTTATAAACGTCCAAAACGAATACTTGTTTCTGGTAGACGGGAAATTACGTACCCTAAACAATCCTAAGAAAAAAAAGGTAAAGCATGTACAGCCCACAAACCATGTTTGTGAACTGCAAACAGACGGGCGAGCTTTACAAGATGCAGATATTCGTAAGCAATTAGCAGTGTTACAATTATCGTTAGGGAGGTAGATCACATTGGCAAAAGACGATGTAATTGAAGTAGAAGGTAGAGTCATAGAGAAGCTACCAAACGCTACATTTCAAGTGAAGCTGGAGAATGGACATATAATTCTTGCACATATATCCGGTAAATTACGTATGAATTTTATCCGCATAATCCCTGGCGATAAAGTATTAATAGAAATGTCGCCTTACGATTTGACCAAAGGGCGAATAGTTTGGAGAGATAAATAATGAAAGTTAGACCATCAGTAAAGCAAATTTGCGAAAAGTGTAAACTTATACGTCGCAAACGCGCACTAAGGGTTATTTGTGAAAACCCGAAGCATAAACAAAGACAAGGTTAACAGGAGGTTGTTATGGCACGTATCGCAGGCGTTGACTTGCCCAGAGAAAAACGGGTCGAAATAGGGCTAACCTATATTTTCGGTGTTGGCCGTAGCAGTGCAAATCGCATTTTAAAAGAGGCCGGTATAAGCCCGGATACTCGTGTTCGCGATTTGACAGAAGACGAGGCAACTCGTATCCGTAGTATTTTAGAAGTTTCACAGGTGGTAGAAGGCGACTTGCGTCGTGAAGTGGCACTTAATATCAAGCGATTAGTTGAAATCGGTTGCTATCGTGGTATTCGCCATCGTAAAAGCCTACCTGTTCGCGGTCAACGTACTCGTACAAATGCCCGTACCCGCAAAGGTAAGGCACGTACCGTTGCCAATAAGAAGAAATAATAACAATTGGAGGTATATAGATGCCAAAAAAGCAGGTTAAGCGCACAGCGGCAACGCGCCGCAGACGCGACAGGAAATTTGTAGACCGTGGTCAAGTGCACATTCAATCATCCTTTAATAATACGATTGTCACAATCACTGATGCCACCGGCAATGCTTTAAGCTGGGCAAGTGCCGGACAGCTTGGTTTCCGTGGTAGCCGTAAGTCCACACCTTATGCAGCACAAATGGCGGCAGATACCGCTTGTTCGTCTGCAAAAGAATACGGACTAAAAACGGTTGAAGTATTTGTAAACGGCCCCGGTAGTGGCAGAGAAGCTGCTATTCGCGCGTTGCAAGCTGCCGGCTTGGAAGTTACTCTTATTAGAGACGTAACCCCAGTGCCGCACAATGGTTGCAGACCGCCCAAGCGTAGAAGAGTATAGGAGGCATTAGACTATGGCAAGATATATAGGCCCTGTTTGCAGGTTGTGCCGAAGAGAAGGAGCAAAACTTTTCTTAAAAGGTGAAAGGTGCATGAAGGGTAGTTGTGCAATTAACAAACGCCCAACCGCACCAGGTCAGCATGGTACAAGCCGCAAAAAACTTTCTGAATACGGTATGCAGCTTCGTGAAAAACAAAAAGCAAAGCGTATCTATGGCGTATTGGAAGGTCAATTTCGCAAATATTATGACATTGCAAACCGCACACCGGGCGTAACAGGCGAAAACCTTGTACGTCTATTGGAAATGCGTTTGGATAATGTTGTTTATAGAATGGGCTACGGACGTTCTCGTACAGAGGCACGCCAAGTTGTACGCCATAACTTAATTACCGTTAATGGTAAAAGAGTTAATATCCCATCGTACCAAGTTAAAGTTGGCGACGTAGTTCAAGTTGCAGAGAAATCAAAAAGCTTAACACGCTTTAAAGATATTTTGGATGTTTCGCACGGTCGCAGCGTTCCAGAATGGCTTACATCAGACCCGGATAATCTTCGTGGTACAGTAAGTTCAAAACCAAGCCGCGAGCAAATAATGATTCCAGGGGATCTGCGCGAAACACTTATCGTCGAATTGTACTCGAAATAAGACAATTTAAGGGAGGTTTTAAACAGAATGCTTGAGATCGAAAAACCTCGTATCGAGATAGAAGAAGTAAAGGGTAACCACTATGGACGGTTTATAGTTGACCAATTAGAGCGTGGCTTTGGTACTACCATGGGCAACGCTCTTAGGCGCGTTTTGCTGTCTAGTTTACCGGGTGCTGCAGTAAGTAACATACGTGTAGACGGTGTTTTGCACGAGTTTAGCCATATCCCGGGTGTAAAAGAAGATGTTACCGAAATTATTCTTAACCTAAAAGCTCTTTCGCTACGCGATGATAGCGAAGGTGTTGGTCCAAAAACCGCTATCATTGATGCAAGCGGCGAAGGTGTTGTATATGCTGGCGATATCAAAGTGGATGCAGATGTCGAAATTTTAAATCCAGACCTTGCTATTGCTACGCTTGATGGTGCAGATGCAAAACTTTTCATAGAAATGACTATCAGAAAAGGTCATGGATACGTTGGCGCAGACAAAAACAAGTCTGACGACCAGCCCATTGGCATAATTCCGATAGATTCATTATTTACACCGGTGCGCAAAGTCAATTTCCATGTTGAGCCAACCCGCGTCGGGAATATTACAGACTACGACAAGCTGACTATGGAAGTTTGGACAAACGGTACTATCAGTCCTAAGGACGCAGTATGCCTTGGCGCAAGAATTTTGACAGAACATTTTAATCTGTTCGTAGACTTGTCTGACTCTGCAAAAGCCGCAGAAATTATGATAGAACGCGAAGAAGGCTTGAAGGAAAAAATGCTTGAGATGACTATCGAAGAGCTTGACCTTTCTGTACGTTCGTACAACTGCTTGAAGCGTGCAGGTATTAATACGGTAGAAGATTTGGCCGCTAAAACAGAAGATGACATGATGAAGGTACGCAACTTAGGACGCAAGTCCTTGGAAGAAGTTTTAAATAAATTGACGGATTTAGGGTTATCCCTTCGTCCGACCGAAGAATAAGTCGCCTATGGCTTGTAAAGCCGACTACGTTAAGTAGCGAGGGGTTTTGACATTTAAGGCGCGGCCCCACTAAATAAAAGGAGAGATATCATGCCCGGCTATAGAAAACTGGGACGTACGTCCAGCCAGCGTAAAGCAATGTTGCGTACGCTAACCACACAATTGATTCACCACGGGAAAATTTCTACTACAGAGACTCGTGCAAAAGAAGTGAGGCGTATAGCTGAAAAGCTGATAACCCTCGCCGTAAAAGAACATGATAATTACGAAACCGTATCTGTAACTGCTAAAGTGCCCCGCAAAGATGCAAGTGGCAAACGCGTTAAAGAAGAAAAAGACGGCAAAAAAGTTACGGTTTATGACGAAATAGAACGTAGCATTAAAAAGGACAGCCCGTCACGCCTTGCGGCGCGCCGTAAAATTTTAAGCGTTCTATATCCTGTTACGGAAACACCTGATGATAAAAGGCGTATGCGCAGTGAATCCAAGGCGGTTAATCTTGTTGATACAATGTTTGATAAATGGGGGCCAAAATATCAAGGCCGCAATGGCGGATACACACGTATTGTAAAATTGGGTCCTCGCCGTGGCGACGCAGCAGAAATGGTTTTGCTTGAATTAGTATAGATGATTCTAACCGCGCGAAAGCGCGGTTTTTATTCAATATGAGGGATTCTATGAATGCATTAGATTTTGCAATTTTAGGTATTATCGCACTATCTGCATACTTCGGATACAAAAAGGGGCTAATCCGTACAGTGTACAGATTAGCATCTTTTTTTATAGCAATAATTATTGCACGGCAACTGTACCCATATGTGGCGCGTGCCTTGCATCAAACAACTTTATTTACAATAATTAGATATAGGATTGCGGCCGCCCTTAACCTAGAGGGAATGCGAGGTTTGGATATAATAGACGACCTTCCTATTCCCAGGTTTATGCAGACAATACTACACAACAATAACACGCCTGGCATGTTTGAATTGCTGCAAGTGGATACAATTGAAGATTACATTTCCAGCTTTTTTGCAAACATGGTGCTGACCGGCATTGCAGCGTTGGCGGTATTTGTGTTGGCAATTATAGTACTGGCGATAATTGGCTATGCGCTTGATCTTGTTAGCAAATTGCCGGTGATAAATTTTGTTAACCGTGTTTGCGGGTTGCTTTTTGGGCTTACAATAAGTATTGCCGTAATTTGGTTATGTTTGATTGCGCTTGTGCTGGCAGGTGGTGCGGACTTGCATGGATTGTTAGATGAATCATGGTTAGCAAGCAGGTTGCTGGAAGCAACACTTCCGCAATTTGTGTTGGGAGGTACTGTGTGAAACCGAAGCATATTTTTTTATTTATAATTGTAAATACAACTTTGCTTATGGGGATATTTATATTTGGTATATCGCCTATACGGCAGAATATTTCGCGCTTAAATAATGCTATCATCAGGCAGGAAGCACAAATTGCGATGCGGACTAGCTCAGCACTGGATTACGACAACAATTTGCAAAAACTTATGACTTTGAACGAAAATCGCGTTTTCCTGTTAAATGAGCAAGAAGTAACGTCAGAATTTTCAAAAATAAATCAATTGGTATATGCAAATAATTTGCAAGTAACTAACTTTGTGATTAGTGAGGCCACCAGCTTTTACACAGAAGACGAACAGCGCATTGTGCGTACCAATTCCAACATACAAAGTTATGGCTATGTGTTTGACATCATAAATTTGCTACAAGAACTGGAAGACACATCGCCTAGTATAATGGTTATAGAAGTAGTTTGGAGCGAAGATTACCGGGCAATAATTAATATTGCATTGACATTGTTGTCCACGAATATTTAGCAGGTTTTATAAATATAATATCAGTACAAGCTTACGGAGGCTTACATGTACTTCTTTTTCAAAAGGGCGTTTGACATTTTTTGTGTGATACTTTTTGCGCCAATATGGTTGCCAATTATAGGTTTGTTGGCGGTGCTTGTAAAGTTAAGTTCGACCGGGCCGGTATTTTTTAAGCAAAAAAGATATGGGCGCAACCGCCGCTTTTTTATGATTTACAAATTCCGTAGCATGTATACCAGCGCGCCCAAAGACATGCCCACACACCTTTTGCAAAACCCGATAGCGTTTATTACGCCAGTAGGGCGTGTTTTGCGAAAATCCAGTTTGGATGAGCTACCCCAGCTTTTTAATATTTTAAAGGGTGAGTTGTCAATTGTTGGCCCGCGCCCAGCCCTTTGGAATCAGGATGATTTAATTGCCGAACGGGAAAAATACGGTGCCAATGCTGTGCCTGTGGGGCTAACCGGCCTTGCGCAAGTTAGTGGCCGGGACGAGCTTCCAATTGAAAAAAAAGCCGCCTACGATGGCGAATACGCTACGCGTAAGAGCTTATTTTTCGATTTATGGATTATTATGCGTACGGTTTCGTGTGCCATTTCTGGTAGTGGAGTAAGTGAAGGGTCCAAAAATTGACTGTGTTTTATTTGCAGGAAACAGGAATACTAACCATGCTAATATAAAGTGGTTTTGCCACTTAGCAAGGGGGAAATTTGGGGATGACAACAGTTTTAGACCGGCCCACAGCGCAAACGCTTTGTTGTAATTTGTGCGGCCGAGACATAGCAAAAGATGCAACAGGCTACTACGAAGACCATGTTTCGCTGATAAAAAATTGGGGATATCATTCGCCATTTGACGGCGAAGTTCATGCCCTTGTCCTGTGTGTGGATTGTTATAGAGGTTTGGTATCGCAATTTGAAATAAAGCCGAAAGTGGATTTTTGTAATTATACGTGGGGAGAAAATAATTCAGTAATTATCTAATTAGACCGAAAAGGAGGTTGATGCCCATTTTGGGCACCAACCTCCTTTTAAGTAATAAACTGCTTTAAACACTGCCCTGTATAGGAACTGTTGCATTGGGATACCTCTAACGGTGACCCGGCTACTACCACATACCCACCTTCTTCCCCGCCTTCGGGCCCTAAGTCAATGATATAATCGGCGGTTTTGATTATATCCATATCATGCTCGATTACAATTACCGAATTGCCACTTGCCACTAATTTATTTATCGACTTTATCAATGTTTCCACATCGGCGGGGTGTAAGCCATTGCTAGGTTCATCAAAAAGATAGAGGTTATTCGATTTACCCTTTTCCTTTGACAATTCGTAAGAGAGGTTCATCCGCTGTGCTTCGCCGCCGGAAAGGGAACTTGTATGCTGCCCTAGTTTCAGATAGCCTAAGCCAAGTTCTTGCATGAATTCCAGCTTGCGTTTAATTCCTTTTATATCATTGAAAAAAACGAGTGCTTCCTCAACAGACATACATAAAACATCCGCTATATTTTTACCGCAGTAAGAGAATTGCAACCCCTCGACAGAGTATAGCATTCCCATACAAACAGGACAGGCGCTCACGATATCTTGCATGTACCGCATTTCTGTCGTAAGTACGCCCTTGCCGTTGCAATGACGACACCGCAGCCCTGTTTGGTTAAGGAGTGAAAAATCCTGTGCAGTGTAGCCTTTTTCAATACATTCGGGTAAAGAAGCATACAAATCACGTATGATGTCGAACAGGCCCATGTATGTTGCAGGGGTGGAATTACTGCTGGTACTAATTACTTTTTGGTCGATGAAAATAGCATTGTTAATTAAGTTAATACCTTCGATTCTGTCATGTGTTCCGGGGGCTATTGGCTTGCGCCTTTTTTCAACCAATATCTGCTTAACCAATATGCTGTGAATCAATGTGCTTTTCCCTGAACCCGACACCCCTGTGATACACACAAATTGGTTGAGCGGGATTTCTACGGTGATATTCTTCAAATTATTTTCCCGTGCGCCAATGATTCTGATTGCATTTTTCCACGGCTTTGCGGGGTTATCATTTGGTTGTATTTTGTTGATGTCGGTAAGGTAGGGGCGTGTTATGGAGGATTGGTTTGCCAGTAGCTCATCATAAACTCCGTTGAAAACAATATTACCACCTTTAATCCCTGACCCCGGGCCAATTTCAATAACCCGGTCGGCGCATTTAATAATGTCTGTATTATGTTCGACGATAAGTATTGTGTTGTCATACTCATTCAAACGCCGAATCATGCGAATCAGGTTAGTAATATCTTTTGCATGAAGTCCTATGCTGGGTTCATCCATAATATAAATCAGATTGGTTATGTCGCTTCCTACTTGGGTGGAGAGTTTTATACGCTGCAATTCCCCTCCTGATAGGGAGAACGATTTTCTATCGAGATTGAGGTAGTGAAGGCCAATATCGCATAAAACATCCAATTTGCGCCCTATCTCAATTAATATCAATCTGGTTTTGTCATTGTTTGGCAATACCCTCGCTTTGTCGGATAAAAATGATTGCAATGCCGATAATTGTATTTTGCATAATTGATGTATGTTCATGTCGAACACTTTTATATCCAAATATTGTTTCTTCAAACGTGCGCCGTTGCAAACAGGACATTCACATTCCATCATATAAGGGTTTATTTCTCGTGTACGTTGTGGTAAATCCCCTCTTGACCGGCGTAAAACAGAATCCCGGTGTTCATCTTCTGCTATTTTTACAAAGCCGCCAAATGTCCATGTCTGTCCTTCAAATCGACTTGCTTTTTTTGCTTGCGGCGGGGTTAGCATTTTGAATCGTTTACCCTTTGTACCATACATAATCATATGTTTTACTTCATCAGAAAGGTCTTGGTAAGCGGTATATAAATCAAAGTTATATTCAACCGCCATAGAATGTAAAACCGCGCCATACAAACTTTCCTGCACCATGTTATATAAACTTTTATGCAATGCGCCTTTGAACAATCCTTTTGTTAGTTCAACCACCATAAAATCAGGATTTGCTTTGTAAGACATACCTAAACCAAGGCACATGCTGCACGCGGGTTTGGGGTCGTTGTAAGCAAAGTCGGAGGGCAACACTTTCATCAAAATATAGTTATGGGCGCAACATCGTAGTTGTGCGTAAAAATCGCATATGGTTTCATCTTCTGCGCCTTCGATATTTCTAACGATTACCCTAAGAAACGGATTGCCCAAAGCGGCAGTGACAATGGATATGGAATTGATGGCTTGTTTATAAAAATCACGATTAACCACAAGCCTATCTACGAGGATTTCGATTTCATCACCTTCAACGCTGTCATAATCATCTATATCGGTAATGGGGGTTAGCACATTGTTGATATACAAATGGGTAAAATTCTTTGCCTGTATAGCTTCAATGGCAACTGCGATGTTTATATATGGCTCTCGTACAAAGGGACTGCGTAATTCCACTGTATATCCTTGGGGTAGTGTCAGCATTTCAGCTACCAGTTCAGCTATGGTTATTTGTTTTAAGGAATGATTGCAATGAGGGCAATTCCCACTGCCCAACATTGCGTACAACGAACGAAGCATTGCATAGATACCAGTCATTGTACCAACGGTAGAGCGTGGATTATTAAATGCTCGTCTTTGCTCAAGGACAACCACAGGGTGCAAATTTTCAATGGCTTCTACGTCCGCTTTGGCCATTCCCGAATCCATGTGAGACATGGTCGAATCATTTACTTCCATGAATTTCTTTTGCCCTTCAGCAAATAAAACATCAAATACCAACGAGCTTTTTCCCGAACCGGATACACCGGTGACAACAGTAAGCGTGTTCTTTTCAATTTCGACAGTAACATTTTTAAGGTTATTCTGATTTGCGTTTACAATGCGGATTTTATTGTTTTTTTTGATACCATTTGCTTTTTTTGATTCCATTTAGACCTCCTGTGCACAAAAAAAGGCTATAGTTTCAAGTTCGACTTTGCTTTTTCGAGTCAGCTTAACAGGGGTGGTTACAAGGGTCAGTAACCCTTTGACAGACAAAAATTTTAACAGAGGATACATTGACCAACCCGGAATATGAAAATTAGGATATATATCTTCCAATGTGATAATTTCTTTTTTGTATTTCTTGAATAGACGTAAAATAGGACTGCTTAACTCTTCGATATGTTCTGTGAGATAAGCATCCAAACACTCAAGGGCTTGGATACATTTTGGAGTATCCCAACTGGCTAACATAGCCTGCGTGTTGAAATATTCTATAAGCGTAGGGTTTAGTTTCTTTGCGGCCATAACCACATCATCCGGGATGGGTAATTGACGACGCAAATGTTCCATACGTGCAAGGTATTCAGAAATTTGTATAAACTGGAATTGTGCATAGCTGGTATCCTTCTGTAATATAAGATGTTTTTTTATTTTTGATGAACGGCTCAGTATATTCGCTGCATCTTCCATCATATATGCCGCAAAAGTTTGCGCTCGCATAGTCCGCACATCGTTAAATTGCTTAACAAACTGGTCATCCCTTGAAAACACCACTTCCATGTGTGAAAATCCCGAATACCGCAATACATCACCCAATTGTTGGGATAGGTCTTGCATCATTTGCAACCTACCCCAAATCACAACTTCAAATATTATATCATCATGGATGCAGGTGTTATGAGGTTCCTCGTAGGTATCGTCTTTTACAACGACAAAAATGCCAATTACAGCATTTTCATCAATTAACTTATCTTGCAGGTTTTTATCATGCATAATGCAAATAACATTTTTATCCTGCCTTATTTCACTTATTAAGGATTGGAGTGCGTTTTCATACTTTTTTGCGAGATTCATATGCCCCTCCTAATCATTTTTCTTGGTAACAGGTGCGTAAATATACATGATTGATTCTGTGTCTGCCCAATCTTCATCATAGACCTCGATGGCGGGATATAATGAAAATGCACTATATATTTCACGGAAGGCTGATTCTTGAAACATATATCCCGATTGTGGCAACCACTTAATGAAAAGTGTCCGCCAAAATTCGCCCGACCATATGAGTGCAAGCGTTGTTTTAAACACCGCATACTCACTGGATGGAAACTTACGCCCCACTAACCCCACGGGTAAGTTTTCGAGAGATGTTACTTCCATACATGTTATATATTTTGCTGTGCTTTCGGCGGTTTCGCCGTGGGTTATGCCGAATACATCAGAACCTACTCGATTAGGGAGAGTGGTTTTGTATCCGCTTTTGTTCCACATCTCCCATGCGTTGCTTATGGGGTCAGTACCGTTTTCTACGTTGTAATTAATGTCAACCTCAAAACCTGCTACATAAAAAATGTCCTTGGTTACATATGAAACATCCTTGAAACAATCCATCAGTTCCATTATCTGTTGCCCCTTTTTTATATTGTCGGGTGGGAATGGATTTATTACCGGCTTCTGCAAACGGAACTGCGCAGGTGTAATTCCGTATATTTTTGCAAAACTCCGGGTGAATGATTCTTGCGATAAAAACCCTGCGTTATAAGCAATCTCGATTATACGCTTGTTATTTGTAACGAGTTCTTCGGCGGCACGATATAATCGATAACGGTTGAAATAATTTTTGACCGTATAGCCCGTCAGCACACGAAACACATAGGCAAAATAGGATGGGGAAAGGTAGACTTGCGCCGAAATATCGGCAATGCTTATGGGTTTATCAAAATTGTTTTGAATGTATGTCGTGGATTCATTCACTAACTGTTTAATATCCATATTCTATTCCCCTTCCGGAGGATAATTATATCACAGGCTTGATTCTGAGTTTTGACCAAAACAACTTTATTACAATAGCAAATTTCACTGAGTCCCCAAATTGGAAGTTTTATTTCTTCAAACTTGCAGACCGGCCCATCAACTGCTACAATATACAGAATATTAGGAACATCGAGAGGCTAATTAATCATGAGAAAAATTGTAATAGCTCTGCCAAAGGGCAAAAGATTATTGTCACAAGCGTATGAAGTGTTTAAGCGGGCCGGGTACATTTCTGCATCATTGGAAAATGAAATTGCTAAAGGTGACTGGAAGCAGCTTGAGTTTGAAAGCGACTGCGGGCAAATAATTTTCTTGCTTGTGCGTGTGGCGGACATCCCGCAATATGTGGACCGCAACTGGGCAGATGTGGGTATTTCCGGCTTTGATTGCTACCGGGAATATGAATTGTCCAGCATATCATCCAATAACTCTATGCGGGGGGACAACTTTGTGTCTGACCTGTTCCCGGATTTAGGGTTGTGCGGCAATTCGCGTTTTTGCGTGGCTGGTTTGCCGCAAAATTTGGACTTCTATAATAAATGTAAGCATAATCACGAAAAAATCCTTACGGTTGCAACGCAGCACCCAAATATTGCTGCCAACTATTTTGCCGGCCAGGGCATATTGTCCGACGTAATAACCGTAACCGGCTCCACAGAGCTAATGCCAAAGCACGGCAGCGTGGACGCCATTTTTGATATTGTGGAAACAGGAATTGCCCTGCAGGAAAGCGGACTGGTTATTTTTGAAGAAGCACTGTCCATACAGACAAAGATTTTGGTTAGCCGTGCGGCGTTAAAATATGATGAAAATGTTGGGAAGCTGCTGGAGGTTATGAATGAGTTTAGTGATAATTAGACCAAGCGAGGAACATTCCGCTCGGTTTTGTAACCGCAAACCAGTATATGCTTGTACAAGAAGGCGAGAAGCGCGTTTAGGGCATGATTAATTTCCGCCACAGCTTAGGCGAACATGATTGGGCTGATATACACCATGATGAGTTATCTGCATTGTGGGAGATTATGCAGACGGGCGAAGACTACTTTAAGATAAAGGGGTTGGAATAAATGAATGTATATCCCAAATTGAAAGTTGCGACGCTATTAGATAATCATCTCCTAATGCTTATTTTCGGAGAAAATGAAAAGCGACTGTATGACTTTAAACCAAACTAAGTCATAAATTTTATCGCCCTTTAGCCGATATTAATACATTTAAAAGGGTATCGGTGAATGATGGTGAAATAGAATGGGTTACAGGACAAGACTTTTGTCCCCATACCTTATATGAAGAAAGTAAGCCCATGGTGTAAAAAAGGTTGTAGGGAGAAAACGGAATGTCGGAAGTGCAAATGAGTTTATTATCTCCAAAAGAACAAAAATTGCTAAAACCAAATCCAGAAGCCATTGCAGCAGAAGTTCTTAATAAAGACATGCAAAAAGATGTAGCGAATTTATGTGATTGCATAAGAGCCAATAATTTGCGAATAAAATGGGTAGGCAAAAACGGTTGGGAAGTGGCAACAAATAAAACACAAGTACTTCGTCGTATCCGAATCAACCCCGCAGATAAGTATTGGTATATGACTAAGACCTTTAACATGTTCGGAAGGATGTGTGAAAACCAGTGCTGTAATTCGCAAATTAAAATTATGAACCCGACTGGGAAGGCGTTAGAACATACAAAAACATTAATATTGACAGCACGAGATATTGCGAATGCAACTTGATAGATATCACAAAATTTCAAAACAAACAAGGAGGCCACAAAATGCAACCATTCAAACTAAGCAGCGACCTATCCAAAATCACAGCCCGTCAGGCGGAAACAAATATTTCCGTCACAAATTCTGTGCGCGAAATTTTGGACGATGTAAAAACAAACGGTGATGCCGCCATTCGAAAATACATACAGAAGTTTGACGGCTACACAGGCGCGGGTCTGCTTATTACACCAGATGAAATCGCTGCTGGTGTACATGCCGCGGGCGAGGAATTCACACGCATTTTGCAGCGCGCCCGTCAGCAAATTACGGATTATCACACCAACCAAATAGAAAAGTCATGGGGCATGTACAAAGATAATGGCGTAATAATGGGCCAGCTTGTGCGCCCGCTCGCCCGCGTCGCGCTATATGTGCCGGGCGGTACGGCGGCGTATCCTTCCACCGTGCTTATGAATGCCATACCTGCGCAACTGGCAGGCGTGAAAGACATCGTAATCTTTACACCAGTAAAAGCAGACGGTAAAGTGCCGGATGTTATTTTAGCCGCTGCTGCCTGTTGCGGAATTACCGAAATATGTAAAATTGGCGGTGCGCAAGCCGTTGCAGCTGCGGCATATGGTACCGAGTCAATAAAAAAAGTAGATAAAATTGTTGGCCCGGGCAACATTTATGTGGCAACGGCGAAGCAGCTTGTGTACGGCATAGTTGGCATTGACGCAATTGCCGGCCCGTCCGAAATTTTGATTATCGCGGATGAAACCGCCAACCCAGCCTACATTGCCGCAGACATGCTTAGCCAGGCCGAGCATGACGAAATGGCATCCGCAATTTTGGTCACGACATGCGCAAATATAATAGCAGAAACGGAAAAAGAGCTTGTGCGGCAGCTTGAAAAATTGCCTCGTAAAGATATCGCGGAAGCGTCGCTTAAAAACTATGGCGCGGCAATTTTAGCACAAAGCCTGGAAGAAGCCTTTGAAATTTCCAACGAAGTAGCCCCAGAGCATCTGGAAATCCTTACTGCCAACCCATTGGAGAAGCTGCCTTTGGTCAAAAACGCCGGTTCCATTTTCCTAGGTGAATACACCCCCGAGCCGCTTGGCGACTATATGAGCGGCACAAATCACGTATTGCCAACGGGCGGCACAGCAAAGTTTTCGTCCCCGCTGGGTGTGTATGATTTTGTAAAATACAGCGCGTATAGCTATTATCCGCAAAATGTGCTGGCAGAGTTTAAAGATGACGTAGTTAAATTTGCGGAATTGGAAGGGTTTGACGCCCACGCAAATTCTGTGAGGGTGAGGTTTAAATGACACAAATCAACCAACTAAAAGCCTACTATGCCGCCGCAAAGAACATAGTATTCTTTGGCGGGGCAGGGGTTTCTACCGAAAGCGGCATCCCGGACTTCCGCAGTCAAGATGGCTTATATAACACTGTGTACGAGCATCCGCCAGAAGTCATGCTGTCGCGCAGTTTTTTCAAGAAACACACAAGCGAATTCTACAGATTTTACCGCGATAAAATGGTACACACAGCTGCCAAGCCCAACCGCGCTCATGCCGCTTTGGCGGAAATGGAGCATGTGGGCAAGTTAAAAGCCGTCATAACCCAAAATGTAGACGGTTTGCATCAGGTGGCGGGCAGCAAAAATGTGATAGAGCTGCATGGTAGCATGCATCGCAATTTTTGTGTTAAATGCCGCTCGCCGTACCCGTTGGGGGCGGTTTTGCAGGCCAATGATATACCGCTTTGCGGAAAAGACAACTGCGGCGGTATCATTAAGCCCGATATTGTGCTGTACGAAGAAGGGCTTGACCAAACAGTTATGGACAGCGCAACCAAATATATTGCGGGCGCAGACATGCTTATTATAGGCGGCACATCGCTGGTGGTGTATCCCGCTGCTTGGCTTGTGGAGTATTTTAACGGGGACAAGCTGGTGGTTATCAACAAAGGCGAAACGCATGTTGACAGTCGGGCTGGCTTGGTGATACAGGAAAGTATAGGCGAGGTATTACACGCTGTCACAATGCATTAGCCCCGTCATTCCGGGCTTGACCCGGAATCTTCATAATAAGGAGCGGATTACGCATGAATTTTTTAACAAAAAAAGCCCAGAAATTAACCCCATATGTAGCGGGGATTCAACCTCGCGAGCCGGGCTGGATAAAACTAAACACAAACGAGAACCCATATCCCCCTTCGTCAAAAGTGGTGGAAGCACTTGCTACAACAGACCCTGCAACTCTGCGTCTGTATCCGGATGGTAGCAGCGGCAAGCTTTGCACGGCCATTGCAAGCCGCTACAACGTCCTCGAGGATAATGTATTCTGCGGCAACGGTTCAGACGAGGTTTTGGCACTGGCATATCAGGCGTTTTTTAGCGGTAAAACGGATGTTTTGACGCCGGATATTTCCTACGGATTTTATCCTGTGTGGGCGCAAATGTACGATACAGGCTCAAAAATAATACCGCTAGAAGATGACTGTTCCGTTGACATAACAAAATATATAAACGGTAATGGCGTGATAATAGCCAACCCAAACGCGCCAACCGGCTTGGCACTAGCAATAAACGAAGTAGAACAGCTTGCGAAAAACAACCCCGCCGGCGTGGTTCTAATCGACGAGGCGTATATCGACTTTTCCAGTGAAGAATCTGCCGTACCGCTTACACAAAAGTACGAAAACTTGCTGGTTGTGCAAACATTCTCTAAGTCATACTCCCTTGCGGGTTTGCGCGTTGGCTTTGCCGTGGGCAGCAAAATTCTTGTAGAAGGGCTTGGGCGGGTCAAAGACGCATTTAACTCGTATCCACTGGGTTTGTTAGAGCAAAGGGCCGCCGCCGCCGCCATTAGCGATGTGGAATATTGGGATAAGACCCGCCGCGATGTAATTGCCATACGGGACAAAACAATTTTGGAGTTGCGCGGCATGGGTTACAATGTTTTAGATTCGCATACGAATTTTATTTTTATGAAACCGCCTGGAGGCCGGGCCGGTAAGCTTTATGAATATCTGTTAGAGAACAAAATTTTGGCGCGGTATTGGAACAAGCCGCGGCTAAGCGAATATTTGAGAGTATCCGTCGGTACGAATGCAGAAATGGAGGCGTTTATAAAATGCGCGAAGCAATTTTAGAAAGAAACACCAACGAGACAAAAATCAAGCTTGAATTATTCCTTGATGATTTTAATGCGGAATCCGACATCGCTACCGGCATCGGTTTTTTGGATCACATGCTAAATCTCTTTGCATTCCGCGCTGGGGTGGATTTGTCCATAAAATGCAATGGCGACTTGGAAATTGACGGCCACCACACTGCAGAGGACGTAGGCATTGTTTTGGGGCAGGCAATTTCCGAAGCTTTGGGCGACAAGCGCGGCATAAACCGTTATGGCAGTGCCCGTTTGCCAATGGACGAATGCCTTGCGCAAGTAGACCTGGATATTTGCAACCGTCCATATTTGGTGTTTAACGCCCAGTTCCCCAATGAAAAAGTTGGCGATTTTGAAACGGAATTGACAGAGGAATTTTTCCGCGCAGTGGCAACGCATGCCGGTATGACGTTGCATATAAACATACTGTATGGTAAAAATACACACCATATGATAGAGGCGGTGTTCAAGGCGTTTGGTATAGCGATTAAGCAGGCAATAGAGCTTACCGGCGGCGGCGTACCGTCCACTAAAGGAGTGCTATAGAATGAAAGAAGCGTTAATCATCCCTGCAATTGATTTGCAAAATGGCGAGGCCGTTCGCCTGTATCAGGGCGACTATTCCCAAAAAACCGTATACAGTAACGACCCTGCCGCCATTGCCCGCGGTTTTCAAGACATGGGCGCAAAATATCTGCACGTGGTAGACCTGGATGGCGCGAAGGACGGCAACACCGTAAATATCGCGACAATCCGCAAAATCAGGGCGGCAATAAGCATACCAATCCAACTTGGCGGCGGCATTCGCAATGCAGAAACTGTGGCAATGTACCTGGACGAAATAAAAATTGACCGTGTGATACTTGGCACCATAGCCATAAAAGACCCGGCTTTTGTGCAGGCAATGCTTGCAAAGCATGGGGCGGAAAAAATCGTGGTTGGGGTAGATGTGCGTAACGGCATGGTGTCCACCGCGGGCTGGCGCGAAGACAGCACAGTGGATTATTTAGAGTTTATCGAAAGCTTGAAAGCAATGGGCGTAAAATATATCGTTGCTACAGACATTATCAAGGATGGCTCGCTAACCTCCCCCAACTGGGAAATGTACGAGAAAATCAAGGGCATAAACTTTGTGGTTTCCGGCGGGGTTTCCTGCGAGGCAGATGTTGAGCGGGCAAGGGGCTATTACGCGGTTATCGTTGGTAAGGCATATTACGAAGGTCGAATTGATTTGAAATCATGCCTAGCCATATCTCGGCGTTGTCATTCCGGGCTTGACCCGGAATCTTCATGCTGTGGATTGCAAGCCAAGCCTAGCACTGTTAGCACAAATGAAACTTGCCCGACGGACTGTAGCCTGACGATTGCGGGTCAAGCCCGCAATGACAGGGCAAAAAGAATAATCCCGGCTTTGGACATCAAAAACGGCAGCGTGGTAAAAGGCGTTAACTTCATAAATATAACCAACGTTGGCGACCCAATAGAAATGGCGCACGATTATCAAGCCCAAGGTGCAGATGAAATCGTAATCCTGGACATAAACGGGGAAACCCGCAGTATTTTCCTTGACCTTGTGTGCCGCATTGCAGGCGAGCTTACCATTCCCGTGAATGCAGCCGGCGGCATTCGCAGTATTCAAGATTTTGACGAGGTTTTTGCACTAGGAGTAGCCAAAGCATCTGTCAGCACTGCTGCTGTGGCCAACCCAGATATTATAAAGCAAGCCGCAGACAAATACGGCAGCCACCGCATCGTTGTTGCGATAGACGCAAAGCGGCACGGCGACAAATATCACGTATACATTAAAGGCGGGCGCGAAGACACTGGCCTTGACCTTATAGAATGGGCTAAAAAGTGCGAAAGCCTGGGCGCGGGCGAAATCCTGCTTACTTCCATGGACGGAGACGGCACGCAAAGCGGCTACGATATTGATATGACCTGTGCTGTGGTACAACGTGTTGGCATCCCGGTGATAGCCAGCGGCGGCTGTGGCAAAGTGGAAGATATCGCGGAAGTGTTTGCTCAAACTGGCTGCGACGCCGCGCTTGCGGCAAGCCTTTTCCACTATGGCAAAGCCACGGTTGGCGATGTACGCGCGGCGATGAGGGAATAAGTGTGAAAAACAAAAACATCACCCTGCGCTATATAAAGGAAAGCGATATCGCCGACTATATACGCTGGACTACAACCGAAACCGAATGGTGCCAATGGGATGCCCCATGGGAAGAAGACGATAACCAAGAATTTGTGCAGCGGCAAAGAAACAGCCTGGATAAAACGCCAGAGCGATACTCGAAGTTGGAAATTGATACGGCCGACGGCAGGCATATCGGCTGGGTTAGTGCATATAGAATTGACAGCGAAAAACTGGCTGTTGGTTTGGACATCCCCGCCGTAGGCAATAGAGGGCAGGGCTATGGCTACAACGCGCTAACCCTGTTTATGGCGTATCAATTTGAACATGAGGATGTGCTATACACCCAAACTTGGTCTGGTAACACGCCGATGATTCGCCTTGCGGAAAAAATCGGTTTTACGGAGTGCAGTAGAATCCCTAATATTCGCGAAGTGCGGGGTCAAAAATACGACGCGCTTACGTTTTCTATTAGTAAATCGGATTTTTTGAAATTCAACTGGTAGAGAACGTTCACTTCGTTCACAAAACAGTCACTTTGTTCACTTGACAAAAGTGACTGTTAGATGACACCTCAAATGCAGCTATTGCTTGATTATTTAGAGGAATATGATGATATATCTGACGAGGAAGTGCAAGCGTTGCTAAATGTTAAACGGACACGGGCGTTTAATTTGACAAAGCAGATGTCGGATGCAGGCTTGGTGACACTTGTGGGCCGCGGGAAGAATCGGAAGTTTGTTTTAAATGAAGTGGAGGAAGTCATATGCAACCAATAATCACAACACATAACACGACCCTTTGCGAAGGAAGCATCACGCTTCGCCCAATGACGGACAACGACATAGAAAGCATCCTTCTAAAATGGAACAATGATGCCGAAGTTTTGTATTGGGCCGAGGGCGATGATATTGCCGCCCACGATTTGGAGACAATCAAGTACATCTACGGTAAATCTTCGACTGCCGGGTTTTGTTTCGTAATCGAACACGAAGGCGTTGCCATAGGCGAATGCTGGCTGCAAAGAATGAATCTTGAGCATATACTTGCTGAATATCTAGGCCTGGATGTAAGGCGAATTGATATAGTGATAGGTGAGAAAGATTATTGGGGACGCTGCATAGGCACAAACGTTGTTAAAATGCTGACCAAATTTGGCTTTGAGTCGCAAAATGCGGATATGATTTTTTACATGCCAATGGACTTTAACACAAGAAGTTGCAAACTTGCAGAACGCTTGGGTTACAAATTGGTAAGCAAAACGCCTGTAGAAGGAAACTCAAAGGCTAAATTTGATATGAATTATGCTATGACAAAGGTTGATTATTTTATGAAAATAGATGGACTCATCCCCGCAATAGTGCAGAATTTCTACACAGGCCGCGTCTTAATGCTGGCCTACGTAAACCAAGAAAGCTACGACTTCATGCTAAAGCATAGCGAAACATGCTTCTGGTCCCGCTCGCGGCAAGAATTGTGGCACAAAGGTGCCACTTCCGGCGATGTGCAAAAAATCAAGCACATGGCATTCGATTGCGACAATGATACATTGCTTATCCAAGTACAGCAAACTGGCAAAGGAGCATGTCACACAGGCAGTTTCAGCTGTTTTGGCGACGAAAACGGCGAATTCAACATTTTGGACAAAGTCGCAGCCACAATAAAAGACCGCAGCCAAAACCCGGCCGAAAAGTCCTACACCAACTACTTGCTGGACAAGGGCGTTGATAAAATATGTAAAAAAGTTGGCGAAGAAGCTGCCGAGACTATAATTGCCGCCAAAAACCGGAATAAGGATGAACTTACAGAAGAAATCTCCGACTTGCTGTATCACTTGCTGGTACTAATGCATGAGCAGGGTGTGGAACTGTCGGATATTCAGGCGAAACTGGCTGAACGATATGCTACGTAAGCGCGTCGCCCCATTAATATGGATAAACGGCGCATTTGGCTCGGGCAAGACAACCACCGCGCTTGAACTTAATCGCAGGCTGCCAAAATCGTTTATCTACGACCCAGAAAATGTCGGTTCTTTCATAAGAAGCAACACAAACGACCTTTTTTCTGACGGGGATTTTCAGGATATCCCACTATGGCGGGAGATGAATTATAAAATCCTTCGTATGATTGCAGAAAATTACGACGGGATAGTTATCGTGCCAATGACGCTTGTTGACCCCGGTTATTACAGTGAAATTGTTGAGCGGCTTGTTTCTGATGGAGTTGACGTCCGGCACTATATCCTGTATGCACAGCGCGATGAAATTAAGCGCAGATTGAAAAAGAGGAGCCGCTTATTTTCCCGCGATGAAACTTTTGCGTTAAGCAATATCGACCGTTGCGTAGACGCATTTGATAATCACATAAAAGACGTAAAAATTCATACAGACAACATGTGTGTCGATGCCGTGGTCGAAACAATTGCGGAGTTGTCGGGCTTGCAACTATTGTCTGGTAGGGCTGACTAGCGTGCCGCCGCGCTCCTCGCAGGCATAGCGCCCCATTCTAATATAAGGAGAACTAATAAATGTACGACCTACACCTTCACACAAATAATTCTGACGGTATGGACAGTTGGCAAGCCGTTTTGCAAAAAGCCGAAGAGGCAAAGCTAACGCAAATATCCATAACCGACCATGACAACTGCGATGCATATTTTCAAATGGAAGAAGAAGGCGCGCACAACTTTTTTTCCGGCAAAATACTGACCGGCATAGAACTGCAAGCCTACTTTAACGGAATATCCATCGAGATTCTGGGCTATGGTTTTGATATTTACAAAATGCGTGAGCATTTGCAAGGCCTGTATCTGCCAATGGACGAGCTTAATCAGCTTGTTCTGGAAAAAACCTATGATAAACTAACATCCATAGGCATAACTCTGCCTGCAGATGTAATAGAAAACTATGATAGCACAAATCACTATTATTCTATGGATTATCTCCATGCCCAAATGCGAAAATTCCCAGCCAACCGTGCCTATATTCCTGACGAAGAAAGCTGGAAAAAAGACAATATATTTTTCCGCCGTCACATAGCCAACCCAAACAGCCCGTTTTATATTCGCGAAGACGATGTTGTCCCCCCGGCGGAAAAAATAATAGATATTATCCACGAGACCGGCGGTAAGGCTGTATTGCCACATGTCTACCAATATGACGAGAACAGCGAAATGATACTGCATGGCATGCTGGACAAACTCGATGGTATAGAATGCTTTTACCCGTCGTTTACTGCTGCGCAAAGCGAGTATTTGCTGGAGTTATGTAAAAAAAATAGCCTGCTGGTAACAGGCGGCAGCGATTATCACGGTGGCAAAAGACCCAATACAATAGGTTGTTTCAAATTACCATGACCACTTATACAAAGCATACAATTGCACCAATCTATGACGAAAATTCAAAGATTTTAATACTTGGCACTATGCCGTCGCCAAAATCGCGCAGCGCGGGGTTCTATTATTCCCACCCCCAAAACCGCTTTTGGAAAACAATTGCAGAAGTTTTTGGTGTACAGACCCCGGTAACAATCGAGGAGAAGATAAATCTTTTGCACAAACACGGCATTGCGTTGTGGGATGTTTTGGCCGCCTGTAAAATTTCCGGGGCCGATGACAGTAGCATAAAAGACATAATGGTTAACGATTTTACCAAGCTTTTCGAAGCAGCAAACATCAAAACTGTTTTTACCACAGGCAAAAAAGCTACACAGCTGTTTGAAAAGCATTGTGAACGCAAGTATGGATACAGGCCAATTTATCTACCATCCACAAGCCCGGCAAATTGCAAAATGTCGCAGCAGGAGTTAGTGTCTTCGTACAGGATGCTTGTGGCAATTAACCCTCTCTAAGCAACACAACCTGCCCCTGCTCTCTGGTTGCGTTCATATCAATTATCCTTTGGTTGCTGGAACCGCGAAACTTTAAATCTAAATTCCGCTGGTCATGCAAGTACGGGCCATCTATTAAATAATCTGTGGCATCCAGCAGGGCTTGCACGCCTTCGTTGTCATGGGCGGCAAGTTTTTCGTATGTGTGGCCGGTGTACGTGGTCACATCCCAGCCAAGGCGTTTGGCGCGGGCGGCGACCAGTGCAAGTTCCGCGGCCTGCATAAATGGCTCGCCGCCGGAAAATGTTACGCCCCGTAGCGCCTTGCGGCCGGGCCCTGGCTTTTTTATTGCGCGGAAAAGTTCGGCTACGGTATAATCGTTTCCGATTGAACTATCCCAGCTTTCGGGGTTGTGGCAATTGGGGCAACCTAAATCACAGCCCTGGGCAAATACGACTACACGTATCCCAGGGCCGTCAACTAGGCTTTCATATGTTATGCCTGCAATTTTCATAGCTTAGTCATGCTTTATCCTGCTGCTTTCTTCCGCCAATTTACTATCGTTAAACCTGTCCAGAGTGGACAGATACCCGGTTATGCGGCGTACACGGGTAATATCCTCGCTGCCGCATTGGATACAGTTTTTCTGGTTTTGTAAATCTTGCTTGCCGCAATCCCGGCAAAGATCCAGTGGGAAGTTGACCGCGCCATAACCCATGTCGGCTTCGGCCATTGCGTTTATAACTTGTTCGAATGCTTCGATATTGTGCCCGGGGGCAGACGCAAATTCTACATAAGAAATATGGCCGGCGTTGCAATATTTGTGGTATGGGCCTTCGATTGCGATTTTCTCCATTGCGGAAATTTTGCATTCCACGGGAACATGGAAGGAATTTGTGTACCATTTTTTATCCGTTATGCCCGGCAGTACGCCGTATTTTTTCACGTCTATTTTTGTGAATTTGCCGCTCAGTTGCTCTGCTGGGGTGGCCAGCAACGAGAAGTTAAGGCCGTGTTTTTTCCCTGCTTCATCGCAAATTTGGCGCATATGGCTTACAATTGAAACCCCCTGCGCTTGGCTGCCAGCATCTTCGCCATGGTGCTTGCCGGTTAGGGCCACCAGACATTCTGCAAGGCCGATAAACCCAAGACTTAATGTGCCGTGTTTGATGGCCTTTTCTATAGGGTCGTTCTGTTTAAGGCCGTCGCTGTCCACATACAACTTTTGTCCCATCAGGAACGGGAAATCTTTAACACGCAAACTCTTTTGTAAATTGTAACGGGTCAACAGTTGATTTATGGCCAGATGCATGGTTTCGTCAAGAAGCTGATAGAATTTGCCAATGTCGCGCCCGGCGCGTATGCCAAGCCGTGGCAAGTTAATGGACGTAAAGCTAAGATTGCCCCTGCCGTCTGTGACTTCCGGCCCGTTGATATTGCCAATAACGCGTGTGCGACACCCCATGTATCCAACTTCTTCTTCGCCGTAAATTTTGTTAAAGCTGGAATCCATAAACGCGAATGTTGGGAAAAGCCGCCTGCATGCAACATGCATTGCCTGTTGGAAAAGGTCATAGTTAGGGTCGCCCTCGTCAAAATTGACGCCATATTTGAGTTTGAAAACCAGGTTTGGGAAAATTGGTGTTTCGCCTTTGCCAAGCCCTTTTTCAAACGCGCGTAAGAAGCACTCGGTTATCATACGGCCGCCAGGTGATGTGTCCGTACCCAGGTTTACGCTGGAAAACGGCACTTGCGCCCCTGCGCGGGAATGCATGGTATTAAGATTATAAATCAAAGCCTCCATTGCCTGGAAGGTCTCGTGACGGGTGCGTTCATCTATAAGTGCTAAAATCTCTTCTTCTGATGAGGTAAGTTTCAAAGTCTCTAGGCTTTCGCGCAGTATTTTGCTTTGACGTGTGCGTTCTATTTCCACGTATGGTGCCATATCCCTGTCAAAATAAGCGTAGCTTTGCCCGCCGTGCATGTCGTTCTGGTTGCTTTGCAAAATAATTGCCGCTAAAGCCGCAGCCGAGCGTATGTTTTTGGGCGAACGTATGCTGCCATGCCCATTGTTAAACCCGTCCTTAAGCAGTTTGGCAAGCGGAATTTGTAAGCATGTAAGAGTTTTTCCGTACCAGCTAAGGTCATGAATATAGATATCGCCACCGGTGTGCATTTCTGCTTCCTGGGGCGGTAATGCGCGTTTTAAGTAATAGCTTTTGGATGCCGCTTCTGAAATTTGCAGCACCTTTGCCGATGGCGAATTGCCAACATTGGCATTGTCGCGGTTTGTTTCTTTTATAATTTCTGCTACAATGTCCATAAGCTCGGTTTTGGCCTCGCGAATTTCGGTACGTCTGTGACGATATAAAATGTATGCCTTTGCAACGGACGTATGCCCGCCCTCTATTAGTGCGGCTTCTACTAAGTCTTGTACATTTTCTACTGTAAAGGGCTTATCAGCATATTTGGCTTCCAGCTTTTTTAAAACTTCTGCCGTAAGTGCCACGGAAAGAAACTGTGACTGCCCGTTATACCCTGTTGCTTCAAATGCTTTAACAATACATGTAGTAATTTTACTTGCGTCAAATTGAGCTTCCCTGCTGTCTCTTTTGATAATCGTCTGCATTTAAACACGATCCTTCCCCTGCTGAAATCGTTTGTTTTACAGTTATTCTTTCCATAAGAAACTGTCTGTTAATTATATCAGAGGCAAGAGACAAGCGCAATGATGAAAATGTCATGTGGTTTGTGTTGACTGGCAGTCGCTATTGTAAATTTGCACATAATTATTTTGAATTGCGCAGTGCAATTGGTAATTATTATAATTGACTAATTTGCTCAAGTTTGCATTTGAAAAAAAAACAACTAAAGCCATCACGTTTTGTATGAAAAGACTGTCGTAGCTTTTTTTGCAGCTACAAATTATCGTAAACTTTTCAAGGTGTTAATAAAAAACAGACCCCAAAAGTCGGATTATGTCCAACTTTTGGGGCCTGTTGTATGCCTTTATTAATCTAGCAATTCAAGGCTGCGCCAGTCGCGTGGTGCAATCAACTGGGTCCATGTTTCGTGGATACCATCTGCCTTCATTTCATGATAGTGCGAGTTGGTTGCTTCTTGAATATACAAGTAGTACCATGCATTCACATTCATGTTATCCGGCCATGTTAACATGTCGTTCAGTAAGTCGTCACTATTTTGTGGCAAGCGGCCAAGCATTCTGTTTACAAGTGCTGCTGCTTCGGCTCTGGTTATAGGTTGATCTGGTCTAAATGTGCCGTCTTCGAAACCGGTTACCCAGCCGCGTCTGCTTGCAACAGTAATTGCATCTTGTGCCCAGTGTCCCTGAGCGTCAGAGAATGTATTGCCCTGCACATCTGTAAGGTGGCCATAGCCCATGAAACGTACAACCAATGCCGTCATTTCTGCACGGGTTATGCTTTGGTTTGGACGGAATGTGCCGTCCGGATACCCTGCTACAAATCCGCCATTGTCCATTGTTGAAATAGCGGTATTGTACCAGCCTGTAACTGCAACATCGCTAAACCCATTGTCACGTGACCAAATGCCACTGCGATGTGTATCACTAATGAGACGGAAGAAAATAGTTGTCGCTTCTGCACGTGTAATATTTGCTTGCGGGCGAACGGTACCATCTTCGAAGCCTATCATATAAGCGTAGTGTGTGTAAATTACAGGGGTTGGGTCGATAGGGATTAGTACTTCGTTGTCATTATCGTTGTCGTTTTCGTTATCATTGTCGTTGTCATCCGCTGGTGGTGTCGGGTCTTGTGGCTGTTGTGGGGTATGGCCTCCTGGGCCACTTGGTCCTGGCCCACCTTGTCCAGGGCCTGGCCCTGGCGGTGTTGGTACTGCCCAACGTGCATGAATTACTGTATCAGCTGTAATTGGCGTGGCAAAGTTGAATGCCGTACCGCCGGTTGCTGCTGTGTACCAGTTAACGAAATTATAGCCCGCACGTGTAGGATTAACTGGTGGCCTTGTGGCTGTGCCATTGTTAGGCACGCTTTGGTTAGGAGCGTTGCCTGTGCCGCCATGCAAGTTAAAGGTAACAAGATGGTTGCCATCTATTGGTATCCAGCGTGCATGAACTGTTGTAGGGCCTGTAATTTGTGTGGTGAAGTTAAATGGGGCACCGCCAGTTGCTGCATTGTACCAGCCTACAAAGTCAAAGCCGGTAAGCGTTGGTTCTGTTGGTGGCTGTGTTGCTGTACCATTGTGGGGCACATTTTGCACTGGGAAGTTGCCTGTACCGCCGTGTAAGTTGAAGGTTACAGGATGGAGTACTGGTGTCCAACGCGCATAAATTGTTGTCGGTCCTGTAATTGGTGCGGTAAAGTCAAATGGGTCGCCGCCGGTTACTGCATCGTACCAATCTACAAATGTATAATTCGTACGTGTTGGCACTGCTGTTGGTCTAGCGATGGTATCGTTGTTGAGTACAGTTAGTGTTGGGAAGTTAGCAGCCAAGCCGCCGCCTTGCAGGTCAAAGGTTACATCATGATAAATTGGCCCCTCAGGAAGTCTTGTGATGGTAAATGTAGTAATCTCTGTGGCGTGAGGACTAATATGTGGCCTAGAAAGTCGTACCGTGGTTGGTACATTAGGAAGCAATGCAGCTGATGTGTTTATTCTAACTAATAAGGTTGTATCCAATGAAGCAAAAGTCTGTGGCCCTTTCACTTCTAAAGAAAAAACGTAAGCCGGCAACGCACTTGCAGGTGTAACAATGACACCATTGGGTGTATTATGGCTTTGAAGCGGTACTGCAGGAATAGACAGCCCTGTTGCTCCCGTTGCGCCGTCTGGCCCCAAAGCTAAAGTCATTGTGACATTATTGGTTATAGTATGCACATTTTCTAAGCTAATGAGAACATCCACATAAGTTGCATCAAAAGGTATTGTTATATTATCAGCTAACCAACGTAGGCCTGTATCTTGTCCTACTGGTGGTACTGGCACCCAGCGTGCATGAACTACTGTATTTTCTGTAATTGGTGTATTGGCGAAGTCAAAAGGCACTCCGCCGGTTGCGGAGGTGTACCAATCGACAAAGTCATAGCCGACTCGTGTAGGATCTGCAGACGGCCTTGCGGCAGTTCCGTTATTAGGTATGTTTTGCGTCGGGAAGCTTGCGGGGAATGCACCTGTACCGCCGTGTAAGTTGAAGGTTACGGCGTGAACAGGAATGGGCAACCTCGTAATTGAAAAGAAAGTTTGATGTGTTTGATGTATATTGGCCTGCGGTCTGCTAAGTAATACATACGAAGGGGTATTAGCAACCAAGCCTGCATCCAAATTTATGCGAACGATTGCGTTTACCACTGAAGCAGGATTGAATGGCCCCAGAAAGTCCATGCCGAATATAGCGGGGTTTTGTAGAATAGATTGAGGCGTAACAGTATAAGCATTTGGTGAAACAGCACCTCTATATGCATCTGCGGGAAGAGAAAGCCCCGCTGCCCCTTGTAAGGCTAGTGTCATCAAAACACCATGAGTAAGGGAATATGCATTTTCTAAACGTATAGTAATGTCTACATAGGTTGCATCATAGGGAACTTCCACTGAATCTGCCACCCAGCGCAAAGTGGTATTTGTATGCGGGGCGATACCAGGGTGTCCGTTATTATTTGCCGCAATCATTGGTATTGGCATAATGGCCATGGCAAGGATAATTGATAACACAACTGCCATTACCTTCTTGATAGGTTTTGTTTTAAACATATAACATCTCCTGTTTTTGTCGTAGTTAAAATCAAGAAAACATTTATCAAGTCATCTTCTTGATACGCTTTGGAATATGTAGCCAAAGCGGTACAATCTGCACCGCCTTGGCTCTAATTCACTGTGTCATAGTATAATTATTAATTGGTTTTACACTGCAATATTATGGCAATACGCCTAATACCACAGGTTCAATGCCAAGAAGGTGAACGTATCTTCTAAGCAAATCAAGGTCATTTTGACATATTTGGCCGTCTACAATAACATTCGCCGCAACTCTGTTGCCAAGAACTACTTCTTCAACGTTAAGGAGGTGAAGGTATCTTCTTAGCAAGTCAAGGTCTAACTGGCATACTTGGTCGTCATCGTTGATGTCGCCCCAAAGTGACCAGATAACAAACAAATCAAGGTTGCCCTCTTCGTCAAACATGCAGTAGGTGAGTTGTGCTGCAAAGTCAAATCCTTCTGACCCAAGCGCAGGCCTGCGGAATACATCGCTGCCTACTGTTCTTGTTCTGCCGGAAGCATCTAATGAGTCGGCATCAAACCAGCCCCACAATGCCCAGCCCGGTTGACCCGGTTGGCCAAGAACATGGCTCATTGGTATTCCTAGTGCTTCAAGTACCACTAGGTCAAGTGTATAACCTAAGTTAACTCCTACAACCACGTAGTCACCGCTTCCATTGTACATATGGAATGTGATGTGGAAGTTGTAGCATTCACAAGGGTATTGTTCGCATTCATCGCAAGGACAGGTGCAAGGGAATTCGTCGCACTCGTCACAACATGTGCATTCGTCGCAGACTACGCAGTTATCGCAACCTGGGCAATAGTCACAGACTTCACAGCATGTGCATTCGTCGCAGACTACGCAGTTATCGCAACCTGGGCAATAGTCACAGACTTCA
>Ga0131853_10000442_pt1 | contig 76149 bp, 54 predicted proteins | sample TergutLab28metaG_FD_92764 | JGI IMG/M metagenome (GOLD analysis project Ga0131853, IMG submission 92764) | Labiotermes labralis P1 segment gut microbial communities from Petit-Saut dam, French Guiana - Lab288 P1 (version 2) (version 2) | ecosystem: Host-associated > Arthropoda: Insects >...
AACCCAAGATTTACCGTGTTGTCTATAATGGATTTCAAGTTGCTGCCTAAGCCCCATGTGTACTGCCTGTGACTGCTTTCCCGCTGATTAATGCTCAGTTTTTGTGATATTGGGCGGCCTGTGTTGTCGTAAGCCCAAGTTGTTTTGACTTGAGCATTTTTGGATGATTTTACAACTTGGGTATTCTGTGCGCTGTTTACATCATTTATGCTTACCAAGCGTTCCGTTAACTGACCTATGAGATTATAGGATTGCTTGGCTTGCCAGCAGCCGGCAGTTATCTCATCCGCTTGGCCGTATTGGTTTATACCGATAGCAGAATCAAGACCAAGATTGGTTGTCAGTCTTGTTCTGGCAAACATATATGATGAGCCGTATTCGCTAGTTACCTCGTAGCCGTTTTGTATTTCCTTTGTTACATTACCCAGATTGTCATATTCAAATTCAAGTTTGACGTGTTTGTTCTCGGCTTTCAGTAGTTCTCCGCTCTTGCCATGAACGAAAGTTTCAACATCAAGGTTATCAGAACCGTCATCATAAGTGACTTTTTCAAGAAAACCGTTCTTACCGTACTTCATGCGTGTCCAATCAGCGGTATTGCCGCGTTTTATGCCTTTTAGCTTACCGGCTTTGGTGTAGCTGTACAACTTGCGCACGCCGTCATAGCCTGTTTCTGTTGTGACTTTGCCCAGATGGTTGCGCTCGAAATGATATTTCTCACTGACTTCGTTTGTTACTTCGGTGAGGCGTTCCTCTGTGTCATAAGTAAAGCTTATGGTGCGGTGCTGTTCCTTTCTGCTGGACAGGCTTCCCATAGTCGTGTACTTAAAGGACACTTCACGTTCGTTATCCTTTATCCAAAGTATATCGTCATAGGCATTATATTTTAGCCTTGTAACATTACCATTGGGCGAAATATGCTCTGATACACGGTTTGCCGTATCGTACTTCATGGTTTGCGTCGCGCCAAGCGGGTTGGTGTGACTGATGCAGTTGCCTTCGCGGTCATAGGCATATATCTCTGTCGCTCCGTTGGGGTGGGTTATTCTGCTTGGGTTTAGCTGGTTGTCGTATTCCAGCAAGGTTAAGTTTTCATTTTCGTTATGAGTTTCTGTTATACATGCCACCAGACCGTTTGAAGTATACAGATACGCTGTCATACTGCCATTAGGAGACGTAACTTGACATAACTTACCTTGTTCATCATATTCACGCAAGGTCTGTGCGCCTGAAATTGTTGTTTCTTTTACCAACCTTGCATTTCCATCATATTCAAGCGTATGTATACCGTCACTTGGCTTAGTTATCGACGTAACTTGTCCAAAGTCATTGTAGGAATACGCAGTTGATTCTCCATCAGGATTGGTGACTTTTACTATTTCACCAAAGCTGCTATGCTCATAAGTTGTGACGGCCTCATTTTTTATTGTTTCATTGAGGCATAGACCATAAGGTTCTTGTGTGTAATTATATACCTCCTTATAACCCAGGCTGTTTGTTACTATAGTTGCACCTTCACTATACTCAAAAGTATAGTCCAGCAGACCATTTTCACCCCATGCGTGAGTACATCTTGCCCCATACCCTTGACCTACATATTCCCAATGGAAATAATCGCCCTCATATGTTTTACGTTTGACCATCAAGTGGTTGTCATAGAACAACTGACCAGTATTTCCGCTTACGTTAGTTACATTTATCAGGTCAAAGTGTTCATCATAATAATACTTCATCAGCGTTTTAACACCAAGGCTGACTTGGATTATCTGCCCTGTTTCATTGGTTGATATCGCAAAAAATCTGCCCGCTGTGTCTGTTATTCCTGATAGGTTCTCATTGGAGTTATATGCCAGAGTTATTCTGTGCTGCCTTGTTTCAGTTTCAATTTGCTTTAAATGATAGATGGCCTTGTCTTGCTTCTGTGCTTTTCGCTCAAAGGTGTAGTAAAGGCGCTGTGTATGGTTAAACATCTCATATTTTTCGCCATCATAGGATAGCGTTATCTTTCCTATACGATGTACAACGCTTGTATTAGGGGTAAGCGGCTTAAAAAATGTTCCGTAGCCGCTTTTGTCCACATATGTTACTCTATTTTCTTCTTCCAGTATATATAAACCATATGAAAAACCACTTCCGTAGCCCAACTGCGCTGTCAGGGTGTTTCGGCTGCTCCATGTGCGTTCCCACTTGATTGGTATGACACCTGGATATTCAAAATCTGTAACGCTGTAGAACACAAAGCCGTATACCGCGTTTACGGGTTCAGCAGACATTGCACCTGATGCCGCACCTGAAACAGTACCAGTTATTGCCCCTATTATTGCATAGTCCCGACCGCTTTCATATACTGCACCCCAGTTAATACCATCTCCTGCTATTATCTGATTGAATAGTTCACTACCCGCTCCTGTTACAAAACCCGATGCCCCTCCTGATATGCCTCCGGTTATCGCACCGTTTAGTGTGCGGCGAATAAGGCATGAAGTATTTACATTTCGTAGCAATCTACTGGATATTCTGCTGGATGCTCGGTTTAATCCTGGTATCGGAATAAGCGATAGAACTGTATTTCTTACAAAATCACCCACGGTTATAGGTTCGCCGCTTAGTCCTGCCCATACAAAGTCTACAGTATTGCTGATTACATTTGCAAGAATCGGGTTTGCGATTGCTCCTGCTATTGCCCCTGTTACGCCAACTCTGAAAAATGTACTCCAAGAACTGTTGGTTCCGCTCATTGCATCGCCGATTACTACTGTGCTTACTGCTATGGCTGCTCCAACTACAATCGAAAGTGCCAAGCCGCCTGTACCTACAACTGCGATTGCAACTACAGCAATAACCGCAACAACAACAATTGCCTTGCCTATAGATTCCCATATGTTAAATTTCTTACCAGCCTCCGGTGCATCATCAAAGGGCGCATACAAAGTATACTCCCAACCTTGAAAAATACCCCTTGCACCAAGCACATCAAAACGGAAGTGCAGCACAAGATACGTTGGGAATCCGGCGGCTATGGTTACAGGCGGTTGTATAGGCATGGGTAATGAGATTCCTGTGCCAATAGGACGTATGAAATCCTGAAACATTCCCGCCTCATTACTTCTGACTACATGGATATTGATAGGTGAGTAGGCGTATACAGACTTTGCTACTATGTCTATCCGGTTCTGAGCCACTATGTTAAAGTATTGATGGCTTTGGAAAAACATATGCTCCAAATCCAGCAACCGGAAGTGCAGCGGTGCTACTTCGCTGCCCGTACCAACGAAGCCCATCACTTCGGGGTAGATGTACATTCTTTTGTAATGCTCGGTTGTGAAAGCACGTTTCTCAAAGTCCTGCATATCGTCAGAGCCTGGAAGCGCGGGAGGGTTAGCGCCGTCTGCTGCGGTATCAGCGCCGTTTGTACGTGGGCTGTTGATGGCATGGGCGCTGCGTTCATCGTGGTCAGGCAGTAGCAGGGATGCTCTTGTACCCAGCTTTGGCATAGCATACATGAGGTTGCCTGTTGTCGGTGTCCATTTGTACTGATATTCAGAGCCGCCATTAGGACCGTCTATATCCAAACGAATGTTAACCAATTCCCGTTCGGTTTTGGTTACAGTACCGCCCAGCGCCATACCTGTAATACGGTCATTGTACGCTGTCTTTTGAGATATAAGACTTTCTTTCCCTATCAGGTATGTAAACAGTATTTCAGACCCTTTAAGTTTACCATACTTTTTGAGTATCTTAAAGGGTACGCCCTGTATGTTTACCTTATTACCTATGGGATAACTGCTGTAATCATCTATGTTGTAGTATGTAAACTCGATGTGGTCAAAACCCGAACGTGCGCCCTGCTCTACAAAATAATCTTCGCTGATGCCTACTGTGTATACCTTGTCCGTGTTCGCAAGTTCTACCGTGTCTAAATTGCCTACACCAAACCAGATGTTGGCAAAACAATTTGCTGCATCTGCAATGATAGGGCTGTTGAAGTGGCTGGCAAGACGTTTGATATACTCCCAATCTGTTTCTTTGTATTGTATAAGAGGTGTTTCTATCGGTCTATCGTCAACGGTGTATTTGGCGGCCGCACTTGGCGTATCACGTAATACACGGTTTACTACGTCTTTGTACAGATTACTCACAACTTGAAAAGAGCGGCTTTTTAATTCCGCATCCAGCATGATAGTCCCTGTCATAACTTTGAGCGTAAGGGTACTTACCTCACATTCTTCCTGTGATTCACACTTAACAAGCAGACCACAGAAAACGGGAGCGCCGTTTCCCCAAACTTCTACTTCATTTCCGTAAAAGTCATGCGCTATGCTTTCTGCGCTGATTTCGTTGTCGCCATAGCCTTTGATGACGATTTCTCCATGTTCATTAGGCACAATATTAAGTTCGAGGTCTACAAGGGTATGCAAAAAAGGCAGCCCTTTTATCTCAATATTTCCGTGTTTAAGAGAATCCATACGGGCAACCTACCTTCTTTCCGGTATCTCATGAACAACTTCTTCTGGTTCTTGTCCTGATGTGAGCGGTTCTATAAAACCGCCGCAATCACAAAACAGAAAAGATGCTGTTGTTACCGCATCATAACCTTTGTTGCTGCTATGGTGGCTTTTGTGCTTATCAAAGGGGTCTTTATCCCCATTATCTACAACTCTGGTTATTACATGAGTGTCTATCCAAGGCTGTGTTATTATCGGGCGGCACTTTACGCCGGTTACAACCCCAAAATCTTCTTCAATATCTATTTGGTTGCCTTGTTCGTCATAGTTTCTCAGCTTATAGGTTACGGTTTCTTTCGGGTCAATGAGGTTTGAAGATGGCGCTGTACATACTCCAAAGCTTGGTATGTTGAAGGCATCTCCCGGTATGCGGTCTAGTTTATGTATCATCGGGTGTTCTGTGATGTATACCCCGTGACACTTCGGTAAGTTCAACTTACGGACATGACTGCCGCAATTACAAAAGAGGTTTGCGCCGCGCACTAAGTAGGCTTGCCCTTGTTCAAGTCCTGCGTCTGCTACGCCTGCCGTAGCGCCGGCTACAGCAGATGATACACCGGAAACGCTGCCTGTACTCATCTAACATCACCGTCCTTTATGTAATCGTCAGTTCTCAAACTAACTTCTGTTAAGTGAAGCCCTCTTGCCCCTCGTCTGAGTAAGCTTTCCGCTAAATCCAAGCTGATGACGGGTTGCAAAGTGCTGTATCCCTCTACCCAAAATATATTTTTATCTCTTATAAGCTCTGATTGAAGAACAAGCTTATTGGGTTGTTTATCATTGATATTTTCTGAAATGGGTGCTGCTTTTAATAGAAGCGGGAGAAAATAAACCTCTGTCCGTCTGTTTTCTTCATCAAGCAATACTATCTGCTTGCTCGGTATGTGTGGTTCGTATTTTTTTATAATCTCAAATGCCTGAGTTGAGAAAAGCAGAAATGTATTAGTTATAACGTCTGTGAAGATTGTGTTCTTATCTCTTTTGATATAAAGCAATGTACGTTTATTTATCTTGTGAAAATCAACGGATGTTATGTTTCTTCTGTCTATCTGATATTGGTCGTAAATAATCTGAGGCGCTGTTATACAGTCAGGGTCTGTTTCCATCATGAAATATTTCAAGGCAAAACCCCCTTATCATCAAGCGTTTCAGAGTTTGCAGGTATTTCAGAATCTTCTTCCGTAATCTGCACGGGATAGATGGTGATGCCGTTTTCCATATGACCACTAAATATGACCTTAAAATCATCAGTTAGCTCCAAGGCAGCAAGGTCGGTCTGCGCTACAATATCGTCACATAGTGCAGTTGTAAAATGCAGCGCGTGGATGAAGTGAAGTGATGTATAGACATATTTTATTTCTTCTACTTCAAACTTTGTAAGCTTTGGGAAAATGGCCATTTTATTGGCTATACCGTCTAAATCACCATCTATGTGCCGAAACAAAAAGTCCGGCTTCCAATAAGCAACTGTTTCAGTTGTGTCCAGATAAAGCCGTTCATCATGAAGCGCAATTCTAAACTCGTGGCTTCCTGTCAATAAGCTGCTTCTCAAGTGGCAGATATTTAGATAGGCTATAGGAGCTTTTTTGCCGTCAGTTTGTTGTTCTTTTGCTTTTTGGCATAGCGCGTTGATATGTGAATAAAAGCCGCTTAATATTTCGTCAAGGTTCTTGAAAAAATAATCCTCCAAGGCTAGGCTGCTTTGCTCAAGTTTTTCTGCCAACATAGCATCTGACTTGCTGAACACTTCATTCTGTCTTTCTGTAACCGTATTCATAACTACCTCATTCCTGCCGTCGCTCCGGTTTTATCCCCTAATCCAGATGGATTTTTGCACCCTCAAACGCTATATTCTCCATAAGTTCTGTCTTTGTGTTGGCCTGATGCATGATAATACTTTCCTCTGCTGTGACAGTAATTGTGGATTGGGTACTTATCATGTTAAAAGCCTCTTCGGATTGAATAAAGATAGCCTTATCGCTGATGATATTAATACCAAAATCATCAAAAAGCTCTATTGACATGCCGTTGTTATTTGTGATGATTAACGCATCCGGCTTGAATAAAACCTCTTTTTTATACTTGTTCATAATAGATTTAAAGTCAGGGTTGATTCTTTCGCTGGTATCGGAAGATTCCAAATGTGTGGCGCTTATAACGTAAGCTTCTGCTTCATCTTCATTGGGTATGTACATGCGCACAGCGTCACCGATTTCAGGCATTGCGTACCAGCCTGTGCCGTCCGGTGTTGAATATACGGTTGAGTAAGGGAACCATCTGCTTCCGCACCCAGCTTGATTCTCATCCTTTTGAATGGAGATTTTTACAATATCACGTTCAACATCAGTTATGTTTGCATGAAAAGAAGCCCCGATTGTCTGAGTATTATGGTCTTTTCTTATCTTAAAGCCGTTAAGGGGTTTCATGTAGTATGTATGGTATACCTCGCTGCCTCTGAGTTCGGTTTCTATTTTGCTTATGTATAAAGGCTCACCATTCAGGGTTATACAGTTTCCAAGCGTATACATTTCTCTTGTTCGATATATGTGATAGGTAGCGTCTGATTCATGAACGTCCAAGCCGTTTTTCTTTTTGCGGTCATATTCCACCGCGTCTTTTTTGATGTTGTAAATGCCCGTATCTATTGCCGCTACAGGGGCGCTTTGCGTTATGCCGAAGTAATATTTTGTACCGCCTACTTTATAATCCGGCAAAAGAACAGTCTTAAAATGACTGGCTAACCTTTTTGTGTATTCCCAGTCTGTCTCCCTGTATTGCAGTATAAGGTCTTTGATAGGTGTGCCGTCGCCCTGCTTCATCATAAAATCCCCGCCGGGGTATGACGTTGTATAGGATGCCAGCACCGTGTTGTATGTCATGCTTGGGGTTTGATAACTTCTCGTGTGGGGTGATACGTCCATAAGATAGCTGTAGGTTTTTGCCGTTACGTATATGGTTTTAACCTCTATATCCGATTTTATCTCCAGCGAGATAATAATGCCTTTGAACCAGATTTCCCATTCGCCGCTCATATCAACGGCATATATTGTGACCTCGGTGCTGCTGCGTCCTATATATAGATATTCTGCTTCCATATCTTGCGGAATGGTACCGGAAAATTCAATATAACCATGCTCGTTGACCTCTTGTTTTCCGCTGAAGGTAAGTAGGGTTACTAATCCAAAAGGCTCTATCTCAATTCTGTAATTATTCATAACGCACCTCTAATTTCTTTCTCTTGATGCTCCTTATCATTTGCAGCGCCGCATCCATCCATTGGTCGTGGCCGCTGTATGGGCAGTTAAAGAAGCCGTGAAGCATCTGACCATCAATAGACGCAACAAACATGATGTTGTACATCTGTTGGTCTATTGCAAAGCTTTTATAGTCGAACCAACCTAATTTAAAATCCTCTAAATCCTCTATATCGGTTCTGTAAAACTCAAATGCAGGGTTGACGTTTTTCAGTATTTTCTTGAGGTCGTTTAATTCGTTGTCAAGATTGTTTTCATCAATAGGTGCAGGAAACAAGCTCATGCCTATGTTTACTGCTGTGTCCCTGCTGGTTTTGATACATTGAGGCCTGCTTTCGGAGGGGTATTTAATCTTGGCTATATCTTCTCTCATGGTTGTGAAATCTTCGGGCAGAAGCATAGTTATTTTGTCCTCAAGCATTTCAACTTCATGAAACGTCAAGAAGTTATCATTTATGTAGACCCCGTCTGTTATTTGTGTGCTTTGTTCGCCGTTTTGGCTTTTTTGAAGATTCCGCAAAGCGATTATTTTTTCGTCCAGATTGTCCATAGGAAATATCTTCTCCTTAGTATGGCTTGATATTGGAAATGCTCCATACCGCTATTATTCAACAATATTTTACATATTTATAGCATATCAACCTTTATAATCATTTTAAAACAATTATTACATTGATATTACATATTTTAATGGCTTAAAAATAAATGCTCTGCATAATTGATGCCAGTAAGGTGTGTTATCCATTATGCCCGATTTAGTACACTCAAATTTGTAGCAAAATATCATTGACAATATATGTCGAAATATATATAATATATTACAACATTTGGTAATTATAGGACTTTACAGGTTCGGTCTAAGCATTATTAATTTTCAGCTACAGGAGTGATAGATGTGATACAGTTCTTAGCTGAAAGAACCGCGCAATACTTGGCAAAAGATTGTGAAGATGCTGACGTGGAGGTGCTTACATATGGGTATTACATCGCATATCAGGAATGGCTTGTACGCATCTTTGCGTTAATAGCAGCGCTGCCATTCGGATTATTCTTTCACGTTCTTGTTTCAATCATTTCTTTTAATCTAATCAGAAGGTGTGCCTTGGGTACACACGCCAAACACCCCATCGTTTGCAAAATTATCACCTATACTGTATGGTTCGGCCCGGCAGTTCTAGCCGATTTCTTTGCGCTTAGGCTCATGCTAATCACATACGTAGCTCTGTACATATTTAGTATTATATCGTTACTGCTCTATGCTCCGGCTGAAACGGACGTTAAAAAAATACCTAATGAACAAATACGTAAACGCCTAAAATTAGAAGCTGTTGCATGGATGTCTTTGCTGTTTTTGTCCGCTGTATTCGCAGAAGGATTCTTTCCGGAAATATCGTATGTTATAGTTGTTACCGTTGTATTGGCTTGCTGTATGGTACATCCTTGGATGTATTGGATAAACGGTTTTGACCCGAACACCAGAGAAGCACGGGGAGGCTGACGCCGCCTACGTACTTCTGCATAAAATACATATAGGAAAGGTGAGCATGAAATGAATATTAAAGAGGTTCTTAGAAAAGTAGGCGAGAAAAGTGCTGTTAATTCGATTACGGCGCGTTGTATACCTTTCACACTTCATCAACCGAAGCCGCCTTCAAGTATCCAGAAACTAATCGAAAAATCAAAGCAATTCAGATTATAGGGGCAAATCTTTTTGATGTGCGCCCTATTTTACGAATTAGACTTTAGGATGATTTATATATGATACATACCATGCTTTTTATAATAATTGGATATATTTTGGCTCTGCAACAAAACGTAATCGCTCTTAATATTGCCAATGTGCCTTGGACTGTTAAAAAGCTGGTTGTTACTGTAACGCTCTCATATTTTCCGTATGCAATTATCTTTATAAATCCATCACTTGTAGGCTTTCATGCTTGGATTGTATTTACAACGCTTGCCTATCGCTTTCTATCTTTCAAACTCTCTTGGAGAAAGAGTATTTTTATTGTGCTTACACAATACTTCATATCATTTGTATTAAACTACATGTTCGGTTTTATAGTTAATCAATTCCCAGATGATTTAAGATTCTATTTATGGGGAAATCCGTATATTCCAAGAATCTGTATTGCATTAATATACGCATTGCTCCTTATAGTCACAAACAAGCTGGCAAAGAAAAAACATTCGGCTTTCGATTACCTTATATCAAACTACAGCTTATTCTTTGTAGGGTTTTACTTTCTCTTTCTTGTTTACAATGTAATACATATGGCCGAGAACCAAAACCTCAACAATTTGACGGAATTGTTTGCTGCCATATTATTTTTAGTATTTTTCTTGCAAAGCCTTTTCTACATTAAGGCAGACCAGAAGCTTGAAGATGCTCAATATGAACTGGAATCTCAGCATCTTTTCATGGAGTCACAAAAGAATGTATTGAATGAACTTCGCGGATTGCGTCACAATTTTAAAAGCATCATCAACACTATGTATGGGCTTGTGGATAACGGCAACCTTCAAAATCTAAAATCTTATTTGAAAGATGCGTCGGAGCTGATAGAAGCGCCGCAAGTTACTAACATAGCTGAAAATGTAAAAAGTGTTCCGATATTAAGCGGCATTTTATCAGAAAAAATTGCACGGGCAGAAATGAAAGGAATTACATTTAATATCTCAATCATGGTTGAGGATATTGAACTAAGACAATGCTCTGCGCTTGACTACAGCCGTGCAATTAGCATTTTGTTGGACAATGCGCTTGAGGCTGCTGAAGAAAGTTTTCTTAAAAAAGTAGATTTAATTATTCATGTTGAGGACGGCAGACTGGAAAATGTTATCACCAATTCATATGATGAAGCCGTAGACATTGAACGCATATTTGAGCGCGGCTATAGCACAAAACATAACCATTCAGGTGAGGGATTATATCAAATCCGTCTGATTCAGGAGAAGTACCGGAAGAAAGGCAGTCACATAGAGTTAAGCACAACATATAAGAACGGCTTCTTTAAGCAGGTGTTCAGGATTTAAGTCAACGAATAAGCACCGCTTGTTTATTCCGTCGCAGTATAGTAGGCAGAAGGAGATGCTCGAAATGGTACTTTATCCAAATGATTCTGCGAGTAACTTTGATATTACGGATTTCCGTAGCTCTAAAGATAGAATCCGGTTCAAGCTATTAACGAAATATGTTGAAGCAATGCAGCCAACTATTGCTTCAATTGTTAGCAATAATTCAAAGAGTATGCATAGTCTTAACAATGACGCTAATTACAATCGTATTAGGAATCAGATTGACACAATACAGCCAATCATTTTCGGCTCACCGATAAACGTGCTTTTGCTAACTGACAGGCTATGGGGCTGTGCAAATGGATTAAAAGATTATTTGCTTAACAGCTATGATATAACAGTAGATATAGTTAGCAGCTATGATAGTGCAACGCAAGTCATCCTGACAAAACCTATTGATTTTTTGGTTGTTGTAGGGTATTTAGAAAATAAAAACAACTATAGAACGGTAGAATTTTTCCAACGGCTAAACGTATATTCAAGTGTGATAATGTATGCAATGTACGATTTGCATACCATAAAAGAGTGTTCAAAATATGACATTTATCATATGTGTGAAAGGCTCGACTCGACTGATATGCTTGTTGGGCTAATGCGTAGCTTATATGAATATGAAACCCAACAGATGCACAAAGCGGCTTCTCCTAAAGCGACGCGAGAACAAATTAGAATGGATGTTTTGAAAGATATGGTCAACCGCACCAACACAGAAAAAAAGAAAGAACAGTTGCAAACACCGGATGAACAATCCCAAAATAGGTGTATGGACGGGATAGTTACATTACTTCGCCGTTTTGGTATCTTATCTGTCTATTAGTTAATACACTGTTTCTGGATGGATACTTAATCGGTATTTGAAAGAGGGGTAGCAAATGGAAAAAAAGAATAACACACAGCATGATAAAAAAGAAATCAACTACTTTGAAATAGGCATAGCATTTGGAGCCGGTATTGGTGTTGCTATTGGTATTACTTTAGGCGGTCTAGGTATTGGTGTTGCTATTGGCATTGGTGTTGGAGTTGCAATTGCCATAGTTATACGAAAGCGGAAAAGCAAGTCATCTTGATAACGTATAAATGAAAAATATAATCGAAACTTTTATTACCAAGCGGTTTTATCCATCAACATAGCCATGCAAAACAATATTTAATCGGAACATTTGCCGGTGAAAGGTTTGATATTTCAGCCTCTATCGGCAGTTGTTCCGATTTTGTTTTTGTTCTTATAACCGCACCTGTCGGAACATTCCTATTAGTCTGGCAAATTGTTCCTGTGTTGAGAAATGCGAAACAAAACCAGCCCTAATCGGAATGGCTGGAGCTTGTGCAAAAAAGTTAGTGAGAAAAGCGTGGAACTCTGTTAGTGAGGCATATGGAATCCTCCACATTGCACAAAACCGCTTGCATTAGGTAAGCATTTTTTAATTTGCCTTGAGATGTCGAATTATAGGATATTATTTCTATATTAAACTCCCATATTATGACATAAACTTGCACACATTTTATATATAATAATGCACATAGCATAATTATTATGCTTAAAGCCAAAATATAAAGGAGTGCATTTTATGCGTACAAGAAATTTATCAGCCATTCAAATGGACAGGCTATCAGAGTTTACAACAGCCCTTTATGAGCGAGTGAGCAAACAAAATGAGAACGAGCAACTTTACAGCGACCTATCAGGTCTTTATTGTGACATTGTTTCGGAACTCACCAAAAACAACAGCGGCAAGGCTCAAATCATTTTTGAATATGCCAGCTTACTTTGTCAAGAAGCCCTACTCCATTGCGGAGAAGAAGCCTATGTATTTGGGATTGATAACAAGGGTAAGTCTGATGATGAAGTCTTATTGAAATATCTTCTCAATATTGCTGAGAAGAAAAACGAACTCGACTATCAGATACAAATGAAATACATAGAGATTCAATCATTGCTTGGTGATTATAAAGGGCTTCTATATGATTTTACAGAGGTCTTTCAAAAAGTACATGGTGTAATAAAAAACCATGTGCAAGAATTTATAACGATGGGCCAAAAAGAAATGGGGGATGTAGCATGAAATCAACTGGGATAGTACGTAGAACCGATAACTTGGGGCGGTTGGTCATACCCAAAGAAATCCGTAAAAATTTTGGGATTGATGCACATCATGACATAGAAATTTATGTAGAGGGACAGACCATCATAGTCTGCAAAGTCCAAAACAAATGTGTTTTTTGCGATGTGGATGAGGGTCTTCAGGCATTCAGCGGCAAATTGGTCTGTAGTGCTTGTTCTGCTAATATACGACAAACCCCAGACATACTACAACGTATAGTTCATGACGTAGGCAATAATATTCCCATACAAAAATAATACGGCTTTTTTGATAATCTACCGTAAAAGTTAAATGCTATTCCAATAAAAAAGCTGGCAAAGAAAAACAACACGGTGGCACTCTCCTTATGCCGCCGTGTTGTGGCTCTTGGAACGGTAGATGAGCAAGTATTCGGCTACAAAAAAACCAGAGAGTTATAGCATTAGGGCATATAAAATGTACCCTCTTAATGCAAAATAAAAAAGCCATTCGGACTAAGCAAATAGCTTTCGGTTTCAGACTTTAGGTTTTGTTTAATAATCTTCGTTTTGCTCCGCATTATACTTGTCGATAGCTTGAAAGTTATCTACAACGGTAAAAACAATATCCTTAACCATCTTCAACTGCTGGGGGGTCAGGTCTTTTGTTTTCTCCGTCATTTCATTATGTACATACGGCTTGGCAGCCACCAACTCATAACTCAAAAGGGAGTCGGCTGATATACCGAGGAAATTTACAATCGCTGTAAATGATTTAAGGCTTGGTACTTTTTCGCCACGCTCTATCTCGCCAAGGTAGACAACACTTAATCCCACCGCTTCTGCGAATTTTTCAGTTGACATTTTACGTGCCTTGCGTTGTTCTCTGATGCGAGAGCCTATAATAGTTATGTCCACAGGGAAACTCCCCCTCTAAGTTAAAATTATGTACTACCGAAAGCTCTTTTCATTATCTTGGAAAATATAATCCTTCCCTGTCTGCTGCTATAAAATACAGCTCTCAAATTTAACTTCAAACCGCTCTAATCACTCTTTTTTATTGCTTTGTTCGGATGTCTGATTAATGAGCAATGCTTTTATTAGAGCTTTAGCATGGGCGGCTTGTTTCTCGTCCAATTGTTTATAATCTTCAAACAGTTCTAAAAAATCAGAAGGACTGTCCAAATCAAAATCAAAAAAATCTTTCGGAGTAACTTCTAAATATTGGCATATATAGAAAAAGGCATCAAACGAGGGCATACCCCTTTTGGTTTCAATTTTACTAATGTATGTTTCGTGTAGCCCAAGAGATTCGCTCATTTCATTGGCATCTACGCCTTTTTGCTTCCTCAAAAACCTCAATCGTTCACGAAATTTCTTGTGATAATCGTTGAAAATGGGTAGCACCTCCTCTTAATATAATTATATAACGAAGCCTTTAAAACTCGATTTACTTTTAACACCTAATATATGTTGACACAATAGAATATAAAGTATATAATAGATTTATGGGGTAAAATTAAGCTGTGTTTCATGGTGCAATATAGGCCTTAAAGTCAACCGAGCCTATTTTTATTGCGCATATTACATAGCTTAACAATTCGTTTAAGCCTTATCCACAAAAAATCACCAAACACGAGGTTATGGATTCAAAACACGCAACCAACACAAAGTAGGTCGCAAAAGGTGGGTTGCATATGAGCTATTTAGAAAATGGCTACTTTCATACAGAAAATAGGAAAGAGATTTTGAGGATTGCCATTAAGGACATTTATTATTTTGAAAAAATCAAAGGCACTCATAGCATCTGTGTTGTTTTTGCTAATGGACTGTCTACATTTAGAAGCGATTTGCAAGATGTACTGGAGCAGCTTAGAAATAATGGGGACGGCAAAACCAGCTCCTTCTTGCAATGCCACAGAGCCTATATTGCAAATATGGCAAATGTAAAGAAATTAGAGAAATACCAAAACGGCTATATTCTACACTTTGACAATGGACAAAAATGCTATTGCTCTGTGTTTTATAAAAAGGCGGTGGCAAATTGGAAACCTTAGATTTAGTGAAATCAATTGTCACTACAACATCATATTTAATTGTTATATCTGTTTTTGTTGTTGAAAAGAGTACAGTAGTAAGGAAATATAAGATATTTAGGCTTATGGGTTACTTTCTAATCCTGCTTACCGTGCATATCACCCTCACACTAACCGACTTTGAAATCTACATCAATTATGTGTTCTTGGTTATAACTTGCTTGTTTATCTATCAACTGGTAAGCGATAGAAAAGGCGCAAATAGCATCAGAAACAGGTATGATTTAAGGAGTTACTTCTATACAAAAGGTTCTAGCTTCATAAAGTGCCTTAACATTGCCCTTACAATAGTTGTTGCCTTTGGTTGGGTAATAATTTTTACTGGTAGTTTAGCCTTTGCCTTATTTTCGGGAGGCATACCACATGACAGCTTAACAAACCAAGTTATATACGTGATAGCTCTTTCTATCGCACATATTGGAATGGCATTTGCTCTGCGTAAATACAGTCATAAAATTTTCAGGCTAGGCATAAGCAACAAACTGGCTTTGATAGACATAGGTGCTAAAGCATTTTTTATTGCTTTCTTCAATCTATTCTTCCCAAGATATTTTGAAGTCTTAGGAATGGCTAACTATGCAGCCTTGTCATTGGTGCTATTGATTATCGTTGCAATATTTGTTGCCTATAGAGAATATTCTATCTCCCTCGAAAACCAACTGGTTGTGAGTAAAAACAATGTTATGGCAACATTGAAATGGGCAAAACAGATGAATCATAGATATAGGGAGCTTTTGGTTGGTGGTGGTTACGGCAACAGTAATAGTAATGATGAAGGCTGTAACAACAAACAACATAAAATGGAAACCTCCATACAAAACATAAATAACTCCGTCATCCAAGCCCTTATGAGTGAGCTTGTTATGATAAGCAACCAACTTGGTATTGAGATAGATATAAAAGTAGAAAACCCAATATCAAATGACCTTAGCCTTGATGCCTATTCTTTATTTGCTATCGTCAATGGCTTTATAGACAATGCAATATCTGAAACAGAGGAACAAGCGGAAAAGTTCATTGAAGTTACCATTGATACAGGAACAAACGGCGTTTCTAATAAGAGCGGATTATGGTTAATGATTAAGACCCATATCAATGCAGAAACTTTAAGCAAAGTTAAAATTGATAAAGATGCCATCATTAACCGTATAAAAGGCAACCCTAATGTACTTATCAGCGTTGTCTTGCAAGATGATTTTGTGCAAGTCTTGGATGTAATATAAGCAATTTCATATTGGTGTTAGTGGCGTAAAAGCCTTTTCTCATATTTAAAAATATTTTTTAAGGGAGGTGCTTTCATATGTTTTATGGTTTGATGCAAATTTTATATGTAATAATTGAACCTCTTATGAGTTGGCCACCGTTTTGGTAAGAAGCATGACGGTACGGGATTTGATTCCAACGCAGTATCAGTTGTACTGCATGAATGTACAGTTGTAGTTTGCAAGCTATGTAGAACAATTGTCCTATTCAATCGCTTCCTGCTTTGGTGGCAAAGACAGGGAACGGCGACCGTTTGCCCCTGCCCATTTTGGTAGGGGCAAATTTTCAGATAAGATTTTGATGATTTACAAGCAGGAGGAAAAACCAATAAAAGAAACAGGTATCGTCCACAAAATAATATCAGGGAGTGGGTTGGTTGAAGTCGGTTTGCGCTAAAACATTTGATAAAGATTTCATCATAGTTATTATTGCACTCTTGATGTTGGCAGTTGTTGCCATTCCATTATCGTTATATGAGCATAGAGCCAGAAACGAAGATAATGCGATACTAAACAATCCATCGTTCATCGGAGAGGTGGCGGATAAAGAAGTCCGCCACCTTATAGGGATGACGTTTTTCACGACGGACAGGCAATATCGTTTGTATATAGTTGGACACTATCTTGAAGAAAACGAGAAAGTTGAGGTTGATAGGACTTTTATCGTATCTTCAGATTTATTCCAGCTATATGATGTTGGTGATATTGTGACCTATGATAGTTTTAACAATAGTTAGCTAATAGCAAATTCAACGCTAATCTATAAAGAGAAGAATTTGAGGAGAGTGGTAGCTTTTATGAAAAATCCCAATCTCGAAAAGTACGCCAATTTATTGGTGAGATAAATCAAATTCTAAAAGATGTTAGCATGAAATTTGACGGTACAGGCATTGCTGCAAAAACAGGCGAGATATTCCCAACTAATAATGTGCCTATTGTTGCTTCCGATAATGGAAAATCTTATTTGACTATTATGAAATGGGACTTTCTGAAATGGGATGGTAGAGGCGTGATTATAAATGCGAAATCCGAAATTGCTGGCGAAAAGAAAATGTTTGCAAGATGAAGAAAGCAATTTGACAGAGCGATTTGTAATTCTAACTCGTGATGCTAATTTGACCGCCAGCGATATTTACAACCGTATGCCTGTAATTTTGCATAAGGGTGAAATTGTGCGATGGCTGCGCGACTATAAATACGCAAAATCAATTATGATCCGTGATAGCATTTCCCTAATCCGTGAAGCTGTTTAACTTAGGCATGGCAATTTCATGGGGAGCCGTTACAATGTCAAAGCAAATCTGATTTTGCTTTTATGCTTAAAAAGCCCAGTTTAACGCTCATAGGGCGCATACGGAAGATTTTACATGGTGGTAACGGTGAGTATGAAGTGCATATTGACTTCAGCGGCGGCAGAAAAGTCGTGTATGAGCTGGAGGAAATGGCATCTATTGACCTGGCTTACGCAATGACAATCCACAAATCCCAAGGGAGCGAATACCCTGTCGTAATTATCCCCATCTTAAATGAGGCGAGTATTATGTTACAGAGAAATCTCATTTATACAGCTATTACGAGAGCAAAAGAAAAAGTTGTTATCGTAGGGCAGAAAGAGGCATTTTTCAGGGCTATCCATCGGGTGGAAGAGTCCAAGAGGAATACTGTTTTAGGTATGCTTATCGCGAGCTAAAATCCCTTGGAAGAAAGGCATTTATCAGCCGTCACCATTTCATTTTGAATGGTGACGGCTGGTTTTATTTGAAACTTGGCTGCTATCCGGTTTTGAAATTGTGGCTTTTGACTTGTCAACCTAATTAGTAATCAATCAAGCAAAATCAATGTAATAATTGATTTTAATTACTAATAATGTTTATAAAATTAAAATATGTAAAATTTTGTTGAAAAGTAGTAGTGAGAAGTAGTTGTTACCTATAGATAACCTGTACGAAAAAATAACTTTGTAGAATCCTCAACAAATTCAAAGCATAAGCCAAGCACATAAATAACAGTTGCGGGTTACTTGAACTAGGGTGCGCTTTCAGTTATATAGGAAAATTCTGTGATAGAGTGAATATTACTGGATTCGTCAAAAAGTAGAGGTGACGAAATGCTCGGACTCAAAGGCTTCATATCCAAGAAAAAAGAGGGTAAATACAGTAAGGTTGAAGAAATATATATCGAATATAAAGAAATGATGCTTCGTATAGCGCTGGCTATTCTAAGAGATTATGACTTAGCCGAAGATGCTGTTTCTGAGAGTCTTATGAAGCTGTTGAAAAATGTTGACAACATTGGTGAAACTTCATGTCACAAAACCGCCTCCTACATTGCTACTATAGTTAGGAACACTTCAATAAATATGCTAAAGAAACAGAATCGTATAAATAGTATTAGCGATGAGATTCTCAACAACATAGCTGACAAAAATCATAGTGTTCTTGATGATTTAATTAGTATAGAGGTAATAAACGACATCATGGAAATTTTAGAAAAACTTCCAACAACTCTGAGAGATGCGTCTATTATGTATTTGTATAACGAGTTAGGTTACGAAGAGATTGCAACAATACTGGGGGTAAATAACGATACGGTAAGACAGAGATTGTCAAGGTCGAAAAAAGCGATTAAGCGAATCTTATCAGGAAATAAGAAACGTAAAGAATGATAATAATGCTGACAAACCGAACTAATACACGATGAAATGTTTGATGCTATGCTCGATGTAGCTAAATCAAATAAGTGTTGAAGTATTATAGAGACATTACGATATTCCCAAAATTCTATGGATAAATTTTTCGATTTGCCCAAGATTATGTCACAATTACCATATCATAATTGTTTATTCTGTAAGAGGAAAAATTTGTAGGCAGACGAATATGTTAAGGTATCTCTTGTAGCAATAGCAATTATTCGAGAGTTGCCTCAATGTATTTGAATACTTATAAATTTCCTATCCTTGAAAATGAGAGGAGGATGATTTCATAGCAGAGACATGGATTTTGCCATGTTTACAGCAGGTGTCATGAGACAGGAGTATAGTAAATTCCAGCGATTGCATTTAATCGCCCATGTCATGACTGTCAAAGCACTTTTGACACAGCTAAACAAAAGACTCATGATGAGTCTGAGGACGTGGCATGTCTTTTGCGCAAATGTATTGGCTACTTAAAGTGACTTAGCTCATAGTAACTGGCAATACATACGAGCGCTAGGATTGCCACCAAAATACTTTAGAAAAGGAGAATGAACCATGAAGGTAACTTTTAAGAGGTTTACTGCTTTGTTTCTTTCCATGATTTTGACTATGGTCGTTTTAGCACCTTCGACAGCTCTCTATGCACAAGAAGCTGATTCTGACGTGTATTATGAGACTACTCATGAAGCCGGATATCCTGAAAACGAAAATATCGCTACTCCGGAGCTTGAGGAAGAGAACGCGATTCTAGAAGTTGAGGTAGAAAGCACATTTTTTGACATCGAAGAAGAAACAGTAGTTGAAGAAGAGTTGGAAGTTCAAGCTGGAGTTATCGAAGTGACAATGACTTCTGCTATTGACGGCTCACCTTTTATTGCTCACTTTGATCCTGCAACCGGCTTGATTTCAATGTATTCAACTGACGGAGAATCAATAGGCCAACGCTATGTTGGTAGCGAAGAAGCATTCTGGGAACTTGTTGCTGTGAATACCGAAGTGACAAGTATGCCAATCGAAAGTCGCATGGAACTTGGAAGATCTGTGAGAGATGTATCGGATTCCGCTAGAGGGACAATGATCGTAGAGGTTTTTGAGGAAGAACAGATTACCTCTCGCTTTGACACAGGTATAAGACTCACGTCTGTACCCAGAGGCAACCGCCCAGGCGATTCCACAAGTTTAGTAGGCGGTGGGTATTTCCCAACAAACTCATCGCACAGAAGCGTGTCCTTACAGTCTTACAATTTCCCGACAGGAATGAGCACAATGGACGTTCTGATTACTAACCAAATCGGTGACTGTGTTGGAAGCTTGTGGGATATGCCGCCTCAAGCAATCGCAACCCACACAATGAGATTTCCTGGCGAACCTTACGGTGCATTGGTAAGCTCTTTCCAAGGAAGTTTCTCTAGCGTTCAATTGAGATTATTCGCTGACAATGGTAATACAACACCGCCTGTGAATAATGTAACAATAACATATAGCGGAAATGGCGGTACAGTTAGCCCATCAAGCGCATCCTTAACTCCTGGGCAGCCTTTCGGAACTATGCCCACTCCTACAAGATCTGGTTGGACTTTTGTTGGTTGGTTTAACACATCTGCGTCAACTGGTGGAACGCAATTTACACCTGCATCTAATGTTCCAGCATCGAATACTACTTTGTGGGCTAGATGGTCGCAACCGATAACGGGTTCAAGGACGCTGACTCATACTGGTTCAATGATGATTACTGGTTGGGCTGGTCAAAATCTAACGTCAAATGCAATAACATTCAATGGGTCTGTTATACCATCAGGAGCAAGGGTTACGAGTATTTCCATAAGTACTGGCACTTCAACAATGTCAGGTGCTATTATGGGCAATAATCTACAAATAAGCAGTACATCAAGACCAGGATATACACTAAGCATTCCGTGGAATGGTGCTAACAATAGTGTCTTGAATGATACTCACTCATTTTGGAATCATGATGCCCGAGCAACCTATACAATAAGGTGGAACGGTGCAGTTATTAGTAACACTCCGGGAAATCTTTTGAATCCCGGCGGAACTCAAGCTATAAGGGGTTACAGTAATGTAAAGCTTACCATTAACTACATGATACCCTAATATCCTTAGTGTTATGCAGCGTCAACGACTATTGGTATTTTGCCACAAAAAAGCGCAACTGGTTCTTAGCATTGTAAAATAGTTTCTATAATTTTCAAATAAACACGGTTCAAGTGGAGGAATCAAAAGAAAGGTATACATAATACCTTAATTGATGGTTCCTCCTAACCGTATTTTATCCAGCAATATTTAATTATGATAAATATTGCATAAGTGTAATGAGTGTGCTAAGATATAATAATGTATAAAGCTCTGCAATTAACCAGATAGGCAATTATTGGGAGGTATGTTATGATTATTAGTAATAACCTTTCTTCTGTTGGTTCTAGCCAGCATGGAGCGAGTCACTCAACAATAATGGGAGTAAGACAACCGAACTTTGAAAAGGGCGAACTATGGACAAAAACACCACAAAAAATGAGTGATGAAGAATACAGAGCAGCCATTGCTGACTTGGCACGCAGGGATGTAGCAAACGGAAAATTCCAAGCAAAGGATAACCCAGAGTTCGTAGCTCTGAACAGAAGTTTCGTGTCATCGGAATCGCCTGATAGGAAAAGTGCTGTTACTAATGCGTTTTCTCTTCTAGCAAGAAAATTAGGGTTCATGCGTAGTGCAGCAAACAACTTATTTAAGTTTAGTGCTGGTGGACATGCACAATTTGTCAACGGTGTTTTGCAAAATGCAGAAATTAGAGATGGTAAAGGTAATATAATTGCACTATATTCGCAAGATGGAGGTTGGTCAAATGTTGCGACATCCGCTGAAAATGCACGACATCATGAGTTTATTACCATGTATAATGCTGAATGGGATGCACAAAGAGCGCATATGAATGCCTGTCCAAAAGAAATTGAGGCATGGAATGAGTCTGTAACAAAAGAGTTGGCAGCAATGAATAGTGGGTCTAACATCGACGCAATGGGCTATCCAATTAATCAACCAACTATCAATATAAGAGCATAACAAACAACAAGGTCGGAGGATGGTCATTTGTTGGTATTCCTGCCAAAACCGTACGCGCCAGCGAATTTGCCGGAATTGACATTATCGGGAATACAGTTAAGAAACCAATATTAAATATAAGAGTATAGTGTATTTTATGTCACATAAAAAATAAGACCGATATATTTTCGCAAACAAGTTGCATTGCTATGTTTCAAGTGAAAATTGTCGGTCTTATTCTTAGACAATATAACGATATACGAAAGCATGAACATATTCTCGGCAGACTTTATACTACGGCTCTGCGGCGGACAGGATATGCTATCAGAGGATAACGTGCAAAGGATACTGAAAAAATATGGAGATGCTGCACAAAAATCGCCCGGGTTATCCTGCCAAAGATTGCAAAATTTCTCGGTCACGTTGACGTATAGACAACATAAATCTACGCAGAAATACACGTTGAAACGACAGTAGGAGTATTACAAACTTAGTTACACTTGTTTTGCTTCATATGGGTACATCTTCTAATGCACAACAGATTATTGAAGTTATCCTATTCCTTTTCCGACTGTTCCGGTTTCAACCACGGCATGGTCATATCCATATATGCTATCTGATTCCATGCGTGAAGGAAAGCCGTCTCTGTACCAAATTTTTCACGATCATTTAAAAACGTATTCAGAAACGTATCCGCCCATGTTTGCGCTTGCTTTTGAACTTGTTCCATCAACTCAGTGTCATTCCAAGCGGTATGTTCAGCGCGAGCCATTCCTTCAAACATTGATTTAACCATATTTCTAAAAGCATCTTCTGCAACTGATTTATCTGTTCCGACTTCGGTATATACCATTCCAAAAGCATGTGTTATATGTTGCATAAACTCATAAAATACCTGTTGCAGTGTCCCTGTTGGTACTTTATCTTTGCTATTCATGCCTTGCACAAGCATTTGAGTGTATTGAAGCATCTGCGATGTGACATCATCTATGCCGGACATACCCTTTAAAAAATCTAAAACGCTATGTGTTAAGTTATTAGGGTTATCACCTGTTGATATAAATATCTTATCGGGTCTTATTGTTGCCCACATGGGATTTTCCTCTGTACCTATGTTAATTCTATGGGAAAAAGCAACAGATACAGGCTCTTTGACAGCCATTGCTGCCATACTTTCTGCTTTTAGTTTTTCACGCTCGGCTATTTCTTCTTTTGTAGGTTCATAAGTAGAAACAATATACCCGGCATCATAAGGATTATTCGGTACGTCACTTTGAATAACGTGCATTTGTAAAGCATTTCCTTCAAAAAAGCGTTTGGCTAATGGACTTATTTGAAATTGGTCATTCTTTGCAGCATTTTTGCTTGTGTTATTGCTATTACGAGTATTAGTAATATTCTTCCCTTTTTCAGATTGTTTGTTGTTAGCAAGTAGCAGATGTCCTGTGAGATTGGCATTTACATTGTTTATCATCAATTTATCCCTCCATTTTTAGATATGCCTGATGTGCATAGCGTCTTTATATGGCTATGAATAGTATCGTTCTCCGTGTTTCGCATAGTAAGTCGAAGACCTCTTGTTATTGGTAATAGTGAGCAACGTGTTACATTCGGAATATCGTTGTTTTATTTTTCCCGTTCAAAAACGTCAACATTCCTTGCTTCAAAAATTCTTCATAAACATATAACCATTTAGAGAGATTATTTGTGACAATAAAATTTCAATAATAGAGAATACCGTTTTACATTAATGCTCTAAAATTGATGGCATTCCTTGATGCTCATGGCTGAACGCACACCAAACTTACGCGCCTCATAACTGCACGTTGCAACAACGCCGTCAATTTCGCAGTCCTTGGAATTATCCGCTTCACCTGTAATACAGGTAAAACAGCCATCCCAACCTACAACGGCAGAACCGACCGCCCATATGGGCCGCTTGCATTGGTTACATACGGCTCCGTTTTTCTTGGCTTCAACTACATTTGCTAACACTTCGCGTAAGCTGCCTACATCTTCACCCGGATTATTTTCTTTGTAGCTTTTCAAAAAATCTTCTGCGTTTATTGGTGAAAACATTATCTCAGCCTGCTTTCTTTCTGCATTATTTTATGACAGCACTTATCTTGCGGTATGGTGATAAGTTTCCTTCTATCGCTCATCACTTAGAATCCTTGATTTTTTTCTTCTCATCACCCAAGTAATAATCAACTGCAAATTCTGTAAAAATATAGCCCAGATTACTATTGGTGCTAGAAAGTGTGCTTGGTTTATAAATAACACTATGAACCAAATAGCAGTAATAGAGATTGCTATGGTTTTCTTTAACTTGTCATTATCTTTATTTGCAATGCGCTCCATCTGCTCCGAACGAGTGGGTGCTGCAATAGCAGTCGAAACAATAGAAAACACTCCTAAAAATATGATAAGAGCATCATTAAGTGTAATAAGCAGAGGTAAAGCAACTATAGCCAGAGCAAAACCAAACAAAGTCCACCAGAAACAGCGCCAAGCTGTACTGGCATGGAAGCCCCCTGTCATTGGCCTTATGGTTAAAACAGCAACAATGCAAGCTAAAAATTTCAGCCATTGCCCAAGTACTACAAAAATTACAGCTATGTATACAAGCTTCTCAATCTCCCAGAGAGAAGCCTCAAGGCCGAAACGTATAACGTCCACATCATCTTCGTCGTAATAATTCAAATCTCTATAGGCTTTTAAGATTTTGCTGATAAAAAAATTAGCAATCGGCACATTACTCACCTCATGCTAATTTTACACCATGTTAGTATAGCTTGTAAACTTCAAAATCTTTGCTGCTATTGGTTTGTATTTCTTTTATTAAGTTATCTTCCTCGCTTTGGGTAAATTCGTGCAATAGAATCAGGTAATCAATGTTAGAAACATGGGATGTGAGGCGGTTTTGCGTAATAGTAAAAACTACAGTACCCTCTGTTTTTTCCATAAGTAAGTCACGGAACTGTTCCAGGTCATTTTGTTGAGTTATGTATAACTCATTATCAAATAGCCGTATGTTGCTCATACTTTCATCATCATCACAAGTGGAAAGCATTAAACTGGCAAGCAGGGTTTGGGCTTCCGCCCAAACTGCTTGCGATGGGATTCTCCCCTCGACCCCTTCAGTACATTTGCTTCGCAAATGCGCCCTGCGGGCGGCGGCCTTCTTGCCGCTACATGATAAATTCACTCCGCTTCGCTCCATGAATTTATCCCAGGGCATAGCCCTACGGTTGCGAAATTCACGCAACCTACCCAAACAAAAAAAGCAGCGGAACGCTTTTTTTGTTAAGCGTTCCGCTGCTAAAAGATAAGTGCAAATGCAAAATTGTGATTCAATTTGTGCTGTAGAAGATAAGGACATAATCCAGTTTTATAAATTTGGGGCATTTCTGCTTGGGGATTTTCTCTCTTTTTCCGGTGTGTTTTTCTCCGACTGTTCTATCATAACATCTTCTTTCAAATCTTTGGCATCATCTTTCAAATTCAAAAGAGTTCTAACATTTGCCCAAGCGTTGTCTATTTCCTTATCGGAGTTTTTAATATCGTGATATTTTGCCCATAGGGATTTTTTATCTGCGTTAAGTCTTGCGTACTGCTCACGCAATTCTTTGATTTTTGGCAGTCTTTTTCCGATTCTGAAACCATATCCCATTTCATTAAAATATGCTTTGGCTGCTTCATGGTCTGTAATGGCTTTCATATTTTCCTGTTTGAATTGTTCAGGGGTTTGAGATTGTTTATATTGTTTGTAGACTTCTTTTGTCTTGCCGTATGTACCTATATACCGCTGTAACAATGAAATTTGCTGTAGTTTTTCATCAACAGCCGCAATTTCGCCCTTGATGTTTGCTAATGTTATCGGCTTTTGTGTTGCTATGTTTTCTAAATCCTCTAAAGAAAGCTCATGTTTTTCTATAAACAAAAGTGTCTGCGACATTTGTTCAAGGTTGAATTTCTCTGCCCATTTTCTGTAGCCAACGCTCTCTGTTGCCTTTAGAGAGTTTTGAATGTCAATAATCAGGCGCAATTCTTTGGGCTTTGAAATATGAATTTCAAATTTGCTCTTGCTGTTTTTATCAACGGTTTTGGTTGGTGCTTTGGTGATGACGAGAGTACCTTGATTGTTGTTGATGTTTTGTTTGCTGATGTTTTGATTTTCGGTGTTTTGCTTTTTAGCGTTCTCGAAGGAATTATCTTGCATTTCAATGTTTTCATAAGAATTGTTTTGTTGTACCTCAATCTGTTTTATAATGCCATCATACGTAAACTGCTCTGATAAAGAACCTAGCCGAATTGGATTTTTACTGAATGGGGCAGTAATTGAAATATCTCTGCCGCGTTTTTTTGCATAACAGGAATAGTCCTCCAAATATTTTAGCAAGCGCTTAAAATCTTTCGGTTGTTTTTCCAAACATAAAGCAATGACATTTTCAAGCTGCCTGCGTTTGGTCGGTTCTTTATCTTCTTTTGTTATGCCCTGTTTTTGCTCCCATATGTTATATGGGTCACGCCATCCGTGCTTAACTTCGATAACTGATAAGCCGTATTCTTTACAAAGCCTATCGGAGATTCTTGCAACATGCCTTTTACCGCTGCGCCAGGGGTCACGGAATTTGCCGTCACAATTCAAATTGAAAGCGTTTATTATAACGTGGTTGTGTATATGGGACTTGTCTGTATGAGTGGCAACAACAAAAGCGTGTTCACTTTTAGTAAATTCGAGAGCCAGTTCATAGGCGATTTGGTTTGCAATTCTAGGGTCAACTTCGCCGGGTACGAAAGATTGGCGCATGTGATAAACCAGAATTGAATTGCTCTTATGTTTCCGGCCTGTATTGCGCTCGTATAAATCCATAGAGGTTGCGAATTGTTCATCTGCGTATTCGGGGAAACATTCGTAGCCTGTTACTAATTCGCTGTTTTCGGTTTTGTCGGGGTTTTGAATGTAACCGCTGATGGAAGAAACTGCCGGAATTGTTGTTGCGTTTGTTTGTTCTTGTTGTTCTTGGTTCTCTTGATGTTCGTATTCTTCATGTTTTTGATGTTCCGGCTCCTCATGTTTCCATTCTTGCTCATTCTCAATATTATCTTCGGCAAGAATGGAATAGACTGTATCTTCATTAACACCATCAACATCATCCGTCAGAGTGGTTTTGTTTCTGTCAATTATGTAATCAATCTTACGCTTGATGGTTGTTTTGACATGGTATCTTTTATGGGCATATGTTGGCTGAAACCATGTTGTTGCCATTTTTCACCTCCTAGCTTTGCTCTAATGGGGTATTGTAGATAACGGTTTTTATGTTATGGTTTTTAATATTTTATTGTTTACTAAGTATCACAACATTTCTATGAGCTTCTACCACCAAAGGCACAAGGCGATTAACCTCCGCAAGTAGATGAAGCACATCATTCTCATAAACGCTGCCTGTTTCATTTGCTCTTTTAGCTATCTGGTTAATATTTGATGTGGCGTTTTTTATAAGACGGACTAAATCGGCCGTGGGTTTGGTATCGACTTGAATTATATAGCCGTCTAAAAGCATTTTACGGGCGAAGCCATCACGGTTTTTTATGCCCACTGTTTTCATTCTTTGTTCAAGCAATTTTTTCTCATCATCATCTAAGTGAAAATAAATCCTGTTGTTACGCACTCTGTTTTTACTCATTATTAGCACGTCCTTTCTTTGTTTTCGTATGTTTAATGTTTTATGCAATACTTATACGGCATGAAGATACGCGACATAGAAAATCTTAAAAAAATATGAGAGCAGCTTTTTTCGCTGCCCTCATATCGCTTATATCTTTGTTTAACACATTAAATGCTGTATAAGCCATGATTACCTTTCAGCATAACTCCGCTTCGGCTTAACGGGCTTTGGCTCTGCTTGCTGCTGTGTTTGTGAGTTTGCAATGTTTGGAGTGTTTTGCTTTGCATCATTATCAAAAAGGTTGACAATATTATTGTTTATGCCGCTGGCTGTCCTTTCCTGCTGATACGGAACATTAAAAGTATCTGTTGCTTTTTCGGTGGATTTATCAAGAAAAACATTACCGCTCACATAAGCGCCCTGACCGCCGTTCTCGGCAAGCTCAAAGTTTTCTGTAATGATTTCGGCATCTACTTGTATTTCTTGCGTTACCAGGGCACAGATACTTGCTGAAGATGGTGTGGGTATCTCGTCCATTGGCCGCTCTGCCGGCTGCCCTATGCTGTCAATACTATCACTAACATCAGCACCGACATCAAACTCTGTAGTAAGGCCACTATCAACCTCAACACTGTCAACTTCCGCATCATCCGCATCATCCGCTAAATCTTCACCCTCAACATCAACAATTCCAACCGTAAAATAGTCAATCCCATCATCAATATCCTTATCCAAGCCAGCTTTTTCAAGTTTCTGAGCATCCAGATTCAATTCAATATTAAGCAGTGCCACACGGGCAGTTTTTTCTTTTATCTCCACTTCCTGCGGGAATGGCTTGACTACTTCGATTTCCGCTGTTTTCATCTGGTTGATGGTGTTCTCCAAACTCTCTTTTGTGTCCTCTATGTACTCAGGGATTTTTTCGAGCATGTTGTCAATGCGGGTAACTACACCCTGAGTGGAGAAATTGCCCTCTAACTTTAGGGGGTATGGCATATCGCCGCGGACGGTTAATATATGGTCTTTGCTCCAGTTGCTGTCAAGTGAAAGGTGTAGTTCAAATCCCCGGTATGTACCGATTTTAACGCCCTCTTTTGTGTCTACGGTTCTGCAAGCGGCCTGTATCGCTTCACCTGCTTTTGAGCGTTCATCATAGGTTATGCCGTCAATCACCATAGGGGATATACCTTCACTTACTCTAAGCGTACCCTTTGCCAACCGCTGCTCATCAGCCGCATAGTTTTCTATATTCCGCTCTTTGGCTTTGATTTCTGCGGGGTAAGTCTTTAGTAACGCTGTTTCCATACGATAGAGGTTCTTTTTGTACTGGGCTTGGATGGCATTGAGTTTTTTCAAATCCTGTTCTAAGTCCATTTTCTCCTTAATCTTAGGATTTCCCACACATAGAGCTTTGATTTCCGCATAATCCAGTACGCTTTGGTCTATATCGTCAACAGTACGCATGGGGGATTTTTCAGTCATTATCTGGCTTATGAACATCTGTTTTTTCTCGATTGTCTGATACAAATATGCATCAAATGTATCTTTTGTGACATATTTGTATATATTCACAACCTTATTATCGTTACCCCTGCGGAGTATACGCCCCTCTCTTTGTGCCAAATCACGGGGCCGCCACGGACAATCCAAGTGGTGGAGTGCTACAAGACGGTCTTGGATGTTTGTGCCTGCTCCCATAGTTTCTGTTGAGCCAATTATTACTCTTATTGTTCCGGCACGTACTTTTGCAAAAAGCTGTTGTTTTTGTTTATCGGACTTACAATCCTGTACAAAGGCTATTTCTTCTTCGGGTATGCCTTTTAAGATTAGCTTGGCCTTAACATCATCATAAATATTAAATTTATTGGGATGTATGCCCTTAAAGATATTCTTTGCAGTATTCAAGATGTGTTTACCCAAATAAGTCGCTTTTTCAAGCAAAGGCAGACCTTTAACCTCTTTTTGCTGCGCCTTATCAAGCGCCCAAACGCTTTTCTTTGGCGTGGAGAGGTCGCAGAAAACAACCTGGGTTAGTCTATCTTCTTTTGTGTCCTCCCAAATGTTAAATATGTTATCTGTCGCCTGATTGATTTTAGAATTAGGGTCATCAGGAAGATTAGGATTGATAACACGCTGGTCTAAGCCCAGCTTGCGGCCGTCATTTGTCACGGCAAGCATGTTGTCTATATGTGGCTTTACACGCCTTTTACGTACAGCATCCGCACGTTTGGACAATGACTGCACCATGCTCTTTTGAATATCTGTAGGCTCACAGCTTATGGTATGGAAATTTGCGGACGGACGTGGGAGGTTAAGGCTTTCGGCTGTTTTAATGTCTGCAACCTCAAAAAACATGTTCATGAGTTCAGGGAGATTGTGAAATTTGGCACATCTGGTTCTCATGCGGTAGCCGGTGCCTTCTGGTGCTAATTCCATATCACTTGTCGGCTCCGTGAATATAGAGGCCCACTGGTCGAAATGTTCTAACCCCATTTCTACCAGCTTTTCATATTGAAGGTAGCGCTGCATTGTGTACATTTCTGTTAAGCTGTTACTGATTGGCGTTCCTGTGGCAAAAACGGTGCCTTTGCTGTCTGTTTCTTTATCCAAATACCTGCATTTCATAAACATATCTGCGCTCTTTTGGGCTTCGGTTTGGCTTATGCCTGCCACGTTCCTCATTTTTGTATAGAGGTGGAGGTTTTTGAACAGGTCTGCTTCATCTACAAACAGCTTATCAATCCCAAGCTGTTCAAAGTCAATTACATTGTCCTTTCTGTTTTCTTTATAGAGTTTCTCCAGTTTCGCAGCTACTTTGCTTTTGACGTTCTCCATCTGCTTTACGGTGAAATAACCGCTGTCGGCATCCCTGGCTTCTGCTATAGCGTCAACAAGCATACTAAACTGCTCACGGTAGTATATCTCCTGGTTTTCTTTAGACAACGGTATCATTTCAAACTGGGTATGCCCCATGATGATAGCGTCATAGTTACCTGTGGCGACTTTAGCGCAGAACCGCTTGCGGTTTTTAGGCTCGAATGTTTTATCTGTTGCCACAAGGATGTTGGCATTGGGGTACAGGCGTAAAAATTCACTTGCCATCTGGCCGGTAAGGTGTTTTGGTACGGTGATAAGCGACTTGGTACATTGCCCTATGCGTTTTGCTTCCATAGCAATCGCAAACATTTCAAAGCTCTTGCCCGCGCCCACCTCATGGGCTAGGAGTGTGTTGCCGCCGTATATACCACGGGCTACGGCATCTATCTGGTGCTTGTCAAGGACTATTTCAGCATTCATGCCCGCAAAGACTATATGGCTTCCATCATACTCACGGGGGCGTGTGGAGTTAAATTTTGTGTTGAATATAGAAACAAGGGCTTCTCTGCGTTCGGGGTCTTTGAATATCCAGTCCCTAAAAGCGTTTTTCAAATCCTCCTGCTTTTGCCTTGCAAGCACAGTTTCTTCTTCATTTACAACTTCAATTATTTTACCGTCAGAGCCTTCCATTTTATCCTTGATTACAACATCTTTAAGGTTGAGCGTTTGCTCCAGGATATGATAGGCGTTTATGCGTCCGGTGCCGTATTCAATGTCAGACTTGATGTTTTCACCTGATATGGCGTTTTTGTTGGTAATACGCCACTCATTGCTCATAGGGGAGTATTGAACGGTTATGCTGTCTTTTTCATCTCTCTTTTCATTAGTCCATTTAGTGGGCTTATCGCCGTCTTTGAATAATCCTTTGTACATGTTCGGCGTTTCCAGTATTTCATACATGAATTGCTGTATATACTTCCTGTCAATCCATGTAGTGCCGAGCCGTACATAAATCTCATGGGCTTCAAGTTCAACCGGCTGTGCTTTTTCAAGGGCTGCTACATTGATTTCATAACGAGGGTCATTTTTTGCTAACTCTTTAGCTAATGCCAGTTTTTTGCGTACATTACCTGATAAATATTCATCAGCAGGTAAATACCGCACAGTAGAAATATCATATATGTCGCCGTCAGAAGAATCCACATAAGTGTCCAAAAAAATAACACCCTCAAGGTCGTTAATGATTCTTTGTTTATCAAAGTCTGTTAGCTGTGCCATATAGTCAAGGTCTATCTTGCCCTTATAGCCTATAGATACGCCAAAGGCTTCGACTGATGTGTTGACGGAGGTTATTTCTACATGGGGTCTGATTGTCCTTTTGGTGAAAATATCGGACTTGCCTATAAATTCAAACTCATTATTCAATTTTTCCAAAGAAGTCAGCAGATAATATGAATCATCATTGTCAAAAACCTGCTCATTGGCTGATGAAGTTATAAGCCCGTATTTCTTAGTATAGTTATCGTAGGCTGTGTTAAGCTCATTTTGGAGATGTGTAATCTCTTTATCCGGCCTGTCATCTACTTGGGCTTGTATCAGGTCACGGAGGATATTGCGGAGCGATACCATGCCCTTTATTCGCTCCAAGCCCGTAGCTGATATTTCTACAAGGTTCAGGCGGTAGTTATTGCGGAAATATACCTCATCATTACCGTTGCCGTCATTCACGAGAACAAATGAGCTGTCCTTAACATCTATGTATCTGCCGTCGCTGTTGTAAAATCCATCACGGGTATAATCATATGGGATATGTTTTGTAGCTGTTTCTTCTTCAACTTCCGCTTCTTCGATTTCACGCATGGGGATATTGCCTGCTATATGGCTCATGGCTTCCTGTAGCTGCTCGGAGAGCGTAGCATCCGGTTTAGGTAATACCGTTTCAACCGGCCCATAGGGGCCGCTTACTTCTTTATACTCACCCATCACCATATGGGGATTGTCAATAAAGTAGCTGCTGCGCCGCTGCTCTCTATACCAACCTCCGGTGTTTGAGTTTCTGCCGGCTTCTCTTGTTACCTGAGAATTTATCCAATCAGGCATTAAGTCCTTTTCACGGTTTAACGGTTCTTCACGCTTTTGCAGAAAGATAATGTCAGATACAACCTCTGTACCTGCGTTTGCCTTAAAAGCATTGTTGGGTAAGCGTATTGCACCCAGCATCTCCGCTTTTTCTGCCATCATAAGGCGCGCTCTATCGTTAACTTTATCAAGTGTATATGCTGTTGTAATAAAAGCGACTACACCACCGGGGCGTACTTTATCAAGTGCCTTGTTGAAGAAATAGTCATGGATGGGGAAATTATCCTTTTCATACTGCCAATCCACAGGCTTTATTGCATCCGAAAACGGCACGTTGCCGATAGCAACATCAAAGAAATCATCTTTGAATACTGTTTTTTCAAAGCCTTTTATCTGAATTTTTGTATCAGGGTATAGCAGTCTTGCTATGCGGCCGCTGATGGAATCCAGTTCTACACCGTGGATGTTGGCGTTGCTGCCTATATGCTCCGGCATAACACCGAAGAAGTTACCGACACCTGCGGACGGCTCCAGCACATTTACACTTTTCAGGGTATCGCTGTAATTGTTGAAACCGCCTAGCTGCTCAACCTTATCCCACATGGCTTTCATTATGGTAGGCTCGGTATAGTAAGCGGTTAATACGGAGCTTCTTGCGGCTTCGTATTCGCCTGGGGATAGCAAATCCTTTAGCTCGTTATATTCCTCTTTCCATTGTGTACTGTTCGCCTTAAACGCTTCCGCAATGCCGCCCCAGCCGACATAATGAGCTAAAATTTCTTGTTCTTCCGGTGTGGCCTTACGCCCGTCAGCTTCAATGGCTTGTAATGTGCGGATGGCTTGTATGTTTCTTTTGAATTTAGACTTTGCACCGCCTTGTGCTATGCTTGCGTAGTCGATGCTGTCCATGCGGAAGTTTTTGGTTGGCAGCACCTTTTCTTCGGCTAGTATTTGTTCTGTTTTCTCACGGTGTATCTCAACACTTAGCGGCTCAAAATCACCTATATCCAATGCCTCACGCCAGTTATCCCAAGCTACGTTAGAAAACCAATCAATAGCTCGCACATCACCTAACTCGTTTATCTGTTTTACAAGAGCATCTGCGGCAATGCCTACACGGTGAGAGAGTGTACGCCAGTTTTTTAAGTAATTCGCCGCTTCTTTGATTTTTTCATAATCTGGATTATCGGCCATTAAAGCAACCTTGCGGTCAAGCTCAGATTCTATGGCTTTAAGAGTAGAAAATATTTTAGGTGTTTCGTTTGCTCCATTGAGTGGGTTTCTGTAAAACTCTTGCTCAAACTTTTCTAAGGAAGGTGTTGCTACAGGCGTTGTATGTGTTGCCTGTGATAAACTGCCTTGGGATTGGGTTTGTTCGCTTGTTTCGTCTGAAAGCATCCTGTATAAATCAGGATGGCGTTCCCTTAACCATAAATCAGCATCATCAGCTTCTTCAACAGTAGGTTCCCGCCTAATACCACCTATGAATCGTGCTGTGTTCAACTTTTGCCGAATCTCTCTAAGAAGTCTGTTTTGTCCTATGTTATCAAGGTTTTTAGACTTGACGTAATCGTATAGTTTATCCACATCCACAACAGATTTTATTTTGGAGGCTGTAGGAGTTTGTTTTGTGATTCCTTGTTCGGCTTTTTCGGGTGTTTCGGCGTTTATCTCTTCAAGAGATTGCTGCTCATCAATGGTTATCCTTTGGGCAGGGTCAGCTATTACTTTTGTAACAGATTGTTCATTACTAAAAAACAAATGACGGTTCCGCTCGTCCTCTTGCAATCCCTCAAAGAAGCGTTCTTTTGTTGTAATCATGGCTGCTTGACTGTTAGTTTCAAGGTTAAACAGATTAATCATTATGCCGTCTATACCATCTAAACGGTGCAATACACCCATATGATAGACTTCATCACCGATTTGAGGGGTTCGGTTTGGTATTTGCGGCTTATAAACAGGAACAACATCTACATAATCAGCAAGAACGCTCAACATTTTTTTAGTTCCGGCAATGTCCTCATCTGAAATATAGGAATAAGTATCCGGTAAAGCTGCTTTGCTTTCCTCAATGTACCCACAATAATTATTTATGTGGTTGTAAAGACCGGAGCGTTCCTCGTCATAATCGCCAACATCATACCTAAACTGGTAAACTGATAATTCCGTATCATCCGGATTTTCCTTATAAAACACAGCGCCAAAGGTTTTATCGTAATTATCTTTGTTTTTTTCATCAGCCCTGTGTGCAGCTTCAACTTTTTTGAATTTTTTGTCGGCTTCTCTGAATGTTAGCCTATCCATTCTGTTGAAGGCTCGGTCAGGCCCGCCTTCCATATATTCAATTACCACAAAAGGCTCGGTGTAGTTAGCTGTTTCCTTCGCAATCTCCTGTACGGTTTTATCCCAATCAAAAAATTCATCTTCCTGTATTTCCTGCGATTGATTTTCGATTGATTTTCCTTCAGGTTGGAAAGTCATAGTCTGCGGCGGCTCCGGCGCAATTTCAAATTTACCGCCCAGGACAAAATCTTTTAATAAACTATATACCTTATACTCCTGCTCGAAACTCTCAGTAGTCTTGTTCCGGTGTAAAGTTACTGCTTCATAGCTTCTTATATCCCTAAGATTTACCTTGTCGGCCGTTACTGCTTCAATAGTGTATGTTTCACCTTCCAGACGAACTCTGTCGCCTTCCGCATAGGTGGGGCAATTCACTCTCTCTAAATATGACTTTACTTTTGCCATATCAACAGAATCAACAAGCCTATTGAAGCGGCTGCTGTATATGCTTCTTTCGTCTGTTTGTGCTATCTCTAGCGCCTCACGAAGCAAACTTTCATCAACACCCAGTATTTCAGTAACAGCTTTGATTTGAGCATTTTTATCCAAACCGGGGGTGGCGGCTCCTGTTGCCTGCGGTTGATTATCCTGCTCCTTTGGCTGCTGTATATCCATTTCCGCAATAGAAAGCCCAAGTTTTTTTAACTCTTTCTCAATTGCCGCCCTGTAGCCGATACCACCTTTGGTTTGGGATGATACCAGCCTACCGCTGTCAAGCAGCGATTGCCTGACTCCATCAACAAAATCCTGACATATTGTTTCGGTTCTCCTGTCTATGCCATGCCTGCCGTCCTTGCCGTCTATTGCCAGCCGTTTAATTGTGCTGTAGTTTGGTGATGCGCTTATGTACAGATTGCTGCGTTTGGTGGTATATACCGTAAGCAATTCCTGTGCTATTGTTTCTCTTTCGTTATTTAAGTTTTTGAGAAGCTGCTCATCTGACATATCATGGATTTCTCTATAAGCGTCAACGGTAGAGCAAGTAAAGCTCGCCGCCGTTTGCAGGGCTTCAAATAGCTGCTCGCGCTCCGAATTTTCGCATACACCGCTTACATTCTGCGGATGAAGGTATAAATGGCTCCTTCCTTTTGAAGCTGTGGGGGAAGCTGCGCTCATACTCGGCTCATGTATTGTCCAGCCGTTGCTGGTTAAAATTTCGCAAATTTCATCTTGGTACGCTTTACCGGTGATTTCGTTCCAGTTGTCGGTGTTGTAGCCGTTTCCTGTTATGCGGAAGAATGTGTTTGAATATCTGCCCGGCACATCTGAATTGGCATTTTCTCTGGAAGGCGGAGCAGAACCAAATCCGCTGTTTGAAGATATAACAACGCTCCTGGGCGGGGTTGTACTTGACTGCTCTTGCTGTTCGCCAATCATGTCTTTGATTTCAGGTTCAACTTCTCTGGCCCTATCTTGATTGGGATTATGGGTAAATATCTGTCCGCTTTCGGGATAAACCGATACAACGGCTATTCCTTTTTCCCTTAGGCCGGCAAGCAAATCGCCGTACTCTTTCCCTGATACCCGCTTACTGAAATAACCTTCATTGACTGTGGTTGACAGCCCTGTATCTGTGGGGATATTCCTGACTTCGACAAAGCCTGCCGGCGCCGCAACAGCTATTACACGGTCGGGATATTGCTTCTTAAAAAGTTGATGCAGATTATCTAAGCCTTGCGGCAGAGCTTCTTTGTTAATGCGGTTTAGTACACGCTCATAACCCTCAATCCCGTACAGATTTATGAAATTAGCAAGCCCTCCATGATTATCAAAAGGCGTATAGGAGAAATCCTCTTTTGTGATAAAGCCGTTTGCGCTTACCATATCATCTATCATGGACAGCCATTTTTTACGTTCGCCGTGGGTGCCAAGACTAACAAAACTGCTATCATCCGATAATTCCGCTGTTTCTGTAATCTGCGCCATAATATCCTCCGGCAACTCATCAGAGTACCAGGTAATATTACGGTCAAAGTCTATATGTGCAAGTGTTTCATAATCCCTTGTTTCGGGGTTATCATTAAGCCTGTCCCATACTGTTAAGCCGTTGCCTAAAGAGTCATAACCTAAAACATGCTGTAGCTGGATTTTAATATCTTTGTCCTCAAACACTTTATAGGCGGCATCCGTTAGTTTTGACTGCTGTAAAATAGGCGCAGACATTTTTTCAAACTCATCTTCAAACTGGCCTTTGCGTGTGAGGGTTAAGCCTTTTGACAGCATTTGGTTGAATCCGCGCGCCAACGCAAATGTTAATTCCTCGTCTTGTCCCAGGGCATCATACCAGCTTTTTAGTAATGGGCTGTGTGAAATGCTTTGCGGATATTCTGCTGATGGATGCTGTTCCGGTTGGCTTATCTTCTCTGTTTCCGTAGATTCATCAATGCTGTTTATTGCCTGTTTTTCTTGATTTTTATAATGCTCCAGCCATTGCAAATTTTCCTCACGCACTTGCTCGGCAGTAATATCACCATTCCAATAAGAGCGCATTTCATTACGTATATAGCTTGGAATATCCTTATCACCTAATATCTCGCCAATGGGTGTAATGCTTGTGGTGGAAGTTATAAAGTTATGTTCTCCCATTTTGCTGACCTTAAAAGATACGCCGTCTTTGTTGTAAGCGACCATATCCCCATCTTCGTAAAAATTAAGGTCAAAGTCATATTTAACTTCTTCCCAGTCAACAACAAACATAGGCGGGATTTTCTGTAAAGAAAAAGCGCCTAAGTCTATAAGCGCTTTGCTGGATAGTGTTTCAGGCGTATCTGGCGTTTCGGACTTCTCCAATTCTTCCTGCCCGCTACTTAGGCGTAAATCAGTTCCTTGTTGATTATCTCGTGAATCTTGGCTTGGAAGTTGTTCATCCTGCCCACCCATGCCATCGGGTCTTGGGCTTTGTCCTGCTCGGTTACTTGGTTCGCCGGGTCTTTGCGTATGGCTGCCATCATGGATTTCTTCCGCTGCTGTGCCTGTTCCTCTATTTCCAGGCAATGCTTGTGCAGCCCTATTGTCCCCATCTGCGCCGCCAGAAACTTGTTGTGTTCCTTCAAGTAATCCATCCGTGCCATGCCCCAGCGTTTCAGCGGTTTCAACGGTTCGTCCATCAGAATGTTGGGAAACAGGCATGTTGATGTCGGGTCGTTCTCGTCCATCAGCCCCATTGTGTACCACATCCCGCTGAACACCCACTTGTTGAGTATCATGTCGCCCACTTTCATCTGCTCGGTCATTTCCGTAAGTTCCTGCTCCGTCTGTGGCTCGTAGTAAATCGTCTTGTCCGTTGCTACCGGAATGTACTCCTTGCTCATGTAACTCACGCTCCTCTTGATTTTTTTGGTTCTTTTGCTTCTCTTTCTCTTGCTGCGCTTTGAGTAGTTGTTTATCATAAGTTTTAACGGCAAATTCCACACTTCGCAAATATTCTTCGCTTAGACTGCTTGCGGCATTGCCCAGGGCATTTATGCTGGCTTCTGTGTTGAATAAATGTAAATGCGGCTCTATCCAACTGATAAGCATATCATTTAATTCCGGCCTGATGCCCAGACGCTTGTTTACAATCAATGCCATGCTTGCGTATAAGGCTGTTTCAAAGGCTTCTTCACGTTCGTATTTATCGTCAATGTCGGCTTCGCCGGTTACTGAGCCGTCACCCTCTAACGCCTTGTTAATCGCTTCTATGTTGGCGTTCAGATGCTTTTTGGACACTTTATCGTATGACGAATCCAGAAGATAACCTAAATCCGTATCATCTTTGATTGCTTCGTCTAAATCAAACCGGCTGATGATATGCTCCAGTACGGCTTTTTCATGCTCCGCACTATAGCCCCATTGGGGTAAAGGTGGGGAATCATCCCTGGCTATGGTGTCTGCCGCGTCAAAATAGTTTTTAACGGTTAGCTTGCCGTTTTCCTCTATGGGCAGATACATGGCTGTTTTGGTTTTTATGGTTCTTCCCAGTTTTTTGCTCCATGTGTCGTAATCGGCTATTGCTGTGGCTTTCGGTTTTTGACTGTTTATGAGTAGCTGCTCACTAAAGCTGTACTTGAAATTCCGGCTTGCGCCGTCTATATATTTCAGCCAGTTTTCCATGCTCTGCGTTGACTTTAATGTTTCTTCTTTCAATAAGTCCATGTACTTTTGATACATAGCTGTCATGAATCAACTCCTCTCTGAGTTACCGCATCTGATTAAGTATTGACGGTATTTGCGGCATAAGCGGCACATCTTTGGGCTGCTTCTTGGGCTTTGCCGTAAGCTGCCTATTGTAGTTTTCAATGATATAGAATATCTCTGCGTTACGCTCATTTGAAACGGTTTGAGCGTCCGGCTCTGCGGTTGTAGATGTTGCTGCACCTGTGTTTTCCCCGGTTTTTGCTTCCGATTTTGCCTTTACCCGTTGAATATCCTCGTCCAGCGTGGATTTCTTTGGTTTATTGCCGCGGCTCTTGCATGTGCGTTCAAAACAATCAAGGAATTGCTTTTTTATATTCAAAGGAGCTTTTATATCAGCCCAATATCTGTCAATGGCTCTGGCTATATGGTTATCGCTGTAGAGATTGCGAATAGCTGCAACTGCTTTATTTAAGTGATATATGGGCTTGCCTGTATCGGGGGATTTGCTCTTGTTTCTGTTTAGAACCGCTGATATATTGTAAGCGCAGTAATATTCCATAAGCGCATTTATTTTCTTCATTTCGGATGTTATTTCAAAATCTTTTCTGTCTGCAAAATAGGGGATATTGCTGTGCTTATAGCCTGTCTGCTTAAAGAACAATGGCAATGCGGTTTCAAGCCAGACTTCATTTTCTATTTTGGTATGGCTAATATCATCTGCCGCTATAATAACGCTGCCGTCTGCGGTAAATACAGGCTCATTTGCCTGTGCAGGGGTTTTCGTACCGGCCGTGCTGACGGAATTGGGGGTTGCTCCGCTTGGATTTGCTCTGTGTAGATTTGTATTATTGGCATTTGGTTTCATATTTTCAGTAATGAGCCTGCTCCTCCCTCCTTGTCCCGATTGTTCGCTCTGTCTACCGACTGTGCCGGCCGGACGCTGTGTGTCCTGCTTGCCTAAGTGTCCGTAGCTGCCAGCCTGCTTAATATCTCCGCTGACGATACTATCCCATCTGCTTATCTTGACTTTAGCGGTATTTACGCTGTCTTGCAGCATTAGTGCTTGTGCCGTTTCCCAATCAGTACGGGATATGCCGAAAAAACCGTGATGCCTGTTGATTTCGTCAGGGGATTCAATCAGTTCTTCCGTGTTGTCGCTGTGAAGCCTGTATATCTCCCTGCCGTTTGAAAATAACCGCATTGCCACTTTAGCGCCTATGGGTATCATGTTGGTATCGAAGTAGCCGAAGTCACGCACGGCTTTTATGTTGATAGACTTATCGGGGAGTGTGTTCATAAACTCCTTGATTATCTTTATAAAACGGAAGTCTATCCCGTGGATGGTTTCTGTGTGTTCCTCGGAATGGCGTAACTTCTGCTCTATATCATTGATGTCTGGCTGTTCATTAGCATTTTTACGTTCATTGCCTGGCTTACCATCTAAGCCTAAAATATCACCGTCTGCCGTGGCTTCTTGCAGAAATGGAAGGTTGGCGTTTAAGTAGCCTATAAATATTTCCGCTTCTTTAGTAATTGCATCTTGAACAACTGTATCTTTGAGAATTTTCAAAGATATATCAAAGCCTAATAACTCCATCAGATACCCAAATGTAAAATCTGATGTGTCTATGTTTAGGTGACGGCAGACCATATAGCTTACCGCTTCAACAACTACGCCAGATGTTTGAGTATGCCTTATAACCTCACGTATCAAGGCTAAAATAATCTGTTTTTCACTTAACGCCGGGCGTAATACGATTTTGCCGTCTTTGATAAAGCTGTCTTGTCCGATACCGGCGTAATAGCCTGTTCCCTCCTGAAACATTACTTGCTGAACAGAAAAGCTGATAAGGCAATCTAAAATAGGTTGGTACTGCTCAACGCTACCCGACACATTTTGATAAACAGACGGCGGCGGCTTGCCTATGGTTTGGCTTATGTCATAGAGCCAGCGGGGTTGATTATTTGCCACATTTACATTAAAAGGCTTTGCGTCTTTTTTAGCGGTTCTGCCAAACAGTCTATTCCATATATCTGATGATGTAACTTTGGTGAAGGCGGGATTGTGCTTCTTGATTTTTGCCATTACATCATCAGAATATTTGAAATGCTCGTTTAGTTTGATATATCTGCGGTATTCGTCCGTCTTGGTCATATCAGACAAGCCATCCAGCAAGTTTTGGAGCAGTTTTCTAATGTATTTCTTTGTTTCATTGCCGTTGATTTTATCACCTTCTTTCCGTGTGATAATCTTGCTTCGTTAAATAAATCATGTTTAATCAGTTAAACATTTTAGTCCAAATCCAACTCATTCACCGCATAAAACCGCGCACCAATAAGAATAGCAGCTACAACAATGATAAGTGTTACAGTCCAGATGATGTCAAGGCTTTCAACACGAATTTCATTGACAAGCCCGATAATTACCCAGCTTATGAAGCCAAGTGCGCCTACAGGCAGAACATATTTTACAACAGGTATTTGAAGCAGCCCATAATAAGCCGCCATAACAGCTAATGCCCCCAGTATCACAAAGACCGTATGCCAGCCCCATTGAAAATTGGTAAAATAAACGGATATACCGGCAAGGATTGCAAAGTCAGCAAAAGCGAGAATCCAAAACAGAACCTTTGCGCCGAATATCAAGAGAGGTACAACGATAGCAAATACGATTATAGCTGCCCACATACTTTTCACCCCCACAAAATAATCACTTCTACAGTTATAATATACACTATATACAGATATTAGTCAAGGCCGAACTTTACTTTGCAGCGCAAATGTTATATTTCCTTATGGCGCTGCTATGCTCTTTAATACAAACACAATGCAGCAAGTCCGATTTTACTTAAAAGCGCCTTATTATGCTCGTACTATCTTTTATTGCCAAACTCCAGCTTGAAATTTGCATACCCATCCTTGTTATCATCAAGAATAACCGTTGCACCGTAGGTCTTGCCGCTTTTTTGGGATTTAAGGTCGGGTATGTATATCTGCCCTTTGCTTACAAGCTGTGTGGCTATGCCCTTTGTAATCTTCTTGCCTTGTGAAGCAAACCACTTATTATCTTTCCAAAGTGTAAAACCGCATGTTTTGTTACGGGTATGTTCACATGAAAAGGCTTTTGGGCTTTCTACAACATTGCCGCTACACCTCGGACATAGACCAATAACCTCACCATTGCCCTTGGCTCCATCAGATGAGCCGAACAGATTGGCATTTTCGGTCGTGATATTGCTGTATGTATTTATAACATCACTTACAAAATCATTGATAGACTTCATAAAGTCTGTGACAGTTACTTCCTTACGCTCCATGCGTCTAAGGCTGTTCTCCCAGTTTGCCGTAAGCAGTGGGGATTTTACTTTGTCGGGCAACACTTTTATTAAGTTGATGCCTTTTTCTGTTGGGAGCAAGTTTTTCTTATCACGCTTTAGAAGCTCACTTTTTATGAGGTTTTCTATGATACTTGCTCTTGTGGCGGGAGTGCCAAGACCCTTACGCTCTATATCTTCCTCTACGCCTTCCACACCGGCATTTTCCATAGCGGATAGCAAGGTATCTTCGGTATAAGGGCGCGGTGGCTGTGTGAAGCCCTCACGTACAGAAGTTTTAGCTGTAAACCGCTGTCCTTCTGATAAATTTGTTGGCAGAGCTGCGATGCCGCTATCTTCTCTCTTACCCTTGCCAAGACTTTTTGTAAAATCGTCCTCCATCTGCTTCCAGCCGTTGTTGGTGACAGTCTTGCCTTTGGCTGTAAATATTTCATTACAGCACTCCACCTTTACCGCTGTTTCAGCGTATGTATGCTTTTCATTTACCGCACATATCAGCTTGGTACATATCATAAGCAGTATGTTACGCTCATCAGCGCCGAGAGATTTTATATCCTTGCTTCCGGCCGACATAGTGGGTATGATTGCGTGATGGTCGCTTACTTTGCTGTTGTTGACTATTTGAGAAACATTTGATGTAAATTCGCTGTGAAAGACATCAAAGCCTGTAGCTTCATGCAAGATAGTCTTGCACATGACAACCAGATTGTCTATGCCATGCGCCATATCTTCCGTTATAAATTTGCTGTCTGTTCTTGGATAAGTAACGATTTTTCGTTCATAAAGCCCCTGTACAATTTCCAATGTTTTAGAAGCCGTAAGTCCAAACATCTTGTTTGCTTCTCTTTGCAAGGTCGTGAGGTCATATAGCCGCGGCGGGGCGATTGATTTATCCAGTTTTATGACGGAAGATATAACCGCCGTCTGTCCGTTGCATTTACCGGCTATCTCATCAGCCAACCCCTTATCGGTCAGCCTTTCACGCTCTGCCGTAAACCTAGCCATGCTACGCCCATCAGATTCAGCAGCGCCGGCCCCGGCAAGTTCAACAACATAAAACGGCTCTTTTATGAAACCGCTGATTTTCTCAAACCGTTCCACAACCATTGCCAAAGTAGGCGTTTGTACACGGCCCACACGCAGATTGGCATTGTAAGCAATGGAAAATCCTCTCGAAAAGTTCATACCCACCAGCCAATCCGCCTGCTGTCTGCACTTGGCAGCTTGGTACAGGCTATCATAATCAGCGCTCGGACGGAGATTATTGAAACCTTCTTTTAATGCCGCATCCTCAAAGCTACTCACCCACAATCTTTTTATGGGCTTGGTACAACGGGCGTGTTCGTAAACAAGCCTGAATATGAGTTCGCCCTCTCTGCCCGCGTCTGCGCCATTGATTATTGTATCTATATCAGAGCGTTTCATTAAATCCACAAGCGCCTTTAGTTGTTTTTTGGTTGACGATGCGGCAACATACTTCCAATCAACAGGACTAATAGGCAAATCTTCCTTACGCCACTTAGCGTACTTCTCGTTATATTCCTGTGGCTGGGCAAGACCCAATAAATGACCTACACACCATGACACCACATAGCCGCCGCCCTCGTAGTAATCGTCTTTTTTTGACTTAGCCCCTAACACATCAGCATATGCTTTGGCCGCTGAAGGTTTTTCCGCTATCACTAATCTCATTTTTCATCTCCATTCTATTATTTAGTAAAAAAGGGGCAAGTTCAAAAGAACCTGCCCCTTTGTGCCGTTTGCTGTTTACTTAAAATTCATCTTCCTCCGTATCTTCTTGTGTGAATATTTTACGTAAATTGGACCACTCGTTCACGATTTTCGGACCACGTTCTTGCTGAAAAAGGACCACCATTTCACGAAAAAGGACCAATCTAGCTGACGCAATCTTGGATAGAATTGTCCATGATTCTTATGAAATTTTCATTGATGGCAAGGATTCCATGCGCAAACGAAAGGGCTTGAAAAAGCAGTAAAGTCGCTTTGAAGTTAGTATAACTCAGAATTTATTTTATACTTAAAACCAGTAGTCAAGGGGTTTGTGAAGGAGTGCGCTTCACAAGCCCCCAATCCAATTCTTTTCTGTCATTTCCGCATTGTCAAGGTCGGGTAGTATTTTCTGACGAAAAATACACTCGCCAGAAAATCTCCACCCTTCTCTTGACAACGCTGGTCCTTTACTGTGAAATAGTGGTCCGAAAATCATGTGATAGTGGTCCATTTTTTGTGAACGAGCGGTTCATTTTAGTGTAATATGCACTTGTGTTTCTTCATATTTCTGAGGAATAACATCATGTCTGACAAACTGATAAATGTCGCCATATCTGCAAGAGCAGTTAATTTGTTTTCTTATCTCGTCATAAACAATGCCGTAATTGCAAGCATCCTTAATTGCCTTTTCTACAGCGTCGTAGACAGAGCCGAACATTTCACACTCACGCCTGATAGCGTCTTCTACGGATTCCTCTACCGTATCTCTCATAACAGATTTTGCGATTTTTCTTACATCAGGCATTGTCTTTACAGCCCAATAAAACTTATGCGCCAACAAAAACGCTATGATTACGCTGATTATAATTATCACAAGAATGGACAAACGCCCAAAGCCCGCAAGCCGCTCTAGCTGCACCAGCCTGTATGTACTTATTTCAACCGCTTCCATAGCCCCGGCAGACAGGCTTAAAATACTTGTATTTATTAAATTCATATATCATCTCCTTGTTCTTTTTAATAATTTTACATATGCCCCAGTGGGGAACATGTCTAGCCAATATCGTGAGCGGCTTTGTTAGCTGTCGGCTTTTCATGCTGCGGCGCTGCCTGCTCTTTTACCTTTGCGTGGTTTTTCCACTCCATTTGATTATCATACTGCATCAGCACGGCCGAACTTATTTTGTAGTAAAAATCCTTATTTACAGCATGGACTATATCCCTATAGCCGCCCTCGGCAGTTTCATCAGGACGTGAGGGCATTGACACAAAGTTTTTGCCGAAGTTTTCTGAATCCTCTTTGGTGTTTTCGTTCACACGGACAGAATTGATTTTGAATAAATCTCCGATTTGAACAGTAGCAAGCCCTTTTGTGGCGGATTCCGAATCACGCAAAGGGGTAACAAACGCCTTTACCTCGTGCATGACAGGCTCCTTAATTTCTCCCTCCTGCTCCGGCGTTGCTCTTTCGCCGTTTTTGTACATATTAAGCAGAAGTTTGCTTATAGCGTCTTTTAATTCAACGCTTGCCTGTTTCATGTTGCCGCTCTTTTCCCTTAAAAACTGCACAATGTCACGAAAGTTGCCGTCTGCGTCTTTGGTCTGCGGATAACCTACAAATAGGTTTTTATTGCTCTCAACAATGGTAAGGCTGTTAATGGCTATCACATTGTCAATGGTAACGCTTGCCATAGCCTTGACCTTGCCGGACTGGTCTGCAAGGGGGTTTACCCTTGCGGAAATATCGTACTTTGGCCGTTCGTCATGTTTGCTCATATTGCCACGCTCCTTTTCGTTATTGTTATTTAATTGCTCATTATTTTGCTGTGCGGCTTCCAAATCCTGCTCATTGTTAGCTTGGGCAATGGTCAGACCATACTTTTCTCCGACAAGTCTTTCTATAAATCCCACATCAAGGCCATTATCGTCCATGAAGCTCCACTCTCCATCAACCTTGTACTCTCTTGTGGCGTAGTCATACTCGGCAACGCATTTATTTTCAGGCGAATATAAACCGCCGCTGCCATCATCCCAATCTTTCCAGCCCCAGCCGTCAGGCAGATGTTTGGCGGGGCTAAAATGAAAGCCCTCAAGCCTTGCGTTTTCTGCCCATTTCGGGATGTTTGGTTTATCAGGGGATTGATGTGCCGGCGTATCTGTTTTTGCAGCAATATCATGTTCGTTTATAATGTCGCGCTCCTTCTCATTTTCATATGGCTTAACCTGCCAACGCTCAATATCTCCCTTAACCCTTGCGCTTCCCGCATAAACAACACTTTGAGCCAGTTTATTGCCGCTGGCACCCTCGGTTGCTGTGAATTGCAGCCGTTTCTTATCGGGAAGCAGTTTTGATATTGGCACGATAACTTCATATATAGTGAAGTTATCGTTAAATGCCATGCTTCCAAACATCTTTGCCATGCCGGGGCTTGCGGCCAGATACACATAACCGCTTTCGCTCATGCCGAAGTTTTTACGTCCGTTTCTGCCTGCCAATAACCCTTTTTCTAAGATAGGCGCATCTTTCTTGGCCGCGTGATACATCACAACATAGCGAATATCGTATTTTTGGTTATAGGTTTTTAGCCAGTCTGATATGGGTTTAATTCTATCGCTCATGGGTAAGTCATGGTTTATGGGGATTGCTGCTGTTGTTGCGTCTGTTCTGTCACTCCAGTTCAATTATCACCTTCTTTGCAGCGGGGATTTGTCTTGCGTGGTTTTTACTGCGATAAAACCGCAACAAAAAATCGCTCCTGTGTTTCAGAGCGATTTTTGCTTGTTTTTATTTGTTATTAATCCTGATTCGGCGGGTTAGGCAAGTCAGATTCTTGCTCTAACTCTTTTATAATTTCTTCTACATAGCTAAGAAGTTCCGGTATATCATTTTTGCAAGATTTCCATATGGCATTAAAACTAACACCTTCATAATCATGCCCTAACACATTTCTAAAATGGTAAGCCTCACGCCAGATAAAGCCGGAGTATTTGTTTTTTATATCTGCACTCAGTTTATGGGCATGTTCGCCTATCTGAAACAGCCTAAAGGCACAAACATCTCTTGTATCTACGCCGTTTTCGGACTTAAAATCTTCAAACATGATATTTTGGAGTGATTTTCTGATGTTATTGCAATGTGCTTTTATTTTTTTAAGTCTCTCCAAATCAGAACTTGGCATATAAAAGCACTCCTTCCTTTTGCAAGGCCAAATCTATTTTGCCGCCAGGAATAACATCATCACCATATAAAAAATCTACTTCTTTGCCTAATTCCTCAATTACATCACCGGCAATTCCGCAGAATTTCAAAATAGACATATCTTCGTCAACATAAGCTACTATATCCACATCACTTTCTTCCGTAGCTTCACCCTTTGCGTATGAACCGAATAGAACAGCCCTGATTACGCCTTTTTCTTCAAATATGGGTGCTAGTCTATCCTTAATTTCTTCTACTGTGTACAGCATATATGAAACCCCCTTGCTTTATAAAATAGCTTCAAATTTTTAATTTCATTTGCCCTTATTATATCACAAAGCGGACAAATAGACACCCCTTTTTTGAAAAATGACAAAACATCAAAGAAGATGGGGATATTGAGCGGTTGCAAGGGCAGACCATAAAAACCTGCCCTTGCAGTCCATACTCATTATATATCGTACCCCAATGGGGAACAAGCGATAGCACTTAAAATGATTTTGGCTCTACCACCCGCTCTGCGGTATCCTCTCATTGCCGCCCTGCACGGTAGCAGCAGTTGTATTATTGCCCAATACCCATTCGTCAGTGCCAACTACACGGCCGCCAACATCTAAAAGCAAAGCAAACATCATATTAGGCGGCAATATTACAGCGGCTCTCGGCAGTACATTTCCAAATATCTTTGGATTCTCTATAGCCATAAAGCCTGCGGGTACTTGTCCGAAGTGCAGAATGAAGTCAACGATATATTCATTTGCGGCAAGTCCAAGATGTACAGGGGCAAGTTCGACCACATTGTTTCTTGTGGTGGATAGATTGTCAGCTATTACAATATCCCGCCCTGTGTTGGTGATGCCAAGCACACGGTAACGTAGGTTTTGATTGTATGTGCCGGTTACAAGTCTTTCCGCTCTGATTGCTTCAACAGGGAGCGTAGCCCGCCAGTAGAAATCTCCAAGCGCTTCCGTTGATTCATTCATCATCTGCATAACCTCATAGACTACAGGCTGGCCCTGTGAAACCATCTGCGGCCCCGTTACCCTTATTGTTACCGCCATGTTTGCGGAGAAGTTGGGGTATGTCATGCGGATTATCTGTGTTTCAAACTCTATCTCTACGTGCATTTCATTGGGGTTTATCTTGTAAAACGCCGGCGCCTGCACTTGACGGATAATGTATCTGCCAATCGGCAGCGGTGAAGATACCGCCATACCGTTATTAGCAGATACAAAGCGGTCTACGATATTACCCGTTCTTGCTTCAAAGACTTCAAAGATTGCGCCGGGTAGCGGCGTTCCCGCTGGTAAGGCATTGTTAAAGTTATCATCACCGGACACCACTTGGATCTGTATCTGTCCGGCCTGGGGCAGTAACTCCCATACCACTTCTGTAATTCTGCCTGCTATAAACTCTACTGTTCTTGGCATATCGTCAGAAGAATAGCCTCGAATGGTTTGAGTAAGGCGTATTGTATAGCGTCCTGGGTTTAGGATATGACTAAAATCAATCACGCCCATGTTGTCGGTGCGGAATACACCTACCACTTGATTGTTAGAATCAAAAACCATATATTCCACGTTATACAGTCCTACACCAGTTATTGCATCTACGGCAGTTAAGCGAAGCCCTGCAAGTGGATTGAGCCTTACTTCTAATACCGCTTGCTCTCCTGGATGCACCGTAACAACATGAACATTATCATCTGATTGCAAGCCGTGTATGTTAGATGTAACACGCACATGATAGACCCCTGGGGCTAGATGGTTGAGATTGATTCTCCCTCTGGCATCCGTAACAAATAATCCGTTAGCCGATAACTGCGGGCTGTTGGCATGTGTATCCCGTTGGTTGCCGTCAAGCATCTGCCCTGTCACCAACCGTCCATCAGCGTGTCTGACTTCAAATTCAATGCCTTGCAACGGTTCATTGGTTGTGCCGTCTATGGCAATAATCAATAATCCAGATGCCGGAGTATTCTCAATAGTAACAAGATGCTCCCTTTTCCTTGATTCAGCGTTTACAACTACCCTTGTAACTTCCTCATCAATCAAGAAACCCTGCAAAGCGCGGGTTTCACGTACATGCAGCACTCCATCTTCAACCACGGGTAGATAGATAATCCCTCGGCTGTCGGTAATAAAATCATGCCCTCCTGTGCGTGGGTTAATGAGCAATGAGCCGTCCGGCCTGCTTATCTGAAAATATACACCTTCGAGCGGTGAACGGGTTATAGAGTTTATCTTGCGTATTGTTAATTCCGCTTGCCTGTAATTTCTTATGGTTACAGTCAAATCCCGTCCCTCAATAACTTCAAAGGTAGTGGGTTCGGCTAACTGATAGCCGTCCAAACTCCTTTTTTCAACCGCAATATAAGCGCCCGGTGCAAGGAAGCCTAAATTGATACGCCCTGCGCTGTCCGTTGTAAATTCAAAGCTACTGTTTACGGGATTCTGTACTCTTTCGCCGTTTTGTCTGTGGATTTCAAACATAACGCCCTGCAATGGTCTGTTTGTATCACCATCCAGTTTCTGTATATTTATATCTCCCATACGGTAGTTGCGGAAGGTGATGGTGGTATCTACAGTATTACCATCAACGGTAATAATCTGCGGCTCTGCCGCTATGAACCCCTGCAATGGCCTTGTTTCGGTGATTATGTAGGTATTAGGCTCAAGAGAGCCGATAGTCACCGTACCATTTGTTCCGGTAACAAACTCAAACGTGCCTGTATTGGGATTTCTCAGCCTGTCCCCTGTCTGGCCTGTACCGTAGTATCTTGCCACTTCAAATATAACGCCTTGCAATGGCCTGTCCGTATCGCCGTCCAGTTTCAGAATATTCCAAACGCTGTATCTGTAGTTGTGTACAGTCAGCGTTGTAGGCTCAAAATCATTCACAACAAAGATTACCGGCTCCGCTGTCTGATAGCCCTGCAACGGCCTTAATTCATGGGCAACATATGTACCGTGGGGGAGATTAGGGATACGGATAAGCCCTGCGCCATCCGTTGTCCATACGAAGCTGCCGTCACGGGGGTTTCTTAGCTTTTCTTCCACACCGCCGAATAAATGGGCTACTTCAAACTGTACGCCCGCCAAAGGTTCATTGGTATATCCGTCTACCTTTCTAATGGTGTAGTCAGGGTATTTGAAATTGCGGATTGTGATGAGATAATCCCTGTCATGTCCAACTACAAAAGGCATTGGGTCAGCGGGCTTGTAACCAGGCAGCGGCATTTTTTCAACCGTTACATAAGAGCCTGCTTCTAACTGCGGAAGCCTTATCATCCCCGCATTATCGGTCACAAACTCGAATGAATTATTTTGCGGATTGCGTATGCGTTCTCCTGCGAGGGTGGTTATCTCAAATATAACGCCCTGCAAAGAGTCACCGGTTACGCCGTCTACCTTATGTATGACGAATGTTGCCAGTCTTGGATTTACAAAGCGTTCGGTGAGCGTTTGCCCTGCCACAATCTGAACAGCACGGCTTAGCTCTGTGATAGCGAAGCCATCCGGCGCTCTTGTTTCCGTGATTTGGTATGCTGATGGCTCAAGCACATCAATTACAGCCATCCCGCCATTATTGGTAACAACACGGCGTACCAGTTCGCCGTTTAATCGGCGTATTTCAAACTCCGCACCGCTTAATGGATTACCCTGTTCATCCACCTTCTCGATAATCAAACTGGGCGCACGGTGATTAACAAAACGCTCCGTAAGTGTCTGCCCTGCAACAATCTCTATCGTGCGGCTCGGCTCTGTGATAACAAATCCCTGCGGAGGTCTTGATTCGGTTATAGTCAGCGCACCGGGGTCAAGCTGGGGGATTGTGATGATACCGCCGTTATTGGTTACGGCTCTGTGTACCAATTCGCCGTTAAGCCTGCGTACCTCAAACTCCGCACCCTGTAATGGGTTGCCATCTGTGTCCACCTTCTCAACAACTAAAGCCGGACGCTGGATATTTACAAAGTTTGCTCTGGCTACTGTGTTTGTAGATACCTCAACGCTTCTTGTGGTGTCGGTCATAACAAAACCATTGGGGGCTGATTGCTGTTCAACTGTATACCAACCACTTCCAAGATTAGGTATAGATATGCCACCGCTCTGATTGGTAACAAACTCACCTACAAGCTGCCCATTTTGCCTGCGTACTTCAAAACGCCCACCCGATAATGGATTGCCGTCCTCATCCGCAAGCGCGATTTCAAGGCTGCCCATGCGTGGTGATACGAATGTTACAAGGGTTGGTGTACCTGTGTTTACATGGACTATCCTTGTTGGCTGCGGGTCAAACTCCCAGCCGTTAGGAACTTCTAATTGAGTGATGTTGAAAGAACCGAGAAGTCCTGTTAATTCGATTCTGCCGTTATTATCGGTTACATGTTCGCCTATAAGCACATTTCCGCTGTCGTTGATGCGGTCTATACGGAAGCGAACGCCGGGTAACGGGTCGCCGTTATAGCCGTCTGTGTTCTGGATGATAAGGCCGCTGTATGGCTCGTTGGTGAAATTGAGGCTATAGGTTTCTGACGGACGCTGGATGAAGATGGTTTGGCTGTTACCGCCGCCGCTTCCTCCACTACCGCCGCCGCTGTTGTTAAGCCTGTAGCCATCCGGTGCATTTAATTGTGTCACAACATAACTGTCAACGCCAAGACCGGGTATCAAAATCTCTCCCTGTAGGTTGGTGAAGAAAATGCCGTTGGCACTTCCTACTACATTACCTGCGGAGTTTTTAACGCTAAACTCCCCGCCCTGTATTGGCTGGCCTGTTACTTCATCACGTAAAGTTATTAAGAGATTGGATAGAGGGTTATTCCAGAAGTCCACCCTGAATATTTCACCTGTGGGATTTACCCTTATGGTCTGCGTACTGTTGGCAAGTCCGATAACATGATTTGATGATGTTGTTATCTGTGTTATTACATAGCTGTCGGGTATGACATTGGAGATAAGGATTTCACCCTGTAGGTTAGTCCTATATATGCCATTGTCTGTACCCACTACAGCACCGCCGGAGTTTGTTATTCTAAACTCGGCATTGGGGATAGGTGCGGAAGTTACGCTGTCACGCAAGGTAACAATCATACTGCTAAACGGCAGATTAGAAAATGTTACCTCTACAATGCTCGTACCATCAGGCCGTAAGAAAGCGTGTTGGCGATTGTTTGCGGATAATGTAAAATTAGACGGTGGTATGGTTTCCTCGATTACGAAATATCCGGGGTCAAGCCCTGATATAACGATAATGCCGCTATGGTTGGTCGTAAAATGGCCTATCACAGTACCAAGCAAGCCGCTGTCATTGCCGCTTGATATTTGGGTAACTGAGAATGTAGCCCCTTGCAATAATTCACCTGTTACGGCGTTTTCCTTGCGGATAATAAGGCTGTTTTGAGGATAATTCCAAACGCCGAGGTCATTATTCCAAAACTGGTCGCCTCCCCATACCTGCATTTGGCGGCTTATGCGTTCCATTAGTTCCGGGTCGTCTATATGGACGATTTCAATATCGTCTATATCCACATCATCAAGCCAGTTATCATTCGGCAGATTTGGGTTGTTAGGATTGGTTGGATTATTAGGCTCATCAGGTAATGACGGAGGATTGGTTGGGTCTGACTGCTCCGGCGCAAGGTCATTGTCAACAATAGCATCCATATCAGGGTCAATAGGGTCTACAACGACATCATTCGGAATATCAGGTGTTGGGGCGTTTGGTATGCTTTGGTTGTTATTGTTACCACTCGGTAAATCTTCTCTTTCCTCGTCAGCTTCATCCGGTTCAAAAACAGGTTCATCTGAAGCCGGCGGCGGAGTTGTTGGGTTAGATGATTGCGGAGTAATCATACTTTCGCTTGCAATAACACCCTCACGGATAAGAGCATATGAATTATCTCCCGGCTGTAGAAACACTCTGAAACTGTTATTGGTTGCCAAAGTCATGCCGTGGGCCGATCTTATTTCCTGCACTCTGTACCATCCCACCTGCACAAACGGCAAAATAATCTGCCCTTGGCTATTAGTCATAAAGTAGCCTACATGCTGAACATTAGGGCTGTTGGGTACTTCATAATCTACTCTAAATTGTGTCATAGGGATAGGCCGCCATGTTAAGGCATTTCTTTTTGTGATTACGAGCGTGGGGAGTAAGGTGTTTTCTACAGTAAGGGTATAATCCTCATTATCCCGTATCTCAATAATCCAAGTCCTGTCGGCTTCTAAAGGTGTCAGCCAGTAGTTATTGGCACTTCTGATTTCACGGATTCGGTAACGACTGCTGTATACATCTTCAATGACAATAACACCGTCACGATTACCCACACGACCTGTCACAAAGGGATTACCCGTTAATGGGCCTGATGGCCCGATATTACCACCTCCTGTGCCAGCGGTTGCACCGAGATATTCTATCTCAAACCATGCACCGTTGATTGGTAAGCCTGTTCTTGTGTCTATCTTTTGGATGGTGAGGGTAGGCATACGCCTGTTTTCAAAAATGATGGTGTTATCCTCACCCTCACGCATAACCACACGCTGCCAGTTGGGGTCAGATAAGTTATAACCGCTTGGCGGCACTACCTCCGTTACAACCAGCGTTCTTTCGGGATTATCCGCAAAAAGTATTTCAGGAATTACAATGCGTCCGTTTGAATCTGTTGTAAACGGGCTGCCGTGTACGGTTCTGCCGTTTTCAAATACGACCTCAAAAACAGCACCCGTGAGATTTTCCTGTGTGTCCATATCTCTTTTGATGATGGTAAGGCTTGGGTTATGATAGTTCGTAACAACAACCTCATTACGTCCGTTGTTGGACAATACGACCTGTCGTTCGCTTGAATCAAGGACATATCCCAGCGCTGCCTGTATTTCTTTCAAAATATAGGTTTTGCCGGGGGTTAGGAAATTACCTGCGCTTCCACCGGATTGCCCGATAATCACACGCCCGTCATTGCCTGTAGTGCCTAACCATTCTTCCCCTGTAGACGGGTCAGAGAGCATAAAAATAGCCCCAGCGAGTGGGGCGTTGGTGTTGCCGTCTATCTTCAATACTTCAAGATAAGTATACGGCTCATTGTAGAAGCGGACTATCGGAGCAGGGCGGCTTGGGTTGTCTTGCCGCTGTCCCCATGATAGATTAACAGAGTGATGATTGGTTTCTGCAAGCATGTAGCCTGTTGGCGGCACTTCCTCAGAAATTGTATAAGTGCCTGTGGGCAAATCCTTAAATACCACACGACCGCTTGAATCGGTTATCTCTGTGCGGTCTGTGATAATAGGGGCATTACCCTCAACAAAGAATCCCTGTATGCGGATATGCGCTCCTGCAAGGGGTTCATTTGTTATAGCATCATGCTTATATGCCACAATTTCGCCAAACGGATTGAAGTAGGCTGAATCGCGCCTTACTTACCAAATAAGGTAGCAGGTTTCGGACAGCCTCTTCTAGAACCGGACGTACACCTCTCAGCGTATCCGGCTCACCATCATGTTAATTTTAAGCGTTACAGATTTCGTCAAAGCACTTTCGGCATACCGCCAATGTTTTGCGGTGTTTCTCCTTCATAAGTTGCTCATGAAGTTTGTCACCTTTTAAGTCCTTTAACTTTTTCACTTGAAACATTCGGATATCGTCCGACTTTTCCCCGCAATACTCACAAAGCCCCATTTTCAAGCGGCCTGCTAAAGTATTTTTGCCTGTGTGAATATAATATTGCGGCAATATTTCGGGGTTTTCTACGTCAATATCTTTATTCCAACTGAAGCCCTCATCATAAAAGTAAGCTGTTTTTATCCCTGCTTTTGTAGAATAGTGTACCGCAAAGCGTTTGTCCCGAACATAACGTTCCCTTATTTTGGACGTTTGACATTTATACTTGGCGGCGAAGGTTTTTAACATGCTTCCTTCCATGATGTGATAAAACGAGTTTAGCCGTGATACGTTTATAGCCATTGCATAATAATTGTAGAGTCCACGAATTTCGCTGTTATATTTCGATAGGATTCCGATGTCATCTTTATTGGTGAGCCAGCCTCGGTGTTTGGCTTTCCATATTTCTTTACCGTTACTGTCTCTCTCAATTTTCAGAACATCATATTCCCTTAGCTTGCTGAACCATACCTCTTTTGGCATATATAGTAAAATGCCATCTGTGTTCCGTGTGAGGCTTCCGTCTTTTCTGCGGACGATACGTTTATTTCTAGCGACAGCAATGTCAAATCCAAGAAATCTCGCAAAGTCTTTAGAATCTGTGATTTTAGTTTTCTCGTCGGATAGTTCCAGCTTTAGGGTATCTGCAAGGAAGGTTTTTATTTTTTTCTTGATTTGTTCTGCGTCATCTTTGCTTCCTATGACAGATATAATCCAATCATCAGCGTATCGGCAATATTTTAGCCTTTTATACCCTGTTTCAAAATGGGGGTGGAATGGTGTTGCCAGTTGCTTGCGTTTGAGAGATTTTATTTCTTTATTTGCTGTTTTTCTTTCCACCTTGTCCAAAGTGTCACAGTTATCTTTTAGGCTTTTTCTTGCTTTATTGAGTAGGTGAGTTACTTGATAATATTCCGTTCCTCCTACACGGATTGTTTTGCCTACGTCAAATTCTTCTCGCAGACTTTCTACGAAGTTATCCAATTCTGATAAATAAATATTCGCCAATATTGGGCTTGCGCCCGAACCTTGCGGGCTTCCGCAAAATGTTTTGTGATAGGTGAAGTTTTCCAAATATCCTGCTTTGAGCATTTTCCATAAAAGAGCGATAAAATTTTCATCATCTACCTTTCTACGGATTAGTTCAATCAAGACATGATGGTCAAAGCTATCAAAACAGGCTTTTATGTCCCCTTCGATAAACCACTTAGCCCCTGTAAATTCAAGCGAAAGTTGGCGTAATGCCGTGTGACAACTTCGCTTTGGTCTGAATCCGTGGGAGTATTTGGAGAATGTCGGTTCGTATATGGCTTCTAAAATCATGCGGACAACTTCTTGTACTAATTTATCATCGGCAGACGGTATGCCAAGCGGGCGTTTTTTGTTTGAGTGCTTCTTCTTGATGTATTCACGCCTTGCTGGATTTGGTGTGTAGCTATGGTCTTTCATCGTCTCGATGATTTTATTTATTCGGCTTAAACTCATGTTGCTCATTGTTGCCCCATCGCTTCCTGCCGTCATACTTCCGGCATTGGCGTATATGTTGTTATAGGCTTCGAGATAGAAATCTGGGTTATATAGGTTTCTGTATAACCTTTGAAATTTATAACCTTCTTCAAGTGTTTTTTCGCTTAATACTTTTAATACCTCTGATGGACTTCTCAACGTCTCCACGTCCTTCCTTCAAAAATATTAACTAACAGACTGCATACCCCTTCGCCACAAGCTGATGCTCTGCCCTCCTTTTTACCAGCTTGCCTTGGTGTCGGCCAGTTTTTGCTGACTCTGCCAAGTGTGAGCGGCTTTCCCGCTTCCGAATTTACGGCAATCCCTGTCCATTCAGGGTTCTCTGACTACTATGGGAGCTGTGTTACCTTATAGGATTTTCAAGGCATATGCCTACCGCCCTTTCTGGCGTTCCCACTTAGGTAATCCCCGTTTAGGTCTATGGGATTAGCATTTTGTGCCGTCGGATACGACTTTCGTTGTTTTACGCTTCTTAGCGCACGGCTAACCTTGAGTGTCATGCACTTCTACCCAATTACCCAGAATAGATGCCAAGGTTTACGGATTTTAACCGTCGGGCTTCGATATACCCCGCCTCCAACTATCATTTAAGCAGTTTAGCTATTTATCCTCATGCACAAATTTTCACCTGGACATTCAGTCGCAATCTATTGTTAGATTGACTTATGCCGTCTCATACATGCTGCACTCCCCTCCGGGTTTCCCCTTTGGATAAGTATGATGGTGACAGGTTGGCAGTCTTAACCGCCCTCGACACTTTTACCTGCTGCTTGCTAAAGGCAGTATCACACATAAACCCACGAATTGCATTACTGCATATTCTTACGGGCGCACATAATTCTCAAATGTCAAAAGCACCGAGCTGGGCTGCGGTGTTTGTGTGACATCAAAAACAGGAATCACTTCAAGTTCTACAGCATCCAAAGCGTCTTTCATAATGGCCAGCACTTCTTGTAATGTTTCTGCCGGGGTTGATGCACCGGACAGCGATTCAAGCATAGCCAGCACTTCATCCCACGGTATAACTACGGTTGTGCCATCTTCGCCTACTGCTTTGAGTGCAATGGTTATATCGGGAGGGGTAATCCAGAAGCTGTAACTTGTATGCTGGGGAAGCAGGGAGTAGCCACCCGGCGCACGTTCTTCCTCAACACGGTAAAATCCAAAGGGCAGACCTTCTAACGTCCATACGCCGTCTGTTACTGTGGAGGTAACGCCGCTGCTTCCACCGGATGGCGGCAATGCTGTGGTTGCGCCTGCGGTCAAGACTTGCGAAAGATTTATGCCTGTGTTATCAAAGTTAATAACAGACGGCCCGCCTGATGTTGCGCCCTCTACATTCACTACCATGTTTGACATACCCTGTAAACGCATTAATGCGCCGGGGATGTTCTCACGGCTGAGTGCGTCTATCTTTTGGATGCGCACGGATGTTGTGAGGGGTTGGGGTGTTGTAGGTGGTGGTGACGGCGGGGGTGTAGTAGACCATGTTAATGTAGCCGGAGTTGAATGTTCCATATCATTATCTTCATCATCCCCGCCGTTAAAATCAGACGGCATAAATATCATTGGCTGTTGAGCGGTATTAGCGGGTATAGCAAACATAAATTTTTCGGCCGTTTCCTGTGCAATCGGTGTGCCTAACAGGTTTACCGAAACGCTGCCGGAGGGTGTGTCTGCCGGTACAGATATTCTAAACTGTGTATCTGATGGGAATGTGGCATTTTGCGGATATGTAGCTACAGGCTGATTAGAAGCGTTATATATCCTTGCACCTGTAACGCCGCTAGTCCATTCAACCTTAAAGCCGCCATTTGAATTGGTTACAGTATACCAATTCGGGGATATTAGCCTGTCGCTCTCTGCCTGGGCTGTTTGCTCGGCGGGGGTTGTTGTGATTGTAAGCTGACTTCCGCTTAAAGGGCTGACTGATGCTATTTGTACTGTTTCCGCAGTAAGTGTTGCGGCCGCCGCTTTGTGCAAGAGTGCGTCAATCCTTGCCTGCTCCGGCGTTACCTCAATATGTAGGGTTCTTCCATCATCTGTTGTGGTGCTGCCGCCTGAGAACCGTGCTAACTCAGCAGGGGGTATGACTGTTCTCGACCTTGCTATTGCCGCCATCTCTGCTGAATTTGGAGCAGGGAAGCCGCCGATTTGCAAGGCTGCCGCAAGCACGGCTTGGCTGTTTGGTATGCCGGATCTGGCGCTCCATAAGCTGATATTGGTATAGTTTACGTGCATGGCGATTGCCATTCTTGTGGCATAATAGGCTTCCATTGAGGTATTAAGCCCCAGTTCTGCCGGCGTTTTTGCCGGATAACCCCGGTTAATAATCGCTTCCATCTGCGAAATGGTTACATTTCCGTCTGTTGTGGAAATGCTCTGGTCTGATGTAGCTTTTATTGGGTAGGAGCCTTGCGTTTCCGGCCCCGGCTTTCTGGCATCTACACAATAGGCCAGATGTGTTTCGCCGCCAATTTCAATAGAATACATACTTGAACCTATGGGGCTGTCGCCGGAGCCATAGCTCAACCATGCGCCGGCTAAAGCCAGGCTTTGTGTTAATACAGCCGTTCCTGTGTCGCCGTCTGACACCAAAGGCTCAATGACCGCTGATGCGCTTGCGGATGTGTTTTCTCCAAGCCCTGAATCCTGGGCAAAGGTAATTGTAGGCATGATGCCCATAGCTGTAACAGCCACTAAAAGCATGGCTATTATCTTGTTTAGCTTGTTAGCCGTATGGCTTATTGCTCTTTTTGTGATAACTATAGTAATCTCTCCTCTGCGATTTATTTTTTACTTGTTATTATGTTTGCTTCTCAAACGCCGCTCGCTGTACTAAGGGTGTACATTTCACGGCACTTGCTGATAAAAGAATTTTGCTTAAAATATAATTGCCATCACCACCTTCGTTTTTTGCATGAGAAAGGGCAGACGGTTTACATTCCCATCTGCCCCAATCTATATAAAAAAGACAACTAAGCATTTAGCCTAATTGCCTTTGTTGTTGAATTATTATGGATTGCTATAGGTAGCGTTTATTCGTAACTTTTCTTGGTATTTATCTGAAATGCTGTACCCCAAGCGTCGCGTATCTGTCGGGTATCGGGCTGCCGTCATAGTTTACGCCCATGCCCATTACATTCTCTACAATGCCCACGCCTAAGTATCTATGTTCAGGGTCAAGCATGTTTGCCCTGTGACCGGGGGAGCCAAGCCAGGATTGCACAAGGTCATAAGCTACATTTGGCCGTATTATCCTACGGGTTAAGTTTTCGCTTCTGAAATCCTCTACCCCAAAGAGTTCCAGTGGTATGTTGTTTGCCGCACCATATACGGGGCTTTCATGGGCAAAGTATCTAAACTCCGCCATTTCTTCCGCCTTAAACCGTGCCGACATTGAGAGGATAGGGCATAGCTCCAAAGGCGGTACGCCTACTTTTGCTCTTTCGATATTTGTGTAGTGCAGTAGCTGAAGCTCTACTTCGCTTATGCCGCCGTTTGCTTCATATTCACTTATCCAATGGGTAATTTCTTCTTCAGTTAAGCGGTGTTCATGCAGCAGGGTTACGGCAAAGAGGTCAAAAATCTGCTCTGCTGTTACGAGGCTGCCGTCAAGATACATACTGAAATTGCCGTACCTTTCAAGAAATTCCGCTTTGGTGTATCTGCCGCCGTTAAAGTCAAACGTTGGCTCTGTTGTAGCTTCTGCTGCGAAAGCCGATACAGCTTGAACCATCATTATCAGCCCCAGCACACAGGCAATTAAACTTCTTGAAAACGCTTTTTTTCCTATCATCATGGTAATTCCCCCTTGCCGATACAGGCATTATGATTGATTTTGGCGGCTGTTTGGTTATCTGTCTACTTATATTGTAGCGCAGTATTATGAGAAAAGCAGCCTTTTTCTGAAATTTACCGAAAATATTTTTGGTATATATAACACTCATCTTTCCAAAAAATCCGCAATAGTGTACTTGTGGATATTAGCCAAAGACCATTCTATATATCTTTTTATTACCCTGGACTTTTTGACTTTTTCAATCTTCATCAGATACTCAATTTCATCAAGCATATCCTGTGTTATGCGTGTATCGAGCCTTTGGGTTGATTGGGTATCGGTATCAAAGCTCCGCTCATTTGTCATGCCCGTTAGTTCAACCGGTGAAGCAAAGCGCATGGCAAACCATATGAGCATACGCACGGTTGCGGCTTTTTCTATTTTCATGGCTTCCGATATTTCGGTTACGGCCGCTTCCATGTGATGTGTTACCATCACATCTACCCTTATGGGATTGGCCTTAGTGTTTTTGCCCTTGATATCAGGATTTTCTAATGTTTCCTTGTTTATGCCGCGATTCATACCACATCACCCTGCAAACCATTTCCCTTAAAATATTTGAATGACAAAATCCCGATAGGGGTAAACATAGCGCACCAAAACAGTAAAATGATAGTGCCGATAAAGTCTGCACCTTCCATGCCGGTGAATATACCCAATATCGGCATTATAATACCGCTGACAACAAAAATACCATGAATCAACAGCAAATATTTTAATGCTTTATCTGCTGTTGTCTTGATTTCTACCGTCAAGCCCGCAAAGAATGTAGCTAACGACATCAAGCCATAACCAAGTAGATTTAAGTTAAAGAACCACCCAAAAGCTGTGTAATCAAGCAATGACATGGCTTGTTCAGTCAGAACTTCATTTCGTAGTGTGGTCACTTGCGTAAAATAAATGAGCAAAATAAATGTAGCATACATTCCGGCAAATATCATAGCGGTTTTGCCTGCGGTTTCTGTTTCCGGCCTGCCGTGCCATGAGAAGGAACATATCAGAGGAACAAAGCTGTAGGCTATAAGCATACTTGCTAAGTAGCTTCCGAATGAAAAGCCTGTTAATATGAATATTGCAAAGGCAATAACGGCAAAGACATTGATAATTGCACTATACATTCCTATTTTTCTGTTCATAGTCACAACCTCCGGTTATATCCTCAATAAATAAGGTGTTGACTGTCCTATCGTATCCGCTCTGCATATTTCTTTCAGTCAAAGAGCATCTTCATCATTATACACTATTCACATATAAAAGTCTATGTATTATTGAAAGTATTTGATGAAAGTGTTTAATGATTTTTTAATAACTGCTGATTCTGTACAAGACGCTGTTATGTACAAATCATTATCGTGTAAGGCATTGCTACGACATTCTCAAGTTGCCGTCCTCATGCAGATGATTGTATTCCAAAATGTCAAGGCGAATTTCGGTGTCAAGCTGTTTGCTCTCTATGCGAGTACGCCATTTCCGCATACCTGGCATAGCAAGGTGTTTAACCAATGCTGCGCCTGCCATTATGCCGCTTACTGCGCCAATGGCAAAAGTTAAAGTTTTAATTTTCAAATATAATGCCCCTTCCTTGTTTTAGTTTTTCATTATTTTTTAGCTTTTTTGATTTATTTTCTTCAAAAATAATGGTAGTGCCAACAGATAAACCGCTGACACTACCAATGGCCGGCCGCTTACTTCACAAACTGGCCGCTCATGCAATCATACTATGTATTCTTCATGCAAACTTCCACAATATCAGTATAACACAGCCAAACGAAAAATAAACGGACTTTTTGCTAGAAAAGTGGACATTTTGAACAAAAACCAGCCACTTTTTTATTTCCGTCTTAATTGCCTACTGATGTTGGCGGCAGAAACCCTCCGCTCCCGTCCTGACTTGCGCCGCTTGTCTGCACATTTGTCTGTATGCCTATCGCATTACCCTGCGGGCTTGAGTTTATCCCTTGCTGCTGGGTATCAAACCTCGGTAGCCCGTTTGTATTCTGATGTTCCACAGGATTCCAAAAGCCATTTACATGGATTTGGTTCTGCTGTCTTGTAAAAGCCCAATTACTTGGGTCTGTCGGGGTGATTGTGTTTCCCGTGCGAGGCCCCGGCGGATTGTATGATACATTGGCATCACGCCTTACATTGGCAGTCATTACATCCTGCGGCACTACGCCGCCCCATGTTGTGGGCCTGCCTAAGTCATTGCGGTAATCCATGCCGCTTTCAAACTCGTAAGACCAGTTGAAGCGTTGCTGCTCCGGCGCCGGTTGGGTTATTGCGGTTGGCGGGTTGAATGGCTGGCTTGCGTAGGTAGTCATAGGGCTTGCCAACATCAGCCCTACGGCCAGTAGACCAAATCCAAACATTAACACCTTATTTCTGCTTCTTTTTCTTGTTGTCATATAACAACTCCTTGTCAATTTTTTATTTTTAGTTTACTTTGTCCCCATCGTGGAACATGTGAGATATGTTATCTGTCTGTGCCGCGATATGGCTTTCGGGGTTTGATTGTTTTTTCGGGCTTCTCCCTGCTTTCGGGTCTGGTGTTTTGTGCCGACGCTTCCTTTTCGTCAGCTATTTTGCCTTTAGAAGTCAATTCCTTGTAGGTTTCCGTTTTCTGCCAATCTCCCAGTTCTATGCCGAAAATGCCGTCATGCACCATAATCTCGGAAGAATCATTAACCATTGATTCTGAGTTGTCAGCCCAAAGCAGAAAAACACATTTATCCTGCATATACAAATCCAAAGCACGGTCTTGATTCAGCGGCAGTATACCGTGATAGGTATAGCCGTAGGCATTGCGTTCATCTGTTGTGATGGACGGGTCTGGCATAAGTTCTGTTGGTATAGGCGGGCGGTCAATGCTAACCCAACGTTCATTGCCGCCATTATCCACCTCTTTCAGTTCAAGCAAAAGTATTCCCTTTGCTTCCCCGCAAATTTCATTTGCCTGCTCTAAAGCATGGGCATCATCTTTTGCCCATATAATCTCCATTCGTTCGGGGATTTGAGGGTCGCTAAAGTCTGCGTGGTAAATTCTCTGCTCATCCTGCCTACTCCCCTGTTGATTTTCCTGCTGCGGCTCTCCTTGTGTTTGCCACGGAATATCACGTATTTCAGCCAGTTTCTTATCCAGCTTTTCCAAATACTCTTGTGTATCGCCAACAGGCATAGCCATTCGCCGTGCCTGTTCCGCTTGCAGAAGGTCAGTCATTTTCCGGCTTGATTCTGACGGGTGATACTTCATTGAAATAACATGACCGCTTTCGCTCATCAGACGGTGACGGTCGTTGTCATACTCATACTTTGGCATGGTTATGGTCTTGCCGGCGTTAATGCCCATGTCATCTGCATATTTCAGCGATACAGAATCCATTATCAGAGCCGTTTCCTTGATATATTGTGCATGGCTGTAATAATCGCCCACATCATAAACATTTCCGGTTACGGCCCCGTTCTTGTTTCCTGTTACTTCAATAACAAACCCCAGCATATCGGGGTCTTTTTCTCGGTAATTGGTGCGGTAGTTATAAGCAGGGGTATCTTTGATAAAGGTATCACGCTCGGTAAAAAAGTGTGTACCATAGCTTGATATTTGGAGCATTAAGCTCTTATGTTCAGGGTTGTCGGCATCAGCGATTCTTGGCAGGCTCATTGCAACGCCGGCCCAATCCTCCGGATATTGAATAATGGTTTTATCCGCTATCTTCCCCAAAAATTTAATCAGGTTAACGTCCATGTAGCGGTGGGCTTCGGGGTCGTGGTAACGTAAATCAATTTCTCGGATGCTGTCGTAGTTTTCGTTTAGCTCGTGGACTTCGAGCAGAAATACATGATTATCAGGCTCCGAGTCTTTGTTGTAGTTATCACAGTAATCATAAGCGTACCTGACGGCATCAACATCATCATCCGCGTGAAAGACCTCAAGGCTTGGGGATTCCGGTTCATCGGGGTTAGAAATTTCTGCTTTGTACAAACGCTGCTCATCCTGTTCCTGCGATTGTGAAGCGTTTCTTTCGCCAAGCCGATATATGTAATCATCTATGCAGTATTCAATCGTTTCTCCCAAATTTGAATCTGCCTTTAGCCAAGCGTTATACAAATCGTCCAGCGTAACATCTTCTGATAAGAGCATCTGTGCGTTGGCTTCGCTTAAATAATTTTGATTTTCAAAACGTATTACAATTTCTTCTTTACAGACTTTCTCATAAGAACGCTCCACAATCTGCTCCGGCGGTAATTTTTGCAGCTTGTTTATAAACTCAGTATATTCAAGCCACAACTTGATTTTTAGCTCATTAGGTTTGGATAATCCTGCCTTTTGCGTGTCCCGTGTGTCCTGTACGCCCCGTGTCAGCTCTAAGGCTCCGGGCATTTTTATCTCCGTTACCCTTTGCATGCCGGCATACTCTTTTGTGCGGGTGATGTAATCAACAATGGCTTTTTCTTCGCTGCTGAAATAGTTACCCGCTTCATATCCCAGTTTGCCGTTGCTGCTGTACATTTGCCATGTAACAAACGGCGATACTGCCGCCGTGTTATGCGCAAAGGCGAAACCCATGTTATTGTCATACAAGACAGCTTGCTTTATAACATAGTTTACATTGCTTTCCCCTTCGATTGCGCTGCCCGGTAAATCATAGTCATTCAACATGCCTTTTACTGTATTTCTAAGCCATTTGGCCGAATCATCCGCAAAAATCTTTTCATGGTGATAGCCGAAATATTCTCCGGCTTCACTTAATAAGTCACCAATTTTAAGGATTTCCTTCATTGCGTCATTACCCTGTGACCCGACCAAATCTTCGCCGTACTGGGCTAACCCTGTAAGGGTGTTATAACAAGCGGTAAAATGGTCTGGTTCAATCCAGCCGTTACGCACGGCATCATCGACCATGTTGTCAAAAGAGTGCAAGTAATCATCAAGCGGTTTTGAATCATCACCTATGTCTAACCCCCAGTAGGGTACAAGGTCGTTGATTAAATTTCGTATTTCTGTAACCGTGGAAGTATTGCTGTTGTCAATAGCCATTAATGCGGCGTATACCCCAAGACCGTCAACACATTCCCGCATGGTGATTTTATTTTGCCTTATTTGTTTTTCCGAATAATCCAATACACACCTCCCTAAATTTCTCTTGCAGACACCACACGCCTTTGATTTCTCATGTTTTCCAGGCACGTAACAAGGCTTAGCCGGTTATCTCCAAACTGCTGTAATGGTGTAAAATCCGTTTCATCAATGATATTTGTCATAAATACCTCATAGGTACGGACAATACCGCCCATATCAAGCCTTATAACATCCCCCTCTTGAAGCAGCCGCACAAAGCTGAAAAAACCTTTGCTGCCGCGGTTATGCCCAATCAAGCCAACGTTGCCGTGATTCATCCCGGTAAAACTAAAATGTCCGGCTCCACTTTCCATAGATTCTAATGTAGCGCCGCCGTAGACATTGATTGAACGTCCAAGCCGCTCTATCGTAAGTACGCCGAGAAACGTGCCGTATTCATAGCTCTGATGGGTAGTGCTGATATGCGCCGGTCTTTCGGAGGAAACCGCCCCGGCGTTATCGCTTATAAGTACCGCATGTTCACCGCCGCCAAAGGCATATGGAGGTCTTTGAGCCATTATGGTTATAGGCGCGGTTAGTGTAAAAACCGCACCAACCGCTAAACCTATGGCAATCATCTTTCTAATCATTCATCATCACCGTCCTCATCTTCATCTAACCTATGATAACCTATTACATAGCCCTCAGATTCAGCATTGTCTTCAGCATCTTCGCTTGTATCGTCTTGCTCATATGCGCCGTATTCATCATCCGCATATTCTGCAAGCTCTTTTCTGTCCTGTTTAACGATTGAACGCATACGGGAGCGGAGAGCGCCGGCAGAATCTTTGCTGATTACACTTTCCAGCATATCCGCTTTTTTCTTGAATTTAAGCATTAGAATAACCACAGCGGAGAATAAAACCGCTGCAAAAACTCCAAAAAGTATCAGCAATGGGGATATGCCGTTTTTGGGGTTATCTTTGCTTGTTTCTTGGGCTGATTCCTTTGTTTCCGTTTCTGGAGTAGCTGGCTCATTATATATACCGCTGCTGCCGTAACTGCTGTTATTGCTATTGATGCTGCCGTTATTCTCGTTGCCGACATCATCCGTAATACCGACTTCCGGTGTTTCATTTCCTGTTCCGGCCTGTTCAACTGCGGCATTATCAATAACATCAACTAGATTATCCTCCTGTGCGTGGTCTGATGCAGACTGGTTAGGCTGATTAACTATAGGGCTGACTATCGGCGTACCGATAAATGTCGCCACAAAACGCACATCTCCGGCAGATACACGTGTAAGCGTTCCGCTGTATGATGCTCTTGTGGTATAGCCTGTCGCAACCGTGCTTGTAGCAGTTCTTGTATAGGTTGCGTGGGCTGTGTATGTTGTGGGTACGCTGTTAAAGTCAATGGGGGTTGAGGTGTTTGTACGCCAATCCACATTACCCAGGGTATATGTGCGCCCGTCTGCGGTTACGGTCTGCGGAATAAGCGATAAATCGGGGGTTGATAAGTGTGGGTATTCCCTTGTCTGGCTTACGGTGCGGCTGGATGAGCGTGTGCCGTCTTGGGTCATGTCGATTGAGTGTATGTCAAGATGAAGAATACCCACATAACCATCTTCATCAACAAAATCCATTGCAGGGCTTAACCCCGCAATGACACCTGCAAGGTCATTTGATGCCGTTTGGACTTCCACAACCTCGGTATGCTCACGTACCGTATGCGATACATCCGTTTGCCTTGTTATCTCCGCAAGCTGATAATAATAGCCGTTTCTTTCAAAGCTGTCCGTATCTATCCAATCGGGGCTTTCGTTTGGCAGCAGTTCATAAATCCTTACCAATTCCCGCACACCATCATAGTTGTAGCCCTCCGCAACATTTATGGGATAAACACGCTTTGTTACAGGCTGGGGCGTTGGTCTTTCCGGTGCAGGTGGAATAATAACGGTTATTGCTATAGCTTCCGCTCCTTCATCTTCCAAGTTAGCAGAAACAGGAGCCGCCGCTGTTCGTGATGAACCCCAGCCGTTACTTTCCGCAAGTACAGGAGAAGCGGCCATAATCAGCAGAACGAGAGATATAAGCATAGCCGAAATGTATTTGGGTATACACTTTTTATTCCTCATCATCCGCATCACCTCGATTATCCTCAAAATCTTCATGGAATGAGCTATCACCGCCAAAACCGCCGCTTTGGTTATAGTCCTCATCCTCGTCAGCTTCTACAGCATCATAGGCAGATGAATAATCATCATCTTCGCCATTACCATCACCATCATACTCATTGTCGTAATCTTCATCATCATTGATTTCCTCCTGGCTGCTTTGCCCCATGCTTTGTAGTTTAGGCCATAATACTTTCCATGCTAAGAAACCACCGCCGCCGAGAAAGAGGATAATGGCAACGAGTACAGCAATTCCGCTGCTGCTTTGCGATACAGAGGGAATGGCCGGCTGGTTCTGCTCATTGGCATCTTGAATAGCCTGCAATATTTCTTCCATTGTAAGTCCGGGCGGGGTTTCTTGCGGCACAGACGGATGCGTCGCCGTATCGGAAGAACCGGACGGCAGGGTTTCGCCCCTGGCTTCCGCAAGCGCCATTAAATCCGCTTCCGTTACGGTATTGAGCAGATAAACATTGTTGGATGTTCTTTGTCTGTCTACTACAAGGAAGAAGTCGCTGCCGTCATCTGTGGTAACGGTGAAAAACTCAATCTCATTTACCGTCATGATATTATCTACAACGGTGCCTGTACCGTCAGGCGTTAAAGTAGCCGGAGGCTCCGGCTCATTTGCTTCCGCAACAATATTTTGTAAATCTTCGGGCAGTTCATCAACGCCTACGGACGAGCCGGAGTTACCTACGGTCTGCCCTGTTTGTACCTTATCAGGGTCAAAGAGCGGATTTTCTATTTGAATCACACCGCTTTGCCGCTCACCAAGCAAATCCATAGCTTGAAGCAAGATATACGGCACATTCTCACCCTCACTAATAAAATCACTCAGACGTATTGCCACTTGCTGCCGCTCCCCTGTATCAAGGTCGGTAATATCAAGGTTAAGAATATCGCCGCCGCCCCATGATACATTTATCTGCAAGTTTACGTTTATATCCGGCGTTGATGCCCGCACGGGTACAGGGGCAGTAAGCGTCAGTAAAATCAAAAGTGCCGCGGCTAACACCATGACACCTTTCACAAAACACTTTCCCATGTTGTATATGCGAGTAGGACGCACAGCACCCAACAAGCCGTGTAGATTGTTTTTGCTTAAAACATTCAGAGTAAACACTCCTTCCGCATTTTAATAATTTTTCTTTTCGGTTGTCTGCTTGACTAAATCCGCAAGCCATTTAGCTTTTTCAGGGTCGGCTAAGAGATTTATCAGTCCCATACCCTCAGATTCGGCAAAGTACAATTCATTGCGCTGCGCCGTCAAGCCCTCAAGTTCAGCCTGTTTTGCTCCTATTTCAAGCTCCTTCGCCGCTATCTGCTCATTCAAAGAAGCGATAGTAGGGATTTTCTTTTCTCTTTTGGCGTATGTACGCTTAGGAGCTGCTTCCGTTGCCGTCTGCCTTGTATGTTCCGTTGGCTCTTTTAGCAAGTTTTCGTAACTATCATGGTTCATTGCTCACCTTCTTTCTTCATTATATATTCTCAATTCCTATATAGCTGTCTTGTTCCCCATTGGGGTACAGGCTAATTCAGGCGTAGGTCAAACACGCCCTTATCAGAAATAATGAGTTATCAGTAAAATTTAGATTTTAGCCCATTTGAAAACTCTGTCGTAGAAAAATTTCTGATAAGTCGTATAGTTTTTTGCAAAATATCACACATTAACCGTAGCAGGATTTAGATGTCCTGACTTTGTTTATTAGGTGATATTGTGAAAAAGCTAAATATTTTTGAACTCGTGACGCAGACACGGGAAGCCTTTGTAGAGCAAGGCTATTCGGAAGAAAGCATACACGAGAAGAACAAAGTGTGGATGGATATTTTGCGTTGGCACTTCAGAACTGGTAACGGTTTCTTTAATCCTGAAGCACTTACAGCTTTTGCTGCAAAAATAGAGATGCGGTACAGCAACGGTTGGATGTCACGAATCCACTACAGATTCCTGCTCAAGTCAATCAGTTACCTTAAAGAGTACAATGACACAGGCAAAATCAAGTTTGGGCGCCAAACTATAGAGCCAGTATCAAAATACTACGATGACTTGTTGAGCGACATTCTTTCGTATAGCGGTTGGAAAACGAAAGACAATCGTGGACAAAGAGCAATAGCGAGAAAGTTATTCATTTGGCTTAAATCAAAGGGACATGAAACGTTGGATAAACTTGATGAAGCCATTGTGAAGGAGTATCTTGTTGACTGTGCATCCAGATTGTCAGGAGCCAGTATCGACACAATAAGCAGAACACTCAAATCGCTGCTCTTGTTCCTATACGAAGCGGGTCATACCGCAAGCCCCTTTGAGAAGCTGTTTTCTTTTGGATTCCCATATGAGCGCATAATAAAGCCCGCAACTCCGCATAGTGAGATTGCCGCCACGCTTGGAGTCATAGACAGAAGTACGGTGATTGGAAAAAGGGATTATGCTTCAATTCTACTCGCCGTTGTAACTGGGCTTCGCGCCGGAGATATATCTTTGCTGACATTTAAGGATATTGATTGGGCAAATGGCGAAATAAAGATAAACCAATCAAAAACGGGCAAATCCCTTGCCCTTCCGCTTACTGCCGATGTTGGCTCTGCCATGCAAGATTATATCTTGAACGGTAGGCCATCAAGCGACCTTGATTCCGTATTCCTTAGAGCCAGAGCGCCGATGCAAGCGATAACCCCGGCCAGTTTATATGGCGCATACAATGTTTACCGTGCCGCGGCAGGATTGGGTGTAGCATCTTTCCATTCATTACGGCGCACGGTTGGCACAAACATGGTTACGTCCGATGTGCCTGTAACCACCGTTGCACAAGTTTTGGGACATTCGGATATAGACTCTACCCGCAAATATATCGCCATAGACACAAAGCACTTGAAAGATTGCGCACTTGATTTTTGTGGAATTGCACCAAAAACGACAAATCAAAAGGTGGTGCTAGTCAATGATTAAATTTTCTAGCGGATTCGCACCGAAAATTGTTGAGTTTTTGGAGTATCGTGATGCTATGGGCATAGATATAAGTGCCAATGACAGCGTTCTTTCGATGTTTGACCGATACTGTTATGAGTGCCATCTCGAAGAAACCGAACTTACAAAAGAAGTTGTACGAGGCTGGATTTCCGACGAGATTGCAAAAGGCAGAGCAGGTCTGCAAAACAAAGTATCTGGAATCAGGATGTTTGCCAAGTATTTAGGCAATGGCTCGTATATGGCACCAATTGGTTTAGCTCCCAAAAACTCAAGGTTCACACCTTATATCCTTACCGATGAGGAGTTGGCATCGTTTTTTCAAGCCGTTGACAACATCGAATATAAAAACGATTCCTTCATTAAAAACACAGCACCCGTATTACTTCGCTTAATATATACTTGCGGTCTGCGTCCGCGCGAAGGTCGGCTTTTGAAGCGCAATAACATTTGCTTTACAACAGGCGAAATACTCATCGACAAGGCAAAGCGGCAAAAACAGCGTATTGTAGTCATGTCATCAGATATGCTTCAACTATGCAAGCTATATGATAAAAAAAGAAGCATTGTTGGCGGTGAGTCTGAATATTTTTTTGTTGACAGCAAAGGCAACGAATTGTCACAACACACACTTTGTAGATTGTTTAGCCATTGTTGGGCAAGCGCAAATCCTGATACCCCCAAAAACAAACTTCCACTTTTGAGGATATATGACCTTAGACATCGCTTCGCTTCAACCGTTTTGCAAAAGTGGCTTGATGAGGGTCGGAATCTTTACGCTATGCTGACATATCTGCGGGCTTATATGGGTCACGAAAGATTCTCTGATACTGCATACTACATTCACATACTACCCGAAAACCTACTATGCTCTCCCGGAGTTGATTGGGATGCTATAGATTCGGATGTGCCAGAGGTGAGTGTATGGCTGCGCTAAACCCACTGTTTTTAGCTGTGCGTGACTATCTTAAAGTTTATTTACCTAATGAGCGAAAATATAGTCCACACACCATCCGCGCCTATCGAAAGTCTTTGGAGTTATTGCTTGACTTTGTAAAAACCAAGAAAGGAGTTCCCCTCCAGAAAATCAAATTTGAAATGATAGACCGCACTATGTTGTCTGATTTTCTCGATTATCTGGAAAAAGAGCGTAACTGTAGTATCTCTACGCGCAATCACAGGCTTAACTGCATTAGAGCTTTCTATGCTTACGCCGCAGAAGAAGATATAACGGTCGTTACCCATCATGAGGAAATTAAAAAGGTGGACACAGCCAAAGAACCTGATAAACTCGTCAACCATATGAGTGAAACAGCCATCAAAACCATCCTCGGTCAGCCTGATTTAAGCACTTCAAAAGGGCTTCGTGATATGTTTATGATGCTTTTTCTCTACAAAACCGGCGCAAGGATTCAAGAATTGCTCGATATTCGTTTGTGCGACTTGCAATTTGGAAAAGCTCCAAAAGTTTTATTGAGGGGAAAAGGTACAAAAGACCGCCATGTTCCTCTGCGCGATAATGTAACATCGCATTTGAAAGAGTATATGGCGGCATTCCATCCAGACGCAGACCGCTACTCTGACGAGTATCTGTTTTATGTGGTGCGCAATGGTGCAAAAAAGCGAATGACGGAAGATAACGCCAGACATTTTATTCGCAATTACGGTGAAACTGCTCGCACGAACTGCATGGAAGTCCCCGAAAGCGTACACCCGCACCTTTTCAGACATTCGTGTGCAATGAACTTATACCAAAATGGTGTCGAACTAACACTTGTGTCACAATGGCTTGGACACGCTGATTTAGAAACGACATTGGTTTACGCACACGCAGATACAGAACTCAAACGGAAAGCCATCAATAAGGCTGTACCAGACGACAGCCCGCTCAGAGAGCATATCAACTCAGAACGCTACAAGGTTGATGACGACGAAACTTTGAAGTTGCTTTGCGGGTTGAAGTAGTATAATTATCATGAATTACAAGTGCTATTTATCAGAACATATGGGTTATCAGTAATATTTTCCTGATAAATCCTTTTTTCTGATAAGCAAGATTATCATAAATTCATGATAAACGCCCAAAAGCATAAAATTTACTCTGCCAAAAAGCTGTGCCAATATTTACAAACTCAACCCCTGCCGGATTCCCGCCAATATGCACCATTTGATTATTTCCGATATAGATTCCAACGTGCGTAATAAAAGCGCCGCTATGTGTACCGTGAAAAAACACCAAGTCCCCAGGTCGTGCGTTTTCTGCCGTTACAAGGGTAGACATGTTGTAATAACCCTGTGCGGTTTCACGCCCATGCGTCCAGCCTATGCCGGCGTTTGATAGTGTGTAATGGATGAATCCGCTGCAATCAAAGGTATTCGCCCCCACGGCTCCCCACACGTATTTTTTACCAAGATGCCTGCTTGCTTCGGCTAAAATAGCGGCAAAACGCTCATCACTCATGGCTTCCGGCGGTATATGGGGTATATAAGGCGGTCTGCCGGGTCTTGTGCCGCTTGCGCCGGGGGCAGGGCGAAATGCTTCGTTACTCTCATCATCTGTCCATGTGATAACGGCAAATATCGGATTTAACTGCATTTCGGGCAGCGTTGTTGTTGTGCCGCCCTCGATTATCTGTTGTGACGGCCTGAACACTTCCAAATGCAAGTGCGGCCCGGTAGAATCGCCGGTGCTTCCTACGGTTGCAATTAAATCTCCCTGCGTTACTTCCTGCCCTTGCGTAACATGGATTTCATGCAAGTGAGCAAACAGGGTTTCAAATACTATGCCGTTGTTGCCTTCACCGTTTAGGCGTATCATGTTGCCGTAACCGCTGTCTGAAAACTGCACTTCGGTTATTGTGCCTGTATGCGTGGCAAATATCTGTGTGCCGAGCGCCGCGCCTATGTCAATGCCCATGTGTAGCTGCTTGCCGCTCCCCGTTGGATTTATGCGATAACCGTAATGGCTGGTGATGTTGGGCAGCCAGTTAAAGTTAAATGGGTTGCCTACAACCTGCCGCCCGTTGCCTGTGAGGTTAAGGACATCAAAGTGCATTTCTTCTTCGGCGCTCATGCGGTTACGCAATACATCGGAAAGGCTTCTTGGCTCCAGCCTGACGGTCAGAATCCAAAACTCGTAATAAATATCCTCAAATACTTCTTCCTCATGTAAATAAGGCGAACCATAAGCATCATAGCGGATTTCTGTTACTGTACGCCGCTCCCTTCGGTATCTTGTTTCCACTTCCTCATGTATAAGGGTGTCAAAATCACCGGGGGCAATGCCGTATTGCGCTTCAAATATTTCTTTCAAAATGGCTTCCAAATCGCTTCGTGTCATGGGGTTAGCCGAATCTTTGTCAAAGCGTTCGCCGTATACTGCGGTTAAATAGCTTATTAATTCCATAGGGTCATGGCTGATTACCCCGACTTCAAAGCGGTATTCATAAAATGGCGGCGGGGGAGTGTACGGCGGCTCCGGATATACCACTTCGCCGTTTACACCGGGCTGGCTTGTGATATGTGACGGAGGGGGATATTCGGAGGTGATATTTGAATCAGCTAAATATAACTGCATATCTACTTCCCACTCACTGTAGGCTCTTGTTGAAAAATCTATATCATCATCACTTACAAAACCAACACCCGCCAGACTTGGGGCAAATATCACAGCACAGGCTTGAACCGAGCCTAAGATGATTAGAAAGATAAGCACAAGCAGCATCAATTTCCAGAACAGCGGATTAAATATGGTTAGTTTTGCTACTATCCTTGCCGCCACAAACGCAATCTTTTTAGCAAGTATCGTGACAATAGCCTTTGGATTACCCCGCGATATTTCTCTTGCCATAGCGGAGAGCGCACCGCCGCTCTTGCCTTTGGCGGCCAGCATTGCTTTTTGATAGTTTCTTTTTATCTGCCGTTTCTGCCATGCACGGGTTACAACATTGCTTTTCTTGCCCGACATATGGTTTATGCCGGTTTCTTTATCCAGTTTGACACGCATTAAGCCTAATTTCTTATCATTTTTAAGCTGTTTTATCTGGAGTTTTGATTCACGCCTATAAGGAGCGTTTTTAATGTAACGGCGAACAGCTACAGGATTTAATTTTCTAATACCATGACCTAAAGCACGTTCGCCTTTTTGCTCCGCCCAATGTGCGGCTTTCAGCACTTCGTTGTCGCTCTGCTGTATATCCTTGCGTACCTGCCTGTGTGCCACATTAACCATCAGCTTTGAGCCGTATTCAAGCGCGGGTTTTGCAACGAGGGTACCGGCCACGGCAGGGGCGACGCCGATACCGGCTATAGCACCGGCAGCCCCCGCCGTTCCTAAAACAGCTCCTGTTTCGCCTGCACTCTTGGCGATAACTTTAGCTTTTTCCTTAACGCCCTCCGCATTTCTCAGCGTATCCGTAAATTTCGGATTATTCCAGCGGGTTTCGCTTTGGTGCATAGTGCGGGTTTCGGTTGTTTTGAGCTTTGACATTTTGCCCGTGGCTTCATCATAAACACGTTTTTTAGTCTTAACCGTCTTGGTTGGCATTTTGGTTATGGCATCTTCCCGGCGTTTATGCAGTTTGGAGCTTTTCTTAGTAAGTCTGTCAGCCTTGTTATGTAGCTTGTGCTGTTCCTTAATGGAATCAGGCGGTTTGGAGGTATTTATATACCTGCCGCGGACTTGGCTGTGCTGTTTCTTACGGTTTACATCTTTCTGCGTTTTGCCCTTTGGGTCGGCAGCTTTATCGGCAGAGGTTTTCTTGTCTGCCGTAAGTTTGCTTGCCGGGATTGGCTCATCATCAGTCAGCTTGCTGCGTGATTTTGTTTCAAGTTTGCTTTTTTTATCAGCGCCTAACTTTGATTTATCCGTTTGTAGTTTACTGCTTTTTGAATCAGCATCATCACTTGAGCCTGCATCAGAATCAGCGGTACTGCCGCCGCTCTCATTGCCATCTGTTTCTTTTACCTCATTTCGCCTTGAATCTTCGGCATCGCCAGTATAGCCGCCGGAGATATTTTCATCAGATGTGGTTTCTTCTGATTTTGCAGACTCGGACTTAATATGTTCATCATCAGGCTTGACCGTAAGGGTACTTTCATATGGCTGCGTATACTGTTTAACTTTTGCGGCATGTTTATTGTATTTCCTGCGGTTTCTGATATAGCTTCCGTATGTGGGGAGATTAGGGGATGCAGCGTCTATACCCGATTTTTCTTTCAAACGGCTTTTTGATGTAAGGTCTGCCCCGGCTTCCTGCTGTAAATCTGCTCCTTTATCCTGTTTTAAGTTATAATCCGCAGGATTTTTTATGCCGTAACGGGCTTTGTCCGTTTGTGTGTCCGTGCCATGCCCCAAAGATTCAACACTTGATGCTTCATTTTTGCTGTCTTTACCTTGAATATTTTTATCAGCCGTGCTATCATCAGTAAAAGGAGCAGTAGTTTTATTTCTGCCGCCCCTGCGTTTGCTGTGATAGGTTTCCTTGTTATCGGAATTGCCGTTGTGCATTTACAATTATAATCACCACCTTTTACAATTAAGTTTGCAACTAAAATTTCTTCTCTAAATAAAAATGCCCCTCGTGTTTGAGCGGCATCAGCAATAGTGTTTTTATAATTATCCA